>Ga0136611_10001296_pt1 | contig 17326 bp, 16 predicted proteins | sample AntDrymUQ2232306_2_FD_106645 | JGI IMG/M metagenome (GOLD analysis project Ga0136611, IMG submission 106645) | Polar desert sand microbial communities from Dry Valleys, Antarctica - metaG UQ223 (23.06) | ecosystem: Environmental > Terrestrial > Soil > Desert | place: Antarctica: Dry Valley...
CTATGCCCGAGTATACACAAAGAGTTGAGGCGGGAAACGCCCAGAAACAGGTGTGGTTGGACACTGTAAAGTGCCAGAGAACACGCAGAGTTAGCGGCAACCGACACAACGTGCTTTATCTTGCCCTACCCGGCGAGTGCCCCCGCAACGTCTGTTTTGGGATCAATCTCTTGTCACATATATCCACAACTGCATACAAAGTTGTATACTGATTTGTAGGCAATAGCCGCTTCAGGTGGTACCGATGGTACGGAAGGGACGCTAAAGATGAGCACAATACGAATCCCGGCTGGGGCCCAGGCGACGCTGCGCCAGATGGCTGCCGAGAGCGCTCGCCCAATGCAAGACATTGCGGCCGAAGCCATCGAGGCGTATCGGCGCCAACAGATCCTGGAACGGACAAATGCTGTCTATGCCACCATGCGCGGGGCTCCAGATGTACGGGCCGAGGAACTTGAGGAGCGCGCGGTCTGGGATGTTACTCTCAATGATGGCCTGGGTCAGGCCTAAGTGCCCCAAGCCCCCTCACGCGGCGAAGTTTGGTTCGTTGATCTGGACCCAACCAGGGCTCACGAGCAGGCCGGTGACCGACCTGTTGTCATCATCTCCACCGATGTTTTCAACCACGGTCCGTCTGGCCTGACCGTTGTGGTCCCCCTCACGCGGGTGGACAAACACGTGCCGCTCCATGTCCGCGTGGACCCGCTCGAGGGAGGACTAAGGGAAACGAGCTTCGCGATGTGCGATCAGATGCGTACCATCTCTCGTAACAGGTTCCAAGACACCGCGCGCGGATTCCTTTCCCCTCGCACGATGGCTGAAGTGGCGGATCGTATCAGGATATTGCTCGATCTATAGCGTCGTACACCGCCGCCGACAAGCCGAGCATACGCTTCCACCACGGTGCTTGTGGGCGATCTGGCTCTGGCGGTGTTGTTAGTGCAAGCACCTGCTTCTCAGCGGCCTCGAGCCGAGCCTGCAGATAGCCGCAGTGGTCGGCGAGCTCCACATTCTGCTGTTGTAGCCGCTCAGTGTCCCGACGGGCGTTCTCTGCCAGATCCAAGACGTGCTGCAGGGCTGTGTCATTGGAAATGTCTACCCTGGACACGCCGGGGTTAGGTAGGGGTACCCTCGACAGACATGTTCAGACTGGTCACGCGCCATTCCACGCCGTACTGGGTGGTGATCAGAAACGCTGACACGTGCCGCTCTTGATCCGCCTCCGATTCGTCTTCTTGGAGAGCCCGCAGGCCTGCGCCGCTTCCCTGATTGTCCGCCCTTGCTCAGCGGAGGACCGGCCGGGTCCACAGGAGATCGGCCGGTATCGTGACCCTGCCCGCCCCCGTACCGCGCGGAGGTCATGCCGGTCAGTCCTGGTCGAATGTGCCGCCAAGCTGCCTATGGAGGACGTCGGCGCCTCCACCGCCGTTGAACGTGCCGTAGAACTGATAGAAGACCACGTCGTCGCCGGCACCGCCCCGGAAGGTGTCGCCCACGTCAAGGTTGACGATGAAGTCGTTGCCGCCGAAGCCGCAGAACACGTCGGGTCCAGCGGTGGCGCGCCAGTTGAAGATGGCGGCCTCCTCGGTGCCGGCGACGAAGTTCGTGTTGCCGGGGTTGGAGTCGCCTCCGATCACCCCCGCCCGGGCCGCCTCGCTAATGCAGCGCGCCCACGCGCTATCGGCGTCCGCGGCCATGGCGGGGGCTGCCGCCCCGAGGATGAGCGCTAGGGCCAGGGCCAGAGTCGTGGAAATCGCGGTGAGTTGTGTGAAGTTCAACGCATCCTCCCTATATCTTGCCGACCGTATACGGACACTGTATATACTCATGGGCAGCACCGCCCCCCATTAGGCTTGCGACCCGTGACAGGGATGCTAGACTAGAGAGACGGTGGTCCGGGCCACCGATACCCGAGCAGTCGGTGCGGGATGACACACAGCGGAGCATGGTGAGGCACGCAGGAGGGCGTCTGGTTGGAAGTTATGTTCGTTGGTCACGCAGGTCTGTTTGTCGAGACCCGTCACGGGAGCGTCCTGTGTGATCCGTGGTTTAACCCGGCCTACTTTGCGTCGTGGTTTCCGTTTCCCAGCAACGAGGGCATCGCTCCCGAGGCCATCGGCGCTCCCGATTACCTGTACCTCTCGCACCTGCACCACGATCACTATGATCCGGCGTTCCTGCGCGAACACGTGTCCAAGGATGCGACGGTGTTGCTCCCTGACTTTCCGTTGGACACAATGGAGTGCGAACTGCGCGGCCTGGGGTTCACGAAGTTCCTTCGGACGAAGAACGCCGAACCGGTCGAGACAAACGGGCTGACGCTCACGATCATGGCGATGGTCGCGCCCACGGACGGTCCGCTCGGCGACTCGAGTCTCATCATCGATGACGGCGAGACGCGCGTCTACGATCAGAACGATGCGCGGCCCATCGAACTGGACACGCTGGTGTCGCTTGGTCCCTTCGACGCGCACTTCTTGCAGTTCTCCGGCGCGATTTGGTACCCGATGGTGTACCGCTTCCCCGACCGGGCGAAACGGGCGCTGGGCCGGAAGAAGCGAGAGAACGGGTTGGCCCGCGCGCTTCGGTACGTCGAGAGTGTCGGAGCAAGCGTCGTGATTCCATCCGCCGGGCCACCGTGCTTCCTCGACGATGGGCTGTTCGCATTTAATGACCTTGACCGCGATTCTGCGAACGTGTTCCCGGATCAGTCCGTTTTCATCGAGTACATGCGCGCGAACGGGCACGACAACGCGCGGCTTATGATTCCGGGCAGCGTTGCGGAGATCAAGAAGGACTCGTGCCGTATCGCGCACCCTGTTCCAGATGACCAGGTTCACGCGATTTTTACTGAGAAGCGTGAGTACCTCGAAGCGTACAAGGCGCGTAAGCAGCCGCTGATTGACGCGATACGGGCGACGTGGCCAGTCGGGCAGATGGACATCGTGGACTCGCTCCGAGAGTGGTTTGAGCCGTTGATTCAGCAGGCGGACATGACGTGTGAAGGCATCGGGCAGCGGGTGCTGCTCGATTGTGGGACGCAGGCAGTGGTGCTCGATTTCCAGCAGCGTGCTGTGTATGCCTGGGACGGAGAACAGTGCGACTACCGTTTCTATATGCAGCCGAGGATCGTGGAGTCGTGCATTGAGCGTCACGTAGAGGACTGGATCAACGACCTGTTCCTGTCGTGCCGGTTCGAGGCGGAGCGCAAAGGCCCCTTCAACGAGTACGTGTACAACTTCTTCAAGTGCCTCTCGCCGGAGCGGGTGCAGTATGCGGAGGGCTACTACGCGGAACTCGCGCCGGACCAGCAGCTCTTCGAGTGTGACGGCTATCGCGTACAAAAGCGCTGCCCACACCTCAAGGCGGATCTTACACGCTTTGCCCAGGTAGAGGACGGCGTGCTGACGTGTACCCTCCACGGCTGGCAGTTCGATCTGGAGAGCGGCCGGTGTCTCACGTCCGATGACGCGCATCTCTACACCGAGCGCATTGAGGAGCGGGCGGAGGTCGGCACAGTGTCGGTAGCCCGGTAACCGCAGGGCGGCTGAGGGAGTAGGCGACACACGATGGATTGCACGGACCGGATAGCGCAGGTTCTCGCCGAGTCGGCGCTGGAGTCTGTGCGTCTGTTGCACGGCGCATCGCCACTCGCTGCGATCACCGTCCGCGTGCCAAGCCGGGGTCGGCGGTTCAATATCACGGTGCGCAAGCGCTGGCCCGACGGCCCCGAGCAGCTGGCCGTCTACTGGTGGGACGTCGCCGAGACCGAGCTGGACGGCACGGAGCGAGAACGCGGTATCATTCTGAGCGGCGCAGGGGATGAGCATCCGACACCCGAGGACGCGTTCTGGGCCGCCGTCGAGGCCGCATCCTTGGCGATGGACGAGGTGTCGGCGGGATAGCGGGTGTGTGCGTTTGCTATGCGAACACAAGCTGAGTCCTGAATGCTTCGCCCCTCTGTCGGCCTCCACCTTGTTCATCTGCCGAGTCTGGTTCTCAAGGAACAACCGATCATCGGATGATACAGGTGCCTAGCGCGGGCATGCGAGGGTTCACTGGGCAAGATCTGGACGCTGCTGAGGATGGGAGGTCTCGTGGGTCGGGGACGGGTGCCGATGGGGAGAGTCGAACTCCCACGCCCTTTCGGGCACACGGTCCTAAGCCGTGCGTGTCTGCCATTTCACCACATCGGCGTGGTTGCCCATCGCCCTGGCCACCTCGGGCATCAGCGTACGGCGGGTGGCCGGTCTGCTGTGCTCCGTCTCGGGCTCGGAAAGTCTAGCAACGGTTGCATCGGACCGTCAAGTGCGCGCCCGTCGCCCGTGAGGTCCAGGTACAGCCCCTCCGCCCAGGCGGGCGTGCCCGTGGAAAGCGTCAGCAGCTCGGTCCTGCGCGCCAGGGCGGCTATTGCTGCAGCCGCGCTCGTGGATAGTAGCGCCAACCGTGCGCCGACGTGCGCGGCATTCGGAAAGCCGTGGACGAGCGGGGCTGGAACCTCCGCCAGGATATCGAGCGCGGCGAGACTGGGGTAGCCGAGGGACGCGGCCTCCGAGTCGGTCAGCGCAACCTTCTGCAGCTCGGCGTGGTGTACTCCCATCCCGTCGAGCACAGAGTCTCGCAGGGTGCGGAGTGTCGCCCGCAGCCGCTGCACGCCGCGAACGTGCTCCTGTCGCAGGTGTTCCCGGTGCAGGGGAAAGCGGAATCCATCGACGCCGATTGCGTCCTCATCGGACCCGGCGGCGCGTTGCGCCTCGCTCCCATCCAGTGAAGGCGCAAGGGTCCCCCGGCGATCCAATAACCCGGCGCGGCGCAGGTCCACGACCAGGTCCACCGCCGTTCCGAGGTCCGGCGCGGTACGTTTCGCGGACATCGGGGCGCTTGTCCGGTCCATGCGTAGCGGTCCCGCATCGTGTGCTACCGGCTGGGCAGCGGCCCGGAAGATCCCATGCTGCGGGCGGGCATCGGGCGCTATCGCGAGCCGGGCCGATCCGCCCTCGGAGCACAGCGCCCACGGGTATGGCTCGAGTCCGAGCAGGAGCACGGGCGCTTCGCTGGCTGGGGCGCACGCAATGGCTGCGGCGGCAGCCATGTCGATCGGTGGGCTGTCCCCCATCCCGGCGTTGCGCAGCCGCTCGTCGGTGTCAGCGGCGCCAGGCGGCAATCCCAGGACGATGATGTCGGCAACCCCCGAGGGCGAGACGCGGGCATCATCGCACAACGCGCGCACAAGCCGGCGAACGGCGGAGGTAATGGTCGCGACGTTCAGACCGTGCGAACGAGTGTCGCCGATAAGTTTGGCCGTGGCGTTGGCAAGTTGGCGGCCATCGCGCAGGTCGTGGAGCGTACCTTCGACTAAATCCGTATGCACGCTCACCGCGACCCCGAGGTGATCGGCGCGATCCCAGCCCAGGTCGACAGCACGCAGCTCGCGGCCGGTCGAGCGCAGGGTCAGGCCGCGCGGGGTCTCCCGGAGCGCGACAACGGGCAGCACGGACCGCAACTCCTCGGCGGCGTTCGCGTCACTTGCGGTGATCTGGGCAGTCTGCGCTGGCGGTGATAGTCGGTACGGATATGGGTGGTCATCGATCACGATCGTGGGTGGCTGCTTCGGCACGGAGATGATGCAGTCGACTGCGGGACGGGCGGTGCAAGCCAGCCGGTAGCCTTCCTCGATTGCGTCTGCTTCGAGGTGAAGAACGTCCCAGGGGGAGAGTTCGGGCGCGTGGATGAGGAAGCGAACGACGCACTTGCCGCAGTGTCCCGCCCCTTCGCACGGCGCGACGAGTCCCGTGCCCGCGTCATGTGCCGCCTGAAGCGCCGTCTGGCCCGCTCGGATCGTGCTCTCCCGCGCATGCGGGAGAAAGGAGATGCGTATGGAGCCGGTTCGACTGAGGGAGTGTAGCACGCACCGAATATAGCAGCGGCGCGGGCCCGTTGCCACGCGCCGCTTGCCTTCTCTGCAACCCGCTGATACGGACTTCACTTGACTCCTGCTGCGTGTCATCCCAAACGGGGTGAGGGATCCGTAACCCCAACCACGGATCCCTCGCACGCTCGGAATGTCATGTGCGCTACCAATCAGCCGAAGTTCGTATGAGCGATCAAGGCTTACCGGGGCTTGCCACCGTTTGCCTTCTCGATCGTGCTGACCTCCTCACGCAGCGCAGGCACGCGCGCGAGCAGGTCTGTGATCTTGATCCCTGTCAGCGACTCGACCAGCGTGGGAGCGGTAGCGACCATCCGGGCCAGGTCGGTGGTGATCTGGTTCATCCCAGCGCCGTTGTGGCCGTCACCCGTGGAGACGATCGTTATCTTGTCTACGCTGGAGAGCGGTGCGGCCATGCCCTTGACGAGCTCTGGGAGCCCGGCGATCAGGCTGTCGAGGATCGCGGCCTCATTGTACTGCTTGTAGGCGGCGGCCTTCTGCTGCATCGCGTTAGCCTCGCTCGCGCCTTTCGCGGCGATGATCTCGGCTTCCGACTGGCCGCGCACCCGAATGACGTCCGCCTCGGCCTGGCCCTCGACCCGTACCGCATCCGCGCGGCCAGCCGCCTCCAGCATGAGCCGCTGCTTCAGCGCCTCTGCGATGAGGGCCACCCGCCGCTGCTCGGCCTCTGCTGGCTTGAGGATCGTGGCGTCGAGCTCTCGCTGGCGGCGGGCGATCTCCGCTTCCTGCACCTTGATCTGGCCCTCGCGCTCAATGCGCTGGACGCTGACCTGCTCCGCGATGACCTGCTGTTGCATGATGTTCGCCTGGATATCGTAGGCCTTATCCGCGGCGGCCCGCTGCTTCTGGACCGTCGCGTCAAACTCCGCCTTCTTGAGGTCGAGGTCCCGCTGTGCCTCGGCCTGGCGCGTCGCGGAGGCTGCCTGCGCGATGACGCGCTGCTGGTCCGCGAGCGCCTGTGCGACAGCGGCCTCGCGCGTCGTCTCGGCCTGACGGATCGCTGTGGCGCTGCTCGCCTCGGCTGCGGCGATGTTCGCCTGCTTCTGCACGCGCGCGATGTCGGGCTTGCCCATATTCTCGATGTAGTGGTTGTTGTCGCGGACCTCCTTGATCGTGAAGCTCACCACTTCCAGGCCCATCTTGGCGAGGTCGTCGGAGACGTTGCCACGCATCCGGTCGGCAACCATCTCCGGGTCTTTCACGATCGCCTCGATGGTTAGTTGGCCGATGATGCCCCGCAGGTGTCCCTCCATCACGAGCCGAATCAGCCCTTCGCGCTGCGCGGGCGTCTTGGTGAGAAGCTGCTCAGCCGCCGTGCGGATGCTCATGGGGTCGCTCTTGATCTTGATCTGCGCCACGGCCTCGACGGTCACCGCTACGCCTTGCGCGGAGTAGAGGTCCTGCGTCGGGGCGACGTCGAAGCTCATAAGCTCCAGAGACAACTCGCGATGGCTTTGTACCATCGGGATGATGAACCGGCCACCGCCCGTCACGATTTGAGTGCCGCCAAAACCGTAAACGACGAGTGCCTGGTTCGGCCCGACCTTGCGGAACATGCGGGCGAGCGCGGAGATGCACAACAAGGTCACGACGACGATCACCGTGACCACTAAGATGATGGTTTCCACTTGTGACTCCTTCTTCGATGTAGTGTGCTTCAGACGTTCGGCGTGCAGCCGATAGAGGTGGGATCTCGACTCAGCCACCGCTCGTACTTGTTCACAGGTCTCCCTCAGAGGGTGGGGTCCGCGCCGCGAGCAGGCGGTCGAGAGGCTCGACGTACGCGATGCCGCGCTCATAGCGGAGCACCACAACCTCCGTGCCATGGGGCAAGGGGGCGCCATCCGCGCTGTTTGCGCCGTCGCTTCGCGTCACGCCAACCTTGTTGTACACCACCTCGCCGGTTCCCTTGGGTGCTATGGGCACGGTGAGCCGCCCAAGCGTGCCCTCGATGCGATAGTCCTCGGGACGCAAGGCGGGGGTTTGTCCGGGAAGCAGCACCCGAAACAAGAAGAGCACGACGAGCGAAGCGCCGAACAACCCCGCCAACCCCGCGAGTGAAACGATCAGCAGCATCGGCAGGTGCGTCGCGGCCGTCAGGATATACCCGATCCCACCAAACCACGCAAGAAACACGGTTATCGTGGTCGCATTCACCGGGGACACATCGCTGACGTGCACGCCTCCTCCGTGGAGAAGTGGCAAGTGTGCAAGGTGGACGTGAGGCAGGTGCGGGCCGAGGTGCCCCAGGCCCGACAGCACCGAGAGCAGCGCGAGCGCGGCGCCCGTCAATAACAGCACCAGGAAAATCGTCTCCATTACCGTTCCAACTCCGTCGTCATTGCGGGCGGCTACTACAGATACAACGGCTCAACACGCCAAAGGTCACTCGCCCCCCGAATCACGTCTCAGAAGTTCCCCGCCAGATGGGGCCGGTCGTTCGGCGAGGAGCTTATCGAGAGGCTCGACATACGCGATGCCCTTCTCGTAGCGCAGCAAAACGACCTCGGTGTCTCGGAGGAGGGGGCTACCGTCCGCGCTGCGCGCGCCTTCGCTGCGTGTCGCGCCATTCTTGCTAAATATCACTTCACCCGTCCGAGCGCCGCCCATTGGCATGGTGACGCGAGCGAGCGTTCCCTCCAGTCGGGAGTCTTCCGCACGCATCGGAGCGGTCTGTCCAGGAAGGAGGATGCGGACCGTGACCAGGAATACGACCACGGCGCCAATCAGTCCGCCGAGGGTGGCGAGCGCGAGCACGGTCAGGCGCACGTAGGCGGTCTGGCTGGTCAGAAGGTAACCAATACCGCCGAACCACGTGAGGAAGGCGAGAATCGTGCTCACATTCCACGGCGAGATCGCGGTCTGCCCCCCTCCCAGGTCCACGTCGAGAAACTCCGGCATCGGGATCTCCAGTTCCGCAAAGCCCAGCACAAAGTTGAGCACCGTGAAGATCAGCCCAAAAAGGAACACGCCGAGCAGAATTGTCTCCATGTACACGCTCCTACGCTGGCTCAGGCTCGATATAGAAATCCCGCTCAATCACGCGATCAAGCTGCTCACTTGAAAGAAGCAATAATCGATCAAGCACTTCGAAATATCGACGCGGTTCGGCGCGAGCGGACAGCTCGGTCAGAACCTTCGCGACGAGATAATCGTGCTGGAACTGCTGCGCGTGTATCCGCAGCCACCCCGACAGATGGTGCGCGCTATCAGCACTCGCAGTCTGAGGCGCCGAGTCGCTGACCAGGTGACCGGGGTGGACCTGGTAAAAGGCGGCGAACAAGTCACGGGTCGTTGCCGAGAGGTGGACGCGAACGCCGGTTTCGAGTTGCGAGATGTATGCGGCGCTCAGGCCGGTGCCCAACTCCGCGCGCATCAGACGGGACACATCCGCCTTGGAGAGGGCACGGCCCAAACCCCTCGCCCGGCCCTCTTCCTCACGTAAAGCTCGCAGCTTCTCCGCCAGTGTCACGCCCCTGACTCCTTAACTAATCGCTACGTTCAGCGTAACAATGAGTTATGACCGTGTCAAGTAACCGACCGGCGCTGGGACCCGTGTATTGTGCGTCCGTTTCCCCGTATACTATAGGTACCGGCTAAGTTGTATTGATCGCAGAGTAGGCGGCGCAGGCGCGCCACATGGCTGCCGAGCACCGTCGGAGGGACAGCGTCTGCAGCGCAAGTGCGGTACGACCGCAGTCTGGGTTAGGTGGATATGATGCTGCAGGTAGACCTTCTCCTCTGCTCGGCGTCACCCCGGCGCGCGGCACTGCTTCAGAAACTCGGGGTGCCGTTTCGGGTGTGTCCAGTGAATGTGCCGGAGACGCCCTTGCCCGGTGAAATCCCATGGAACACGGCATGGATGCTCCAGGCGCTCTCGGGGCGGACGCATCGGGTGGACACGGCGGTGGCCCTGGGTGGCCGGGGTTTTCTACGGATCGTGACCTGTACCACCGAAGCGGAGATGCGCCAGTACAACGCGCGGGCTATCTCTGATTCGGTGGCGAGCGACGAGCCGATGGACAAGGCCGGGGCGTACTCTATCCAGGATCGTGCGCTTCAGCCCGTGCGCTGGATACGTGGCCTGTACAGCAACGTCGTTGGCCTGCCACTCGCACCGACAGCGCGATTGCTGCGTCACGGGAATATTATGGTCTCCGCCGACGTACGGCAGCGCGCTGCCGCAGAGGAAGCGTGAGTATGACTGGAGGCGACGGGTGCGGCGTACGCTGATGGAGTGCGTGCCCAACTTCAGCGAGGGCCGAGATGCCGCGACGGTGTTCGAGATAGCGCGAGCCGCACGGGCCCAAGGCGTCCGTCTGCTCGACGTACATCTCGATGCCGATCATAACCGGTCGGTGCTCACGCTTGTGGGAGAGCCGGACGCGCTCGTTGCGGCCGCGTTCGCCGCGATAGAGCAGGCAGTGGCGCTGATCGATCTCGGCGAGCACCACGGCGTCCACCCGCGCATCGGTGTGGCCGATGTGGTGCCGTTCGTGCCCATTACAGGGGTGAGCCGCGAAGCGTGTGTGTTAGCGGCACGCGCGCTGGGGCAGCGAGTCGGGGCGGAACTGGGCGTGCCGGTGTTTCTGTATGAGTGGGCGGCGGCCCGACCGGAGCATCGGAACCTGGCAGATGTGCGACGCATGTATGAGCGGCTCAGAGTGAGTGGTAAACCACTGACCCCGGACTTTGGACCGCCCCGCGCTCACGCCCGCGCGGGCGTGGTGACTATCGGGGCGAGGGCGCCGCTCGTTGCACTAAACTGCTATCTGGCCGAACCGGACCTGGACGCGGTGTGGCGCATTGCGGCCCGAACCAGGGAGCGCGGCGGTGGACCCGCTGGCCTGAAGGCGCTGGGACTTTCGCTCCCTGGAGCGAACAGGGTGCAGGTCTCGATGAACATCACCCAAACCGATCAGGGACCGCCACACGCGGCGGTAGAGCGGGTCCAGGAGATTGCGCGGGCGGAAGGCGTCGAGCTGGCGGAGTCGGAGCTTGTGGGTTTATTGCCGCTCGACTCGGTGCTACGGGCGGCGGCGCATGCACTGGGCCTGCACTCACTGGACGCGCGGCAGGTATTGGAACTCGCAGCAGTGGAAGTGGAGGACAGGGTGGAACTGGACTGGTTTCTGGATGAGCTGGCGAGCAAAGCGCCGGCGCCAGGAGGTGGGGCGGCGAGCGCGCTTGTGGGTGCTTTGGGCGGGGCGCTCGGGTCGATGGTGTGCAATCTGACCGTTGGTAAACCGAAGTACGCCGCTGTCGAGCCGCAGATGCAGGATACGCTGCAGGAGACGGAGCGGCTGCGGCGACGCTTGCGCGAGCTTATGGATGTAGATGAGCAGGCATATTCGGCGCTCATGGCCCAGTACAAACTGCCGCGAGACACACTCGAGCAAAAGGATACCCGCGCCGCCGCAGTGGAGTCCGCGCTTCGGCACGCCGCTGAGGTGCCGCTCGAAACGGCGAGAACGTGCATCGAGGTGCTGCGCTGGCTGGAGCCCGTGGCCCGGGACGCTAACGTGAACGTCATCAGCGATGCTGGTGCGGGCGCGCTCTTGTCCGAGGCGGCGGCCCGCGCGGCACTCCTGAACGTGCGCGTGAATGCGTCACTGTTGAAGGATCGGGAGGCGGCGGCTCGTTACCTGGTGGCGCTGGCGGACACAGACGCCGAAGCCACGACGCGAGCGCGGCGGATCATTGCGGTCGTCCACGAGCGGATGGACGGGTAGTCTTTTCGATAGATTGTTGGGAACGGGAAGTGGCGGAAGAACACGCAGGAGGATAATGCCGACGTAGGGGCGAATCATTTGGAGCAAGACGTACGGATTATTTGCGCAAGCCGAGACCCGAATGCTTCGCCCGTACTGCAACGGTCTATTGGATTGAGCCACTGCATCCCGAGCGGTCTCCAGGCCATCCTGAGCTACGCGAGGGATCTCGTCCGTACCGCTCACGCAACCCAGTTGGGATTCTTCGCTGACGCTCAGAACGATACGCAATCCGCTTGAAACCTACTGCATGTCATCCCGAACGGAGTGAGGGATCCGTAACCCCAACCACGGATTCCTCTCACGCTCGGAGTGCAAGATGCACCACCATTCAGCCGGAGTTCGTATCATCCGTACTGCTCAGGCAACCATGTTGAGATTCATCGCGCAAGTTTACCCTCGAATACACGGAAGGGCTCAGAATGACAGGTACCCAGCGCCTCAGACTGGCCCCGTGAGAACAGGCGCGGAACTCGTCGGCGTCATGTACGGTGCGGGTCTCCGTGCCCGCACGCAGGCCGCTGCCGGCCGGTATGGAATGTCAATCCTCCTGCCCAGCGCAGTATTTCAGCCGTTACAGCAAGGAGCAGAGGAATTGAACCACCGTGCCAGTGATGCCGCGTCGCCGCCTTGTAGGGGCGTTCAACTGAACGCCCACGCAATCTCGCCTCCACCCTGTACCTTCGGGGTCAATGCACACGCCCACCGCAGTGGTATCAGAATGACAAACGGCCACGGTCCAGACGGATCGCGTATCATTCGGTTGGTGGGAACAGACCACCCTCAATCCGCGCGATCTTGATGCCAGTTGGCGTTCGCACGGTCCGAAACACCGTGCTGCCTCGGCTTTCTCTTGCCTTCACGTCGCCGAAAAGTCCGGTATCCACCCACGCCTCAACGACGTAGTCGGTTTGCACCCGTGAGTCCTCGAATCCAGGTGGCAGCCCCTGCGTCGCGAGTTCTGCTACGCGGAGGTCGACCGTGACGCTCTCTGCGGTCGCCTCCCGTCGGATCTGTTCGGCGCCGACATCCGTTTGCTCAGTCGCAGCGCCGGTGGTCAGGGCGCGCGCGTCGTCGTACGAATCGGCATCAATGGCCGCAAAGTACGCCTGTACGACTGCCTCGGCCTCCTCCTCGGTAGGTGGAGGGCCGATCGTGGCGGTCCCAGTGGTGATGGGAGTGCTAGCCGTAACCGCCTCGGTCGGTATGACGGGAGTTGAAAACGGTGGCCCATACGTCGGAGCGGGGGTGAACGGTGGCCCGTAGGTCGGTGTCCCGGTCATTGTCGGTGGAACGGTGAGAGCAGTGGCGAGCGCGACGGTAGGCAAACGCGTCGGCAAGGTTGTTGGGACCGGCGGGATAGTCGTTGGGTCAGCGTCGCGCGAGAACAAGCCACAGCCACTCGACAGCAGCCAAGTGAGCAACAAAAGCGTGCTGAGACGTCCAGGCGAGCCATGAGGCTTCATGCCGTTCCTCCGCGATACCGGCGCACCGCCCGTGCTCCACGGTGGTCGCGCCCATTTCGTCCAGGCGCACCAGGCCGTGTCTATCCCAGCGCTGGATGCTGACCGAGCGTAGTGTACCGTATGCCCCCGTACTCCATGCGCAAGACGAATGGGAAGCTTCCGGGATCGAAACTTCGGCTGTGGGAGATGATGAATACCTGCGGAAAAATCGTCGCGAGCTCACCGGTGGTGATTAGCTCGACCAACGCACCGGTCCGCTCTTCGTCAAACGAACTGAGTGGCTCGTCCATGAACAGAAAGCCAGGTGACGCTCCCATCTCCTGTGGCAGGCTGGCGATCGCGAACGCGAGGCGTAGCGCCAGGCTGATCTGATCCTTTGTTCCACCCGAGTACACGTTCTTGCCGACGTACCGGCCAGCACCTTCGTCCCACAAGTCGATGCGATAATCCTCGGTTATGCGGGCGTGGAAATAGCGTCCCGCTGTCAGCAACGGCAAGACCATCGTCATATTACGCTCGGTCTCCGGCAGAACGCGGTCCACCATGCGCCGGCGTGCCTCAGCCAGAATGTCGCCGGCATGGCGCCGTACCTCCAGATCGCGGACCGCGCGGGCGTGCTCCGTTTCCAGATGCGCGGCGTCCGGGAGCGCGTCCAGGTCGGGAACGGTTGGCGAAAGGTGCCGGACCTGCGCGACGAGATCACGCAGCCTCTCTTCTGCCTCCTCCAGCGCCTCCTCGGTGACCTGCGTCCCTGGTTTCATGGACTCCACATGGTCTTCCCCCAACGGTACCGCGGCGAGGACCGTTCTTAGTTGAGCGAGTGCTTGCTCAGCTGCTCCCTGCGCCCGGTTCGCCGTGCTCAGCGCCTGCTCGATGTCCGCACCCGGTGCGAGCGCGAGACCGGCACGTAGGCGCTCCGACTCCAGATCGGCGTGGAGAATGGCCTGTCGCAGGCGGACGCTGTCGGCGCGTGCGGTCTCGATTCTCGCGGAGATGCGCACGACGGCGTAGGTCGCCGCGGCGCCGAGACCCAACAACATCACCAATCCTGCAAGCGCCGCCAGCCGCGATCCTGCTTCCAGGGTGACCAATGTGATGAGCAGCAACACAGCGGCCCCTGCCAGACTAGCAAGAACGATCTTCGGTCTGCGGGCCAGCAGGAGGTCCAGTTCCCGCTGCCGCTCCTGGAGATGGGCGCGTTGCGGCTCAGGAGCGTGTTGCGCCTCGACGCGCCTCAGTCGTCCGAGCTGCGTGACGCGCTCAGTCAACGCCATCAGCTCGTTCTCCCGCTGACCGGTTGTTTCAAGCAGATGCTGCCGCTGGCGGCGATCCAGCGCTGCACGAAGACGGGTGACGTGAACACCCAGTACCGCTGCATCGCGCCTGGCGCGCGCGGCTTCCGCTCGATCCGCAAGCTGCCGAACGGCACTCTCATCCGCTTGTCGTACGCGATACTGATCTTCAAGTCGTGACAGCTTGTCCAGGTTCAGGATGCGCAGCAGCGAATCTCTGCGCTCGCCTGCGGCCATATCCTCCAACTTGCTGAGCTTCTTTTGCTCCACAAAGCAGGAGTTTAGCAGCGCGGCGCCGTCGAGCCCGCCAAGTTCCGCGATGACGCGGCGGTTCACCTCGCGCACGGCGGTGATGCGCTCCGACGCTCCGTCAATCGCGGTCACGGTCAGAGCCGCCGCCGTGGGTTTGTCTCGCCGGATCGTGCGACTGATGGCGAGGGTATGGTCACCGGTTCGAAGTCCGAGGCGGACGGTCGCCGAATGCTCGCCGTGCATGATGAGGCTGTCGAGCGAACGCCGGTTGTCCTCGGTCACGAGTCCGGCGCCGTACAGGCCGAAGTAGATGCTCTCGAATAGCGTGCTCTTGCCCGATTCATTCGCGCCTTCGATGAGCACCGCGCCACGCTCTGGGAACTGGATCCGAAGTTCGCGCAGCGACTTGAGCGTCGTGACCTCCAGCCAGTCGATGGTGATCATTCGTACTGCGCGAGCAACGCATCCCGCGCCGCTGCCCAGAGCGCTCGCGAATGGTCCGACTGCTCGGTCTCGATGAACTCCTGCGCGACTGCGGCGATCTCGTCTGGCTGAGAGATACGCACACCCCGCGCGGCCCCGGTGTGCAGCTCGTCCGCGAGGTGCAGTCTGGTCACGTCGAGGTCGAAGTGGAAGTTGTGCTCCGCGCCATACTCCTGGAGCTGACGGAGGAGCAGGTTCGCGTATTGCTCACGCGTGGCTGTGCCCAACACCCGCAAACGGGTGAGCGCGTCGACAGCGGAGCGCGTCGTGAGGCGCTCGCGGGCTTGGTCGTGGGGGTCGTTGTCAAGTTCCTCCATGTCCAGATCAATCGTGAGGCGCGGCTGTGGTGGCACCGGGACATGCTGAACGTTGCTGACGCGCTCACCATCCCAGACGCACCTCACGAACCCCGGCGGCGCGCCCGTTTCCCCGTGGGTCATCCACTCGGTCGCTCCGGGCGCGAGGAGCAGCGTGCCGTCGACCCACTCCGTTGAATGCCGGTGAATGTGCCCGGCGATCACGAGGCGCAGGCCGGGCAGGGACGCCGCAGTGTGCCGCCGCAACACCGGCTCCTGACTGCTGGAGCCATGGCCTTCGATCGCGCCGTGCGTCAGAAAGATTTGAACCCCCTCGCCTGCCGTACTCAGAAGCGCCTCCAGTGGGTCCATCGCATTCTGTCCGGGTGCGGGCGTCAGGCCGGCGATGCAGAGCGGCGCGCCGCCGACCTCAAGCGTTGTGCGCTCAAGCGCGGTCGTGCCGAAGTAAGTCAGTCCGTGAAGCCGCGCGAGGGAAGAGAGAGGTGCGACCCCGCCCTGAACCGTCCGCCCCGAAGGCGTGTCGTGGTTACCCCCGACTGCAAGCACGGCTACGTTGGCGTCCTTGAGTCGACGAAGGCAGGCCGCGACGTATGCCAGATCGGCGTTCGTCGGACTCGGCGTGTCGAACAGGTCTCCACCATGGAGAAAGAGCGCCGCCTGGTGCTCGATGGCGTGAGCCACCGCCGCGCCGAACGCCTGCCGCAGTCGTTCCCGTCGACTTTCGAGCTTCGCCGGGGACATCCGGGCATACGGACGGCTCAGATGGTTGTCGGCGGTGGCGATAATGAGTATTCTGGTCATCAGTGCCCAATTGTAAGCTCATCGGGGTTCTCTTGTCGTGCGGGAGCGCGTCCCGTGACGAGTGCCGTTTGTAAGCACCCGGTAGACTGTTTGGGTGAAGGGTCGGCTTCGCAGTGAGGAGAGCAGGAATGTTTGAGGGAGAGAGCGCGCGGCCTGGCACACCGGGGCCGCTCGAGGGCCGGGTCGCGCTCGTGACCGGAGCGAGCAGCGGGATCGGCCTTGCCACCACCCGTCTGCTCGCGAACGCGGGCGCGCAGGTGCACGGCGCAGCGCGGCGGTTCGAGTCATCGAATCCGGGCGGAGCACCCGAGGAAATACAGGGCGCATGGACGTCGCACGGCGTTGACGTGACCGATGCGAGGGCGGTGCATCATCTCGTCCGGGAGATTGGGGAGCGGGAGGGGCTGGATATCCTCATTTGTGCTGCTGGGACGAACCTGCCGGATCGGCGTCTCGAACAGCTCACCTCGGAAGGCTGGGACACCGTTCTCGCGGTAAACCTGAACGGGGCGTTTTACTGTGTCGGGGCTGCGCTGCCCTACCTGCGCCGCTCGGGGGGAGATGTGGTGCTCATCGGCAGCGTCTCCGGGAGCTGGCCGGATGCAGCAGGCGCGGCGTATCAGGCGTCCAAAGCGGGCCTGCTGGCGCTCGCTCGCGCCACCGCGCTCGAGGAGCACGATAAGGGTGTCCGCTGCTGCGCGATTCAGCCCGGCATGGTGGACACGCCGATCCTGGACCGGCGAGCGAGCCCGCCAAGCGCGGAGACGCGCGAGCAGAGCCTGCAACCGGAAGATGTAGCCGCCGCCTGTCTCTTTGTGTTGACGTTGCCGCCACGGGCATACGTTCCGGAGCTCACGCTGCTTCCCACGGCGCTTCAGGCATTGGGACAGACATGATGCTGCCCGCGCTGCGATCAGGGCAATAAAACCGCGCTTGAGTCGCGCCGTTGCGCTCAGTAAGTATGTAGGGAATTGCGGCAGCTGTACCACTTAAG
>Ga0136611_10001297_pt1 | contig 17321 bp, 14 predicted proteins | sample AntDrymUQ2232306_2_FD_106645 | JGI IMG/M metagenome (GOLD analysis project Ga0136611, IMG submission 106645) | Polar desert sand microbial communities from Dry Valleys, Antarctica - metaG UQ223 (23.06) | ecosystem: Environmental > Terrestrial > Soil > Desert | place: Antarctica: Dry Valley...
GTGAGTGCGGCGGAACGCCACCGCACTCGACGACGCCTGTGATGCGCGGCCCCTTCTGAACAAACGGTGCATCCGAGTCGACGCGTTCGGACAAACCCGCTTCAGCGACGGGCACAACGCACCCAGCCCGATACCCGCATCAGCGCGGCCGCTCAGGCTTTGAGCAGCGCGCCTTCGGGAACGACGCCCGTCTCGAGTACCGCCAGAGAGCGATGAGCAGCCTGCGTGCGAGCGCGACAATCCCGATGCGACGCAGCCGCGCACCGCCAGCGGCATACCGTCGCTGATACCACTGACTGAGCGCGCTCTGGGGTTGCCGCCACAGCCAGCTCGGGGTTCCTGGCGCGATGCAGGTTGCCAGTGATCGGTTCGTGATGGGTGGCGGCATGCATCGCGCTATGAGATTCGGTGCGCAGCGACCGGCCGTTGCTACCTTATCGCGACAACGCGTCGCGGAAGCTCGTGTAAGCCGGTTTCGCGACAAAGTTCGCATCGAACGGCAACGCCCGCCCGAAGCCGGGGAACGCGCCCGGAATCCATGAATACCTGTCCGTGAATCCCCAAGTCGTGATGGCCCTGCATCGAGGCTGCGCGCGACAGGCATCGACGACGGCGGCATATGCAGCCGCCTGCGCGGCAAGACCATCGGTGTTGTTGGCGAGCCGCACATCGAGCTCGGTGTACCGCACGTCGAATCCGGCGGCCGCAAATCGCGCCATGTTGGCCGAGAGCGCGGCGAGGGTTGGAGCAGGCAGGATGAAGTGTGCCTGCAGTCCCACGCCGTCGATCGGAATGCCCGCATTCTTGAGTCGCGTGGCGAGCGCAAACAGTGAGTCGGACTTCGGATTGATCGTCTCCACCGAGTAGTCGTTCAGGAACAGCTTCGCCGTTGGATCGCGCCGCCGAGCCCACGTGAACGCGGAGTCGATGACATCCGGCCCGACGATGGTTGTCCAAAAGCTTTGGCGGATGCCGGTCTGGTTGTCCGTGATCATCTCGTTGGCGACATCCCAGCTCTGAATGCGGCCCGCATAGCGCCCGACGACAGTCTCGATGTGCTCCTTGAGCGCCGCCAGCAGGGATGCGCGCGTGGGTGTACCGGCGGTAAGCCATGCGGGCTGCTGGCTGTGCCAGAGTAGCACGTGCCCATGCACTTTCTGGCCGTTGGCGACGGCGAAGCCGACGATCGTATCGGCATCCGCAAAATTGTATGTCGCAGCGGCCGGATGAATCGGCCCGAACTTCATCGCATTCTCCGGCGTCACCGAATTGAACTCGGCGGCCAGCACGCGAGCATACTCCGCATCCGCGCGCAGGGCGTCGGCGGCAACCGCCGCGCCGACGTCGATGTTCCGAAGCTGGGCGTATCCGCGCAGCGATGGCGGCGGGGCGAACACCGCCCATGTGCCAGTCGAGGACAGCGTAGCCGAAACCAGCCGCGCTGTGCGATCGACGGGTTGCAACGGCGACTCCTGCCAGGTGGTGCCCACGAGGCGCGCGAGACGCAGACCCGTTTCCACGACGTCGGCGCCAAGTGCTGTCGGATACGCAAGCCGAACCCGCGGCGATAGCGAGAAAGGCGTTGCGGATTCGATGACCACGGCCGTGCCCGCGACCAATCGTGCATCGGCTGGCGGAGCGGTCGCAGCCCGCACTGTGAACGCGGTCGGCGTCGTGACCGCGCCAGCGGGAAAGTCCAATCGCACAGCGCCGTTGAGCGCGCTGAACGCACCGCCCGCTGCAGTGACGTAGCCGCCATCGGACACGGTAACGGGAAGTGCGACGGTGGCTGCACCCGATGTGGCCGTTATCGTCGTGCTGCCGACACCGACGCCAGTTATGCGCCCGTCGATGCTGACCGTAGCGATGGCGTTGTTTGCAGAGCTCCACGCGACAATGGCGTTCGCGACGGTCGCACCCGTCGCGTCGCGTGCGGTCGCGGTAATCGTTTGCGGTTGTCCCGGCACGAGCGAGACGGGAGCGGGCGAGAGTGATAGCGTCGTCACGGGGAGCGCACTCACGGTCACCTGCATGCTTCCGCTCACCGTCGGAGTCGAAGTGCTCGTCGCGCGTATCGTCGTGGTGCCGGGTGCGACGGATGTGACGGTAACTGTCGATCCACTTGCGGTGACCGTCGCTACGCTCGGTGAACTCGACGTCCACGTCAGGCCTGCACTCGCGGTAGCAGGGCTGACTGTCGCCGTGACGGTGCCTGTCACTCCGACACCCTGCAAGGAGAGCGTCGCGGGGCTCACTGCCACCGATGCAACGGCCGGCGGCACGACGGTCACTTCGACGGTTCCACTCAGTGCCGAATTCGCGGTACTCGTCGCACGAATCGTTGCCACACCCGGCGCGACTGCAGTAATGGTGACGCTGGAACCATTCGAAGCGACCGTTGCGACGCCGGGCGCACTCGAGCTCCACGAAACACCGTTGGTCGCGTTCGACGGGTTCACTGTTGCCGTGGCCGTGGCCACCGCACCGGCCCCTTGCAACGTGATCGTTCCCGGGCTCACCGACACCGACGTGACGGCAGGCGGCGCGGTGGTGCCAGGGTCGCCACCGCCACCGCAGGCTGCGAACAGCGCGAGCATCCCCACTGCAGGGAGGCTGCGAACCAGGGAGTTGCTGCAGGACCTTGCGACCGAAGCCAGGAGGTGGGCGCGAGTCATAACGATGTACGAGCTGGGGTGAGCGGTTACTGAACGGGTCAACTGCCTAAGTAGCTGTCCGGCAGGGAAAGCGCTATCACCGACGATCCGTTGCACTCTACCCAGGCCCGTCCATCGTCCAGATAGCCTCGCATATTCACCTGCGAGAGGCGGTTTCTACTCTCGGGAATGAGGCGAGCGGTTCGATGGACGTGTTGGGAAGCCGCGTACCCACCACCCATCGAAGAGCGCCGAGCGACCACGCCGCCAACTTGTTCGAGGGTTCAAACACGATGAGGCGCGCGCGCGGCGCGCTCCATCTGGACGGGTTCCCGCGATGATGGTGCGCGAGTTCGGGGAGCAGCTGGACGCGTGACAGCTGGGTCGGCCCTGATGGCGTCCTGCCGCGAGTTGAAGTCGCACGGCACGTTGCCGCGTTGACGTATGCTACCACTGACCTGATGTCCAGGAATGGCGTCGGTTTTCACGCCGTGCGTCGCGGTTCGATGGTAGCACTCGGGCACCCGGGCTCGGTCGCTGGCTATCTCTCGGCGGCGTACCTCGACCCAGTGACACGCACCGGCGCAATTGTGCTGCGTAACGTCGATGACAAACGCTTCGTCGTGCTTGGTGTTTGTCTGCAGGTCTTCGCGATCGCCGCAGGTCAGAGATTCCGCAACGCGGTCGGCACGAACCGCATTCAGCCGAATCAAAACTGACAAGGGAGAGACTGCCGGAGTCGTCGTTCGGGCCGTACTCACCGGCCCCAAGCATCGATAATATCGACCTGCGATACCGTGGCGCTGGTCCCCTCGCACGTTCCGACGAACCGTTCCACCCAGGCTGCAGGGCTGTTCCGTGGAACGCAGAATGCAGCGGCTGACTTTTCGCTAATACACCTAAATAAAATGATCCCACAGGTTTACGGACCATCCGCCGACTCAGCCCAGATCGGCAATCGTCTTGATTTTTATGCGGCGACGAAGCTGTAGCTCACACCCACGTTTCGGAGACCGCAAATGCACCGAACAACGATCGGAATACTAGCCTTCACGGCTGCGGCGCTGGTCACGGCATGCAGCGACCAATCCACCCCTACCACTCCCCCGCTGAGGCTGTCGAGCGGCTCGTCAAACGATCGCTGCGGCGGAGCCGACTGCACGATGGAGCAGACGATCCGCCTCGACCCCGAGCGGGAGACCATCACGCTCCCGCTCTACAAGGGCACATTCGGAGGCTCGCCCGGCTACTACGTAATCACCGAGTCGTCTGACAAGGACAACGCGAACAATCTTGGCGTCAACACGCGGAGAAGCTGCGCCTCGCTCTCGGCACACGGGCAGTGCAGACGGTTACCCGGCTGAATGGTGAAGTGAACTTCGCCGGCACCGTCCGCTTCGCGTCCACCCCGGCCGTTGCGTTCGGGCCCCGACGGCAATCCCCCCGGCACCACACCACCCAGCTCTGTAGGGGACGCGAACTACAGCCCGCTCATCACGAGCGGGAACGGGATCGTCCAGAACGCCTCACAGGTCATGAACGCCAGCGGTCAGCACGATGCGCTGGTGAGCATTGAGTTCTCGAGCCGACCGAGGCCCGGCGCAGTGGGCTCCGTAACCCTCAGCCTTTTTGCCGGATTTTACAACGGTCACGGAATTCTCTACCTGCACATGGACGCGTCCGACCCATGGTTTCGGCAGTCGAAGGATCGAATCTCGCCGAAAATCTGGACTTCGCGCCTGGCCTCGCTTCCAACGACAAGGAGACCTCGTCCCGCTCCGCCATCATTCCGGTCGAGAACGGGCGGGAACCGAAAGGAGTTCCAGAACGACAGGGCTCAACTCTTTTGTCGCGACCAACGGCGATCCTCTCAATATCACGCAGACGTTCCCTGATGACGGCCTGTACAGCCCGATTTGGGACATACACGTCGTGAGATGGCGGCCGGCCTTTCTCGCTGAGCGCGTGCGCATCGAGAGCATCAGCCAACTGATCAACCTTTTTCGCGACGGCAAGATAGAGAGCGCTGGCGCCGGCCCGCCGAACCCGAGCCTCGGCGGCATCCAGGCGAATGACGCGATTTCGAACTGTCCGATAGTGGCGCGGATCGACGGGGTAGATCCTGGGCAGCGTGGCGGACGCTAGAGCGGCATCTCGCTCGGAATCGGGAATGCATGGCAAAGCAATAAGGGAAGCGCTTCGTTTGCTCTCGGCGCCGAGAGCACGCGAAGCGCTTCCCTGTTCACGAAGGAGTTACAAGGCCATGCGAGAGGCCGTCGTTTAGGCAGCTGAATCAGCCTGTGGCTTTCCGCTATCGTTGTTTTTTTGGTGAGGGTCCACTCGCGGCGGTTCGCTTCATGCACCTCGGCGGAGATGTCGGCAACATGGTCCGATCGACGTGATGCGTCGTGCTTCGCGTGCTGGCCAACCGCCTCATCCTGGAGCGCCCCGTCATGCCCAGCCTCGCCTCCGCGTTCCCGCGCACCGACCGCCGCGTCACCGAGTGGATGGCGAAGCACGGCACCGACGCGACGCGCATCGCGCTCGGTCTGGTCTTTCTCTGGTTCGGATTCCTCAAGTTCTTTCCGGGCGTGAGCGCCGAGGAGAGCCTGGCGACGCGGACCATGAGCGTCCTCTCGTTCGGCGTGATCCCGCCCGGTGTCAGCCGGACGCTGCTCGCCGCCTGGGAGTGCGCGATCGGGGTCGGACTGCTCACGAACAAGGCGCTGCGGTTCACGCTCCTGCTCCTCTTCGTGCAGATGTTAGGCACCTTGCTGCCACTCGTCGTCTTCCCGCACGAGACGTTCGCGCGCATCCCGTTCGTTCCGTCGTTGCAGGGGCAGTTCATCATCAAGAACGTCGTCCTCATCGGCGCGGCGATCCTCGTCGGCGGCACGGTGCGCGGTGGCCGGATGATCGCCGATCCGCACGCCGCGCACGTCGCCGAGCGCATCGAGGAGCGCGCGCCGTCCTGACGACGGGTCGCCGCGGGCAACGCCGCCGGCGCGTCGGTGTGGGTGCATCACTGGTCGCGCCGCCGCCGCTGCCCCAGGGCCGCATGCGCCGCGTACATGCCACACAGGCCGTGCACGCCGCCGCCGGGCGGCGTGGACGAGGAGCACAGATACACATCGCGCGCAGACGTCGCGTACGGCACGCGGCGCATCACGGGCCGGAAGAACAGCTGCGCGAGCGTGTTCGCGCCGCCACTGATGTCCCCGCCCACGAGGTTCGCGTTGTGGTGGTGCAGCGTGGACGCGCGACTCGCCGTCCGGGCCAGGATGCAGTCACGAAAGCCCGGTGCGAAGCGCTCGATCTGCGCCTCGACGCGCGCCGTCATGTCCACGTCGGACGCGTTGGGCACGTGACAGTAGCCCCAGAGCGTGTGCGATCCGGCCGGCGCGCGCGTGTCGTCGAACAGGCTGGGCTGCGCGAGCAGCACGAACGGCCGCTCCGCATGCTCGCCGCGCCACGGCGCCGCCTCGGCCGCGACGATCTCCTCGAGCCCGCCCCCCAGGTGGACCGTGCCGGCACGCGCGCACGCGGCATCGCGCCACGGCACGGGCTCGCGGAGCGCCCAGTCCAGCTTGAATACGCCGGGGCCGTACGCGTACCGGCCGAGCGCCCGGCGATAGCGCGCCGAGAAGCGGTCGCCGGCGATCTCGAGTGCCTGCCGCGGCGTCACGTCGAGCAGCACGGTGCGCGCGCGCGGAAGCTCACGCAGCGAGCGCACGGGCGCGTCGGTCACGATCTCGCCGCCGAGCGAGCGCAGGTGCGATGCCAGGGCATTCGCGAGACTCTGCGATCCGCCAGCGGGAATCGGCCATCCCACCCGGTGCCCCGCCGCCGCGAGCACGAGGCCGAATGACGCCGTCGCGGCCCGCGTGAGCGGAACGGCGGCATGCGCCGAGATGCCGGCGAGTAGTGCGCGCGCCGGCGCCGCGCGGAACCGGCCCGCCGCGAGCCCGGCGGCCGAGCGCAGCGCGACGAGACCGAAGCGGCCGAGCAACAGCGGATGCCGTGGGACGTGGAGCGGCGCCAGCGCGTCGGCGGCGAGGTCGTCCCAGCGGTCAACGAACGGCCGCAGCAGCGCGGCGTATGCTCCGGCGTCCTCGCCCAAGCTCCCTCCCGTCTCCGCGATGGACCGACGGAGCAGCGCGGGCGGGCCGTCGTCGAGCGGATGCGCCATCGCCACCGGCGGCTCGATCCAGCGGAGCCCGTGCCGATCGAGCGGCAGGGTGCGGAAGAAGAACGACGCGACCGCGAGTGGGTGGATCGCTGAGCAGATGTCGTGCACGAAGCCGGGCAGCGTCAGCGCTTCCGAACGCGTGCCGCCGCCGATCGTCGGTTGCGCCTCGAGCACGAGCACCGAGTGGCCCGCCTGCGCGTAGACGATGGCCGCTGCCAGGCCGTTAGGCCCCGAACCCACGACGACCGCGTCGTACGCGTCACGGCTGGGCAAGAGCGTACCCGGCAGCCGTTGGAGGCTCGCTCGCCCGGCTCGTGCCGACGACGACCTCGATCAGGCCGTCGCGCACCCGCACCGGGAGCACGCGCAGCAGCTCCTCGGCCGCCGCCTCGAGCCGGTCGAGGCGGTGGCCCGTGCGGATGTCGTACCGGCAGCCGTGCCAGCTGCAGCGCAACTCCGCGCCGTCGAGCGTGCTGTAGTCGAGCGGCAGCGGGCTCTCGCCGCAGGCGTTGCGCACGGCGTACAGCTCGTCGTCCACGTCGCGCCGCGCACCGTCGAGCGCGGGGTGGCCGGCCGGTGGGCCGTGCAACCGCACCGAGACAACGCCGCCCATGAGGTGTGTAAGCGCGGCGCGATGCACCGGGTCGATGCGATCGAGCGGCGCCGTGGCGGCCTCACCCACCGTCGGATCGGGGTGCGCCAGGAGCGCCCCGACGAGCTGCTCGGCCTCGGCCAGCACGTCCGCAGTGTCGTGGTCGGATGCCTCGTCGGCCACGTCCGCGGGCTCCGGCTGCTCGATCGCGCTCACCGGACGCGGCTCCACCTCGACGACGATCGTTTCCGCCGGCAGCGCTTTCATCCACTCCGTGACGATGAGCGTGTTGTCGAGCAGAATGACGCCGGTCACCGCATCGACGACCGCCTGCTGGATCAGCTCCTCCGACGGGAGCACGCGGTCCGAGCGGTACGCGCTGATGGTGCCCGGTGCGCAGCCGTCCTCGCGCGCGATCGCGGTCACGAATACGGCCCGCGTGATAGGCGCGACGAGCGCCTCGTCGAGCAGCCACTGTCCGACGGCCGCAGGTCCGTAGCACAGATCCTCGATGAGCAGTGCGGGCGGCCGCGCATGAGGCTCCAGTTCGTCGCTCATCACGATGCCCAGCGAGTGGTCGCGCAGGCTGCGGTAGCGGCCGCCGCCGATCACCGTGCGTGCCGCAGCCCTCGATGGCATCACGTCAGGCGCGAGACATGCCCGGCGACGTCGCGATCGACGGTGAGCGCATCGAAGCGGCGACGAGCGCCTCGCCCGCCGTCCAGACCGCGGCGCCGAGCAGCAGCACGTCCTTCAGCAGGAATTGCCCCGGGTTGGGCGAGGGAAAGGGGAAGCCGTAGCCCGGCTGCCAGACTCCCGGCGTGGTGAGGACGAAGCTCAGGGTGATCAGCGACATCACGATGACACCCATGCTGCCGATCGCCGAGAGCTTGGGCGCGAAGGCCCGCGTCGCGATCAGGACGGCCAGCACTATCTCGACGATGCCGAGCAGGCTGGAGAACGCCCGGATGCTCATAACGCCGTACGCCCAGCTCAGGAGCGGGCTGTTGCTCGCCAACCCGTGAACGCCCTCCGACTCGTACATCGTGAACTTCAGGGCTCCGATCCAGAGGAGAATCAGCACCAGTCCGTAGCGGAGGATTAGGGTGCCGATGCGCTCGAGCGAGCGCCCGCGATCGTAGTCGCGCGTGTCATTGTGGGTGGCTTCCGTCGTGCCGAGTGCCATGGTTCTAATCTCCGGTGGTTGATCGTTCATCGTCTAGTCGTCCAGCCCACAGGCGCAGGTGTTCACCTCGCGCGTGATCAACCCCGCCTCGGACTGGATGTGCGTCGTGCACGGCATGCACGGCATGCACGGGTCGAAGCTACGGATGGCGCGCAGGATGTCGATGCCGCGGAACTTGTCCGGGTCGTCCGACTCCTCGAGCAGCGGCGTGTTCATCACGGCCACTTCGTACGGGCCGGGCTGCCCCCAGCGGTCGGTGGGCGACGCGTTCCAGGTGGACGGCGTGACGATCTGGTAGTTCGACACGGCGCCGCGGTCGAGCACGAGCAGTAGGCGCGGGCGCGGTTGCGCTCGAACGCATTCCACACGTCGGGCACGTGCCACTCAATCTCCGTCTCGGGCAGCTTGCCACGCGGCAGCCGCATCTTGAGCGAGTGGCCGGTGGACTCGATGAACGGATTGTCCGGCATCTTCCGCGCGACGGCCGAGTTCCAGAGCCGCGCGTAACAGCCGGCTTCCATGCCGTAATGATCCCACCGGGGCGCGGTGTCCCAGGTGTACTTCTCCTTCCAGCTCTGCGCGCCGGGCGTGGGCTTCGTGACCTTGTTCCAGGGATGAAACGGCGAGAGCGGATTGCCGGAGGGATCGGGAGCGAAGTGCTGCGTCTGGCCGCCGCCCGTCCACGGCTCGTAGTACGAATGCTCGATGAACTCTTCGAGCCCCATGTTGATCGTCTGCAGATCGGTCGTCACGATTTGCCCGTCGATGCTCGCGCCCAGCGTCGCCCACCGCTGATTGCCCCAGACGTTGCAGTTCTTGTAGGTCGTGTCGTAGGCGTCCGGATTGTCGAAGATGCCGGTGTCGATCATGTTGGCGCGCCGCGCGCCGACTTCCTCGTATCTGAAATCCGCCTCGTAGAAGAACTCCGTGATGTCATCCGAGATGCCCGCCATCTTCTTGCCGTAGTCGAAGAACTGGCTGAGCCGGACGAACATCTCGTTCATCACCGTCAGGTTGATCGTCGAGCTCATGACGCCCGGCACGATGGTCTGCGGCCGTTCAGCAACCCTTCGATCCCTGGATTGGTCGCGCCCGCCACGCTGATCGTGCAGCTGTCACAGCTCATGCCAGCCATCCAGAAGACGTGGATCGTCTTCAACGGTCCGAGAGGTAGCCGCTGCGGCTTCTCCTCAGGCAAGTGGCTGCGGGATGGGCGGTTGCCCTCCCTGCACCTTCGGTTCGGTTGCCGTGCCCATCGTGCGCTCCGCGATCGAAGAAGTGCTGACGAGTGTGCGGCAGGCCAGCGCGATTCGGCGCGGTCGCCGAAAGCCCGCGCTGACAACCACGTTCAACCGGCGGATGCGAAGACGCTGCGCGCTGAACTAGGTCAGTCGCAGGTCGAGTTTGCCCTCAGTCTTCCCGGGAGACCAGACCGAGATAGGGCAATCCAGCTACGGTGCAATGCTGACGCGTATCACCGATGCGTCAGCCGGAATGTTGAAGTTGGGAAACCGCTCCCGCGCGCTGCGGATCGGCACACTCTCGGAGGGGCCCACGTTTGTAGCGGTCGGGGCCTGAGCCGGCTTCTGGAACTCGCCCGTTCCGGGCGCGGTGTCCTGCTCGGTGCCTGCATCGTACACTACAAGTTGGCTCGCTACGTCGCCGCTGATCGGGGTGTTTCCGTTGAATAACGCGAGACCTCCCCCGCCGAAACCGTAGAACCAGTCGTTCGACTGAACGAACATCGTCTCCAACTGAAGACGGTCCCCTGGCGATGCCACAATCGTGAAGGTCACCGTTTCGCCAGCGAACAGCGCGGGCCCATTATCCGGACCCCCGGGAGATTGAAACACGCCCGAGCTACGCACGCCAGCCGCGGCAGCGAGCAGAGTGGATTTCGTTCCCAAAGGAAGCGGCGGCCCGGGAAAGCCGTCCTCGGCGATGCGCTCTGTTCCTTGGTCCGCGTTGGCCCCCACCGTGAAAGCGGGATCGCTCCCACTGAAGACCGCCCAGACACCCGGCGACAGCGGCACCGTGCCAATCGCCCGGTCGGTGGCCAGCAGTCCGGGCCGAGAGACGTTCTGGACCGTTACCGTGAAGCTCCTCCTGAACTGCGAACCTGTGACGTTCTCATCGTCGCACGCGTTGACGGCGAACAACGAAAGTAGTACGACGGGGATTGCTCTTTTCATTTTCCCTCTCCTGCTGCGAGTGTGGCGCACAGGACGCAGGAGCGCGCACGACTACGCCGACTTGGTTCGGTGCAAGATGCGAACCCACCGCCACGCATCTGTTTGGCAAGAATGCTTTACGTCAGATGAGGTCCATACCGGTCGTTGTATTTCAACCGTGGATAATCACGATGCACTAACGATGCACTAGCTGCTAACGCCGTCGCCTGAAGGCGAGGGTTTGCCCTTCCCAGGAGCTGACAATATGCAATCGCCCAAACTCCGTACGACTTCCGCTGCGTCGAGCGGTCGCGTGCGTGGCACCACTGTTGCCACTGTTGACATCGGACATCCGTAGCCGACTACGACACGGGCTCACGCAACGCATACGGTCTACCTCTTCGCGAGATCTTCGTGGCGGCGGCCTTGGCTGAGTCTGACACGATCATTCCAGATGCAGACTCCCACATGCGCGTGCTGAATAACGAGGGGCTGCGGCAGGAGATCGGAAGAGAGGTCCTTCGGCCGCTTCGATCGCCGCGATTGGATCGCGAGCGCCCGAGCGGGCAAGACGTCTGTATACAGAAGATTGCGGTGGCGTACGACTATCCTGTGTACTTCACCCGCGATGTCTTTTCTCCCAGCAATCACTTCCTGGCCGAAGCGGTTTCACGACGGGAGCCCATGCGGCGGCACCGGCTGCTGTTCATTGTCGAGCAGGCCGTCGCGGACGCGTGGCCTGAGCTCGTCACCGATATGAGCCGCTATGCGGAGCACCACCCCGACATATTGGAGTTGCTCGCCGTGCCGCTGCTCCTCCCAGGAGGGGAGGAGGTCAAGAACGACCCGGCGATTCTGGAACGATTGCATCGGTACATGAACGAGTATGCGCTCGACCGGCAATCCTTCGCCGTCTGCGTGGGCGGCGGTGCGCTCCTGGATGCGGTCGGATACGCCGCGGCGACGGCCCACCGCGGCGTGCGGCTCATCCGCGTCCCTACCACCGTGCTCTCGCAGAACGATTCCGGCGTGGGGGTGAAGAATGGCGTCAACGCGTTCGGCAAGAAGAATTTCCTTGGTACCTTCGCCCCACCGTTCGCCGTTCTCAATGACATCCGTTTCATCGAGACACTGAGCCGGCGCGACATGATCGCGGGCATGTCGGAGGCGGTGAAGGTAGCTCTGATCCGGGACTCGGCGTTCTTTGAATGGCTGACCGAGCATACCGACGCGCTGAATGCGTGCGAACCCACGGCGATAGCTCACCTGATCCGGCGCTGCGCCGAGCTCCATCTCACGCACATCGCGACATCGGGGGATCCGTTCGAGTTCGGCAGCGCCCGTCCGCTCGATTTCGGCCACTGGGCCGCCCACAAGCTCGAGACGCTCACGGAGCACCGCCTGCGGCACGGAGAGGCGGTAGCGATCGGCATCGCGCTCGATACGATTTACTCTAGTAAAGCCGGCTATCTTTCCGCGACGGTGGTGGAGGAAGTAGTCACGCTGCTGGAGCGCCTTGGATTCCGGCTCTGGGATGAGGCGCTCGACCATCGCGGCCCCGACGGGCGGCTACGGGTAATGGACGGACTGACCGAGTTCCGGGAGCATCTGGGCGGCGAGCTTACCGTGACCCTGCTCCGGCGGATCGGGGGCGGCTTCGAGGTGAACGAGATTCATGACGACCTCATGCTCGAATCGATCGACTGGCTGCGCCGCCGCGACGGGATCCGGTGAAGCTGGACGCACCGGGCGATCCGCACCTCACCTACTGCACCAACATCCACCCGGGGGAAACGTGGGCCGAGGTGCGTTCGAACCTCGAGCGCCACGTTCTCGCGGTTAAAGCACGTGTAGCGCCGGACCAACCGTTTGGCGTCGGGCTTCGCCTTTCTGCGGAGGCGGCCGAGAGGCTCGCGGAGCCCAAGGAACTCGATGCGTTTCTCGAGTTCCTCCAAGTCCACCAGCTCTACGTGTTCACGATCAACGGCTTTCCGTACGGACCGTTCCACGGGCAGCCGGTCAAGGAACGGGTGTACCTCCCCGACTGGCTGGATCCCGAGCGACTGCGCTATACGGATCGTCTCGCCACGCTGCTCGCGGCGCTCCTCCCGGACGGGATGGAGGGAACGGTGAGCACCGTGCCGGGGGCGTTCGCCCCCCGGGTCGGTGGCGAGGCGGACGAGGCACGGATGGCGGAGATGATCGTCCGCCACGCTGCCACGCTGCACCGGATCCGAGAGGAGACGGGAAAGCGAATCGCGCTCGCGCTGGAGCCGGAGCCCTGCTGCCACCTGGAGACCAGCGTCGACGCCGTGGTCTTCTGGGAGCGGCACCTCCTCGCGCCCGCGGCGGTGCGCGTCCTGAGCACGCAGACAGGAATGGAGCGCGGGACGAGCGAGGCCTTTCTGCGCGAGCACCTGGGCGTCTGTCTGGACGCCTGCCACTTGGCGACCGAGTGGGAGGAGCCGGGCGATGCGCTGGACAGATTCCGCCGGGCGGGGATCCGCGTTCCCAAGGTGCAGCTCAGTGCCGGCCTGGAGGCGGGGATCGCCGGTCCCGAGGACCCCCGGCTGGACGCGCTGGAGGCGTTCGCGGACCCGGTCTACCTCCACCAGGTGGTGGAGCGCCGCGGCAACAGGCGGCTGGTGCGCTACCTGGACCTTCCGGAGGCGCTGCGACGCGCCCGCACGCAGCCGGAGGGTGCCCGGGAGTGGAGGATCCACTTTCACGTGCCGCTCTTCCAGGAGCGGCTGGGGCCCTTCACCAATACGCAGAGGTGGTTGGGCGAGCTGCTCGGGCTGCTGCGCCAGGAGTCGGAGATGCCCCATCTGGAGGTGGAAACCTACACATGGGACGTGCTCCCGGAGCGCTTCCGTGGCGAGGACGTGGTGGATGCGATCGCGCGGGAGCTGCGCTGGGTGATGGGGCGGTTGGAAAAGCCGCCGGGGTAGCCGCTCGGACGGCGAACAGGTGGTCCAAGAGGAGCTGATTGACATCGGTGGCGGAGAGGATGTGGATCAATTGATCGTGCTTCAGCGCCAGCTCCACGTGGTCGCGAAAGGTGGCCAGCTCGTTGCGGGTTACCCGCTTCAGGCGATCTCCCCGATCCTTGGCACGATGGGGCGGTCCAGGTACTTCGGCATCCGCGCGAGCTCCTCGCGGGCCGCTCGCGTACTCCATCAGTCGGCCACCCCCTTCCAACGGTCGTAGGCGCCGCGGGCGCTCTTCTGGTCCAGTGCGGGCAGCGGCTCCGTGGTGGGATCGCTCCCTCGGCCACGGTGTCCTCCCATTGCATGGATGAAAGGCCGCGCCCGGCCAGCCGCCGGGCGCGGGGGCGAATCCGTCAGCTTGCATCCTTGCGGACGCGCATCCGCTCCCGCTGCGCGGGCTGCTGCTGCATCTGCATCGGCGTCCCGTCCCGCTGCATCTGCTGACCGCGCATTTATCTATTTGTGCGGGTCACCCGCCAGATCGTGCCCGTTCCCGGCTCGGACCGAAAAGGAGGGGTCTGGGATGGGTCGAGCTTGAAAACCCCGTAGTCGACCAGATACAGCGCCCCGTCCGGCCCGAATTTCGGGTCGAAGGGCCGCTCGATACCCATCCCTTTCGCGCCCTGTTCCGAGGCCGGTCCGGCCTGGCGGTTGCTGATGAACGGCTCCATCTGCTTGGTTGCGGGATCGATGCGGACCACGCGGTACCCTGCGGGCTGGCTGCGCAGCGGATTGGTCCCCGGTGCCAGATCACCGAATTCGGCTACGAAGACATGCCCGGCCCAGTCGCCCCAGGAGGCAGGTGCGACGTCGAGCTTGGACGGTGATGAGTTGACCGGATGCAACCCGACCACCACCGAGCGATCGGGCGGCGTGAGCCCGCTGGCCGCGTGATCGATGATGAAATCCAGACCCTTCCCCTGCGGCTTCCCGTTCACGATCACCATCGGCTGCAACGAGTCCGGAGACTCGAACTTCGTCAGCGTGAGCGGTTCCCGGGCGGCAGAGAAATCGGGGAATCCCAGCCAGGCCCCCTCTCGCACCCGCAGGGTGGCGTCGTACTCATCGTTGACCGGGCGGAGCCCCCGGATATCGTATCCGTTCTCCCCTACGAACATCTCCCCGGTGGTCCGGTTCCAGGCCATCCCGATCGGCTGGCGGATTCCCCACGCGTGGACGCGCAGCGTCGCCTCCGCGTTCTTCGGATCGAACACCAGAATGGAGCCGCCGCACTTGGTCACGCCGGCGATGCGCTGGCCGGGCGTGGTGGTGGTGCCGAACGTCACGAATGCGCCGGTCACCACCGAGTCACCCATCTGCTCGGTGCGGAAGTCGGGTGACTTGTAGTTGCGCCCCGTGAGGACGATGTCCTTGCAGGGTCGGGGATGCAGGGTCGGGCTCGCCTTCACCCAAGGGGCGATATCCGGGCCCACCACGGCCGAGTTGCCAGCCTGTCCCACGGCGAGGTACATCCGCCCGTCCGGCCCCATCCGGACATCGTTCGCCTGATGCTCGTCCTGATTGTCGATGATCCCGCTGAATAGCTGCGTTACTCGCCCGTCCATGGTGACACGGGAAACGGCGCCGGTCAGGTCCTGCGCGCGGTGCGTGATGTAGAACGCCCCGTCGTGCCAGGTCATCCCGATCAGAGCGGCATGCACTCCTTGGGCGGTCACGTTGGCGACCTCGGTGGCGCGGCCGCCTTCCACGCGCAGGATCCGGGACGGAGCGAGCTGCTTCACGTCCAGCCCACCGCCCGCCTCCGACACGTACATCCGTCCTCGGTCATCCCAGGCGACGGCGGTGGGGAAGGTGAGCCCGTCCACCACCTTTTCGATACGGTACCCCTCCGGAAGCTGCACCGCGGGGAACTGCCGCGGCGCGAGCCGCGGCGCGGCGCAGGCCGCGAGCGCCAGGCACAATCCACCTGCGATCCCGCCAAGTCGAGCGTTTCTCATTTTTTTCCGTCTCTTGTCTGTGCCGCCGCTGGAGGTGGCCGTGCTTCGCCGGCGGCAAACCGAGGCACGGCAGGTCTCATCGTACCCGCTGGAACTCGTCGCACCGGTACTGCGGCTGGCAGAAGGTGAGCTTGCCGTCGGACACGGTGTAGTCGACGATGGTGGAGTTTCCATCGGCGTCCATCTGTACCTTGCCATCCTCCACCAGGCGGTACCGGCCGCTGGTGTTTCCCCGGGGGGCGTCGGCGGTGTACGTGCCGTCACCGTCGAAGTGCAGCGCCATACGGCCCCCGGGAGTTTCCCACCTCCCCACCAGGGTGTCCTCGCCGCCCGACGAGCAGGCGGCGAGGAATACAGCCAGGAGCGCGGTACAACCGGAAGTGTTTCGGGTCATCGTAGGCTCGCGCTGGTGGCGTCAGTTGCTCCGTGTGACCTTCCAGATGATCCCGGTGCTCGGCGGGAACTCGTAGGGAGTCCCCATTCTCGGCGGATTGATCCGCGCGATCCCGTAGTCGACGATGTACATCGCGCCGTCCGGGCCGAACTTCACGTAGTAGGGACGCTCCAGCCCCATCCCCATCGCCCCCTGCTCCGACGCTGGACCGCGCTGGGCGTTGCGGACAAAGGGCTCCACGCGGTTGTTGCCGGGGTTGAGGCGAACGATCCGCGAGCCCACCGGGAGGTCGCGCAGCGGCGTGGTCGGCGGTGCGAGATCACCCCACTCGGCCACGAAGGCCTGGTCGCCGAACGTGCCGAACGAGGCGGGCGCGACGTCGATTCCGGAGGGTGAGGAGTTGACCGGGTGCAGCCCGGCGACCACCGACCGATCGGGGGGCGTCAGTCCGCTCGCCGCGTGGTTGATGACGGGGCGCTGCGGGCTCTTCCCCACCGCCTGCCCACTCACGAACTGCGGAGCCAACAGCGAGTTGGGAACGTCGAACTTGGGGTTGCTGATCAACTCGAACGTGCCCAGCGAAAAGTCCGGATAGCCGTACCAGGTCCCCCGGCGAATCCGGTAGGTGACGTCGGACCGGTCGTTGAACGGCCGCGAGCCGCGGACGTCGTAGCCGTTGACCGCCGCCAGCATCTCCCCGTTCTGCCGGAAGGCGAGCCCGATCACGTTGCGGAGCCCGTGCGCGAAGGGCTGGACCGTCGCCTCGGCGTTGTTCGGATCGAAGGCCAGGATGGCGCCGCCGCACTTGCGCACGCCCGAGATGCGCTGCCCGGGGGTGGTGGCCGTGCCGAACGGAACGAAGGCACCGGTCTCGGCCAGGTCCGACGGGTCGTCAGTGCGGAAGTCCGGAGTGCGGAAGTTGACCCCCGTCAGCACGATGTCCTGGCAGGGACGGTGCCGTACGTTGAGGCTCCGCATCACGAAGGGGGCGAGGTCGAGCCCCACCACCGCCGCGTTGCCGGCGGGCCCGGACGCCAGATACATCCGCCCGTCCGGTCCCACCTTGACGTCGTTGACCTGGTGCTCGGACTGGGAATCCTCGATCCCGGTGAGGATTCGGGTGACGCTGCCGTTCAGCGTTACCCGCGACACCGCGCCCGTTCGGTCCGCGTCGCGATGGCTGACGA
>Ga0136611_10001298_pt1 | contig 17297 bp, 11 predicted proteins | sample AntDrymUQ2232306_2_FD_106645 | JGI IMG/M metagenome (GOLD analysis project Ga0136611, IMG submission 106645) | Polar desert sand microbial communities from Dry Valleys, Antarctica - metaG UQ223 (23.06) | ecosystem: Environmental > Terrestrial > Soil > Desert | place: Antarctica: Dry Valley...
CCGGCACGAAATTTCGGCGAATATCATTGAGCGCGTTTTCAAACATTCGCTTGTGTTCCTTTGCCGGAGTTCGGGCTTTCGTCGGAATGTTGAGCGTGAATTCTTTACCGCGCCCGAATCCGGTTTCGCCGCGCGAACCGCTTCCCGGATACCACGGATATTGGTGCTGCGAGAAGAAAAAAACCGTCGGGTCGTCGTAGAAAATTCCCTGCGTTCCGTTGCCGTGATGCACGTCCCAATCAATGATTGCCACGCGCTCGATTTCCTTATATTTATTCTGCGCGTAACGCGCCGCGACCGCCACGTTATTAAACAAACAAAAACCCATTGCGTGTTCGGCGGTCGCGTGATGTCCGGGCGGGCGAACGACGACGAAAGCGTTGTCGGCTTCTTTGTTCATCACCGCGTCAACCGCCCGACACGCGCCGCCCGCGCCATAAAGCGCGGCGTCGAACGAGTTCAAGGACACAATCGTGTCGGCGTCAAGCCGCTCCAAACCGTTTTCAAACGCGCCCTCAACGCGCTTAAAATGTTCCTTCGTATGCGCGGCTTGAATCAATCCTTTAGAAGCCTGTTCGGGCTTAATTTCAATCAAATTTTCCCACAAACTTTCGTCATTTCGGAGCGCGTTCATCACGACTTCATAACGGCGCGGCATTTCGGGATGCCCGATTCCAGTGTCGTGTTTTTGGTAAATTGGATGATGGATTAATGCTGTTTTCATTCTTCAAATTTACCATAATAAATTTACAGGGAAAACAGCATGAACTAAGGATAGAATATGAAATCCCTGTTTATCCTGTTATCCCTGTAAACTGGTTTTAGATAAAAGCCGTTTCGTGTAAAAGTTCGCCCGCCGCAAATCTTTCCAAACTCAAACACGAAACATCTAAAAAACTCGCTTCGCCGTCAAGAATAATTTCCGCCATCGCTCTGCCCGAAGCAGGCGAGTGCATCACGCCGTGACCGCTGAAGCCGCTGCAAAAATATAAATTTTCAACCGCAGCGCAGCCGCCGATAATCGCGTGATGGTCGGGCGTGTTTTCGTAAAGTCCGGCGCGGCATTTCTCTCTGACGACGGTTGTTTCGGCTAAAAACGGAGCGCGGTGTTTCGCTTTTTCATAAACTTTGGCGATAAAGGATTCGTCAAAATTTGTCTCGAAATTCGGCTGCTTGTCCTGGTCTGGGTAAGCAAACAAAACTTCATCGAGCGAATCTTTGGCAGGGCGAAAATGAAAGCCGCTGCCCAAGTCAATCACCATCGGCAGATTTTCCTGTAAATCAGTTTCGCTTTTCGCCCAAACGATTTGCCGCTTTAGCGGCTCAACTGGCAAATCAACGCCCGCCGTTTGCGCCAAATCTTTCGCCCACGCGCCTGGACACAAAACAACAGTTTCCGCTTTGATTACGCCTTTGTTTGTTTCAACGCCGATGACCTTTCCGTTCTTTGTTTCGATTGATAAAACTTGCGTGTCGGTTAAAATCTTCGCGCCGTTTTCTATCGCTTTGCGCGTAAAACCTTCCAACACGCCGAGCGGATTGATAAATCCGTCGCGTCCGCCGAAACTTCCGCCGAGAATGTCTTCGCAATTCAATCCTTTGACCATTTCGGAAATTGTTTTCGTATCAACAATCCCGACCGCTTTCACGCCGAGCGATTTTTGCTTTTCGACGTTCCGCCGCAAATAATCAAACTGCTTTTCATCGGTCGCAAAAAACAAATAACCGCGCGGCTCGTAACCGCAATCGAAATCCCAGTTTTGGAAAAACTCAATCGAGCAGAGCGACATTTTGATATTGATTTCCGTTTCAAATTGAGCGCGAACGCCGCCCGTCGCTTTGCCCGTCGAACCCAAACCTTGCCGGTTTTCCCTTTCCAGAATCAAAACATCTTTCGCGCCGCTCTCCGTCAAATGATAGGCAACGCTCGCGCCAACCACGCCGCCGCCGATGATAACGATTTCCGCTTTGATCATAAAATTCAGCTACAGAGTTCACAGAGCATTCAAGAGTTTCTCTCGCATTCTCCGCGTGTTCTGTGCCTTAAATTATTTTGCAAAGACCTGCGAGAAATCCGCGAAGCCTTTAAATTCGAGCGCGTTTCCGCTTGGGTCGAGAAAAAACATCGTCGCCTGTTCGCCGACTTCGCCCGCGAAACGAATTTTCGGCTCGATGATGAATTCCACGCCGCTGATTTGCAGGCGTTGGGCGAAGGCTTTGAAATTTTCCATTTCCAAAACGATGCCGAAATGCGGCACGGGAACGTGGTCGGCATCAACTTCGTTTCTGTGCCGAATGCCGGCGGCTTCGGGCGCGAGATGCGCGACGATTTGATGCCCGAACAAATTAAAATCAATCCATTCGGCGGAACTTCTGCCTTCTTCGCAACCTAAAATCTCGCCGTAGAATTTGCGGGATTCTTCCAAATCTTTTACGGGAAAAGCTAAATGAAATAAATTATTCATATATTGATATTAGTAATTCAGTATTATTTTGCAATCAAATTTAACCTTCGAAATAACGGAACGCCGTTCGTCTATTAACTTGGTTACGTCTGCCGCCTGAACATTATAAATTCTTCGCCATCTGCCGAATCGCGCCGAGATGATATGCCGTGTGCGCGATAATCGCCACCGCGTCGCCGATATTACCTTGATTCCACATTTTAACATCGGCGAACGTCAGCAAAACATTTTCGTAGGCTTTCCGCACCACGCCGCGCAGAGCGTTCCATTCGGTTACGTTTACTTCCTCGATTAACCAACTCTGTTCCCAGTTGACCGGTTCGGTTCTGCCTTCGATAAACTCGCACAAACGGTCGAGATAAAACTTGAAATGTTCGGTGTGCGCGACAATCGTAGTTCCGTTGATTTGGCGCGAAACCTGTTCCGCCGAAAGTTTTTCGAGCGTGACGAAAACGCCCACGCCGCGGTCGAGATACGCGCTGCCTTGACCTTCAAGCGAACCTTCAAAAGTTTCGCGCAAGATTAATAGAACGTCTTTCAGAAAATCGTCTTTGTTAATCGTATCCATATTCATTTGTGATTTGCAAAATATTTTCAACGCCCAGATAAAGAAGCTGCAAAAACGCGATGTTTCTTATAAAGCGTTTTGTTTTTCTTCTGCCGTTCCGCACACGCGGCATCTTTGCGTTAAAATGTTCTTAAATTTATGTCCATCGAAAACATCGAAAAATTTATCGGCGAATTCGCCCGCAGTTTACAGGAAGAAACTTTTGTAAAAATGACTTTGGGTAATTATCGCGGAAACGACGCGCATTTGCAAAAACTTTTGATTCGGCTGGTCGAGACGAAAAAAGGAACCCGACTGTTTTTCCTGTTTCGACAAGACACGCGCGACACGGCGAAGAATTTCGATTTCGCGGAAGGCATCGCCAAAGTTAAAGAATTTACCGGCGCGGATTTCGGCAGCGGTCATCTTTTCACGCTCGAAAACGATTTTCAACTCGACATCGGCAAAAAAGGCAAATCGCGTTTGAACATCGCTAAGCCGACTTTTAAAACAAAACCGGAAGTTTCGCACGACCGCGATAAACAAACGCTCGTCAATCAAAACGGTTTTTATTTGAAAGCGCTCGGCATCACGACCGACAAAGGCGAAATCCGCGACAAGCAGCAGGACAAATGGCGGCAAATAAATAAATTCGTCGAAACCTTGGGAAGTTTAATAGCTAAATCGCCGCTCGCCGAACGGCGCGAACTCAACATCGTTGATATGGGTTCGGGCAAAGGTTATTTGACGTTCGCCGCGTATGATTATTTTGCCAATACGCGCGGCATTGACGTAAAAATCACCGGCGTTGATACGAAAGCAGAACTCGTCTCGATTGATAACGACATTGCACGCGCGTCCGAGTTTGAGAACTTAAAATTTGTTCACGGCTGGATCGGCGATTACGATTTGCAAAATGTTGACGTTTTAATCGCGCTCCACGCCTGTAACACGGCGACGGACGACGCGATTTTCAAAGGCATTGTAGCCGAAGCCGATTTAATCGTCGTCGCGCCGTGCTGCCATCAGGAAATTCGTCCGCAAATAAAAGCGCCCGAATTTTTAAGCGGAATTTTGCGGCACGGCGTAATGCTCGAACGCGAAGCCGAAACCGTCACCGACGGACTGCGTTCGCTTCTTTTAGAAAAAAGCGGTTATGCGACGAAACTGTTTGAATTCATCTCGACCGAACACACGCCGAAAAACAATATGATCGTTGGAACACGACAAAGTAAAACGGTTGACGCGGAAAAATTTAACGAGCAAATAAAATCCATCAAACAGTTTTACGGCATTAGAGAACAGAGATTGGAGAAGTTATTGAGTAATGTTTTGAGTCCATAATTCAAGTTAAACTTTTCATCAAGTAAAAAAGTAAAAAGTGTCTGAAAGCGGAACTCCTAACGGTCGGAAAACCTTTCGACTTGATTTTTCATCTGAAACATACTTATTATTACAGATTGCGTTTGGAGACAGATTGCGTTTGGAGCGCGAAATTTTAAGTAAATCATAAATATAGAGGAGACCATTTAACAATGAAACCTGAAGTTCATCCGAATTATCAAGATATTACCGTCACTTGCGCCTGCGGCAACAATTTTCAAACCCGCTCGACGGGCAAAGATTTGAGCATCGAAATCTGCTCGGAATGCCATCCGTTTTTTACGGGCAAACAAAAATTAGTTGACACGGCTGGTCGCGTTGACCGCTTTAACAAACGTTACGCTCGCGGAAGCGCGGCGGCAACGGAAACCGCCAAATAAATCGCTTGAAAGTTTTCGTTCATCAACATTAGCCGATTAAAATCTAACGCCGACGCTTCTTGCGCCGTTCGCTCTTGGTGTAAAATTCTTACGCCTGCGGTGAAAGGCAGAAAAGGTCGGCGTTATTTTGTTTCGATAAAAATCATTGAAAGAATCTTTGAAATTAGAGCCGTCGAACACGGAAGAAGTTCCGGCGATGAACAGAGGATTAGAAGTTATCGTTTGATTTCTAAAATAATTTTATGTTGCAAAAACTTGAACAAATCGAAAAAAATTACGAAGAACTGACCGCACAAATTTCCTCGCCCGAAATCATGTCGGATATGTCAACGTATGCCACAACGATGAAACAGCATCGGAGTTTGGAGGAAATCGTCAAAAAACATCGCGCAGTCAAAAAGATGAATGAAGATTTGACGGGGGCGAAAGAAATTCTCGACTTAGCAGACGATGAAGAGATGCGCGAAATGGCGCAGTTAGAAATCGCCGAACTTGAAGCTAATCTGGCGAAAGCAGATGAGGATTTGAAATTTTTGCTGCTGCCGAAAGACCCGAACGACGAGAAGAACGTCATTTTGGAAATCCGCGCCGGAACCGGCGGCGACGAAGCGACATTATTTGCCGCGGAAATTCTGCGAATGTATGCGCGTTACGCCGAACGGCAAGGCTGGAAGATGGAAATTATGGACGTGGCTGACACGGGTGTCGGCGGACTTAAAGAAGCGTTTGCGATGATCGAGGGCGACAAGGTTTATTCAAAAATGCGATATGAGTCCGGCGTTCACCGCGTTCAGCGTGTGCCGCAAACCGAAACCGCCGGACGCATTCATACGTCGGCGATTACGGTTGCCGTACTGCCCGAAGCCGAAGAAGTTGATGTCAAAATTGACCAGAAAGATTTGCGAATTGATTATTTCTGCTCGTCCGGTCCGGGCGGTCAATCGGTCAACACGACGTATTCCGCCGTGCGTCTGACGCATCTGCCGACGGGCGTGGTCATTTCGATGCAGGACGAAAAATCGCAAATCAAAAACCGCGAAAAAGCGATGCGGATTTTGCGTGCGCGAGTCCAGGAGATGGAAGAGCAGAAACAGCACGACGCGCAGGCGAGCGAGCGCAAATCGCAGGTCGGCAGCGGCGACCGTTCGGAGAAAATTCGCACGTATAATTTCAAAGAAAACCGCGTTACCGACCACCGCATCGGGATGACGGTTCATCAACTTGATTTAGTTATGGAAGGCGCGTTAGACGACTTTATCGAATCACTTGTAACGCATTATCAAACCGAAAAACTGAAAGCTGAATCAGTCACCGCATAAAGTTTCAAGTTGAAACTTGAAAGCGGAAATCTTTAAAAATGCCTGTTACTCGACTCTTTTTAGTCAGACACGGACAATCCAACGGCAATGCCGAAGGGCGTTTCGGCGGGCATTCACCCACGCCGCTTTCCGCGCTCGGCAAAGAACAAGCCGAAATGACCGCCCGCGCTTTAGCCAAGGAAAAAATTCACGCAATTTATTCAAGCGATTTGCTCCGCGCCGTGCAGACCGCCGAACCGCTTGCCGTAATTACGGATTTGCCCGTCATTACCACCGCCGCTTTTCGAGAGAGGAAAGTCGGCGTTTTAGAAGGTTTGACGTTTGACGAATCGAAGGCAGCGCATCCGAAAGATTATTACGCCCTCGTCAATCGAAATATTTATCACGTGATTACGCAGGGCGAAAGTTACCGCCAACTGCTGAGGCGTGCCACTCGTGAATTGCACGAAGTTCTCCATGTTCATCAAGGCGAGAACATCGTGATTTTCTCGCATACCGGCGCGATTTGTTTTTTGACTCTTTATTTGCTCGGCGCGATTAACCGCAATACCCGAACAACGCCGTGGCTCGTCACCTCAAACTGCGGCATCAATCGTTTTGAAATCCGCAGCCGCAACAATATCCGCGTCCACGCCTTTAACGACACACGTCATTTGCAGCAAACCACCGGCAACGATTCTTTCGGAGCGCGTTAAAATAAAAAAGGCTGAAACTTTTCAGCCCCAGCCTGTAAATCATCCGAAAATTTTCAATTTAGAATGAATAGCGCAAACCAAACTGCATCCGGCGCGGCTCTCCTTGAATATTAGTAAAGATTTTACCAAATTCTTCATTGACCGGAGTAAGGTCAGGGTCTTGCGGCAAGCCGTATGTTTCACGGGTTAAATTATCAGCCAAAAAGTATTGGTGATTGAAGACGTTGAATACTTCCCAACGGAATTGAATTTTATGGTCTTCACTCCAGGGCATTGTAAAAGATTTACTCAACCCTAAATCCAAAGACGAATAGCCGGGCAGCCGGAGCACATTGCGTTCGCCGGTTTCGCCCGGACGCGCGTTACGAAACGAAGCGAACGCCGCCGCCGGATCACTGAATATGTTCTGTGTTGCGCGAACGGCTTTGGCATCAATTTGACGGGTGCGCGTTCCGTTTGACTGCACGTTCCAGTTTGTTGCCCACTGTGCGGCATCAAACGCTCCCGAAAGCGGCAATCCGCTATTCCAGCGATACACCCCGGTCATCTGCCATCCGCCCAAAAAGACATCGGCTATCGAATTCAGATTGCTGAAGAACTTACGTCCTTTGCCAATCGGAGCCTGGAAGATAAAATTGGCATTGACCACATGACGAGTATCAAAGTCCGATGGCGCGTAGTTATCATCCGGTCGAAGCGAATTTAAGATAAACTGCGAACCATACGAGCCGCCGGTTTGCAAACCCGAAGCGTTATCCATTGATTTGGATAACGTGTAGTTGATGTCGTAGGTCAATGTTTCCCCAAGTCTTTGACGCAAGCTGAATGAGCCGCCGTGATAATCAGATTTAGCGACACTGCTAAAGGATGAAAACGTGGCGTATTGCGGATGATAGAAAAGATTCGGAACAATTCCCAAATCGTCAATTAACAGTTGAACAAATGTGTAGTCACCGATGTCAAAACCGCCAAGCTCGGCACCCTTCGGATCATTATTGACTGTAGCTCTTGCCAGTAAGCGATAAACTTCCTGAGTAGCATTAGTAGTTCCACCGCCAAAAGCCCCGACAATACCGGGAAATAGATTCTCAAAATAGGCAATTGGCTGAACGCTCGACACAGGCGCATTGGCATTACGTAAATCTACCAATAAGCCCGCCGCCGTATACCAATCCATACCGCTTCGCGTGTCAACCAGATTGTTGAGCGCGTTTACGTCGCGCGCCGCCAGCAGGTTACGCGCTTTGCGTCCGACATAACTGGCTTCAAAATACATTCCCTTCGGAAGCTGCCGACCGTATGAAACATTCCAGGTGTAATTGATCGGCGAAACAATCGTCCCGTCAAGCGAACTTTCGATGCGCTGCTCACAATCTTCCGTTCCGGCTAAACATCCGGGTGTAACCTCGGTCGAAAACCTCTGCACCGGAGCCGGAATTCCAGGAAGATTATTGCGGATGCTCTGACCGAATCCTGTGAACCGAGGTGCCGGATTAGTTGTCAGATTATATGTGTTAGCGGAGATTGTGCTTGCGGAGGTAAAACCGATTGACGACAATCCGTCAAAAGAAACGGCTAACTGTTGACCGAAATAATCATTGGTAATGGCAAAACCGCCGCGTATTACCGATTCGTTTTCTTTCCCGAACAAGCCTCTGAGAAATTTATTATCAAAGTTCGGCGACCAGGCGGCGGCAATACGCGGTTGGAAATTGTTTTTGTCCAAACTGTAAAATCCCTGCCCTTTATTTTCCGGTCCTGCTAACTCAAATTCAATCAGGTCGTTGAGCGGAACGCCCCGCGCGGCACTGGCTTGGCGACGTTCGAAGAAATCACCCAATCTTTCCTTCGGAACTACTTGAAATCCGTTTTGTTCATAAACCGGACGGCTTAGTCCGTAACGCAGTCCCAAAGTTAAAGTCAGATTACGAAAAGGCTTCCAGATATCCTGACCGTAAACATCATACTCTTCGGTCGCAAAATTTCGGGTAGTCGGAGTTCCCAGAGGCAAAACGCTTCCGTCTATATCGAAGGTAAAATTTCCGCTGTATTGCGAGAAACGCCCAATCAAAGCTGCCGCCGCATTTTGGACGGTTGATCGCTGACTGGCAGGAACATTATATCCGGCGGTGGTCAATGCCCGGTCAAGAACACGACCGGATGCCGAATAAAACGACGGATTTGTGACGGCATCGTCAAAAGCATTTCCCAAATCCACCCGTTGATTACGAATTATCCGAATATTTCCGCCGATTTGAACGGTATGCTTTCCTTTAACCAAAGTAAAGTCATCAGTAAAATTTTGAATCGGCGTTATTCGGCTCAATGTTCTCGCAAAGAGCAGCGGCGAATAAACGAACCGGAATGTGATTGCATTTTCGTTTGAATCTCCCTGAGTGCTGAAAGCCTGCCGGGTCATTCCGTAACGAAAGTTGTTAATCATATTGTTGCTGATAGTCCAACTATGTCCGACCGCCACTCCGAAGGGATGACTCCATACAGCCGTCGCCGGCGTATCGGGAAACGCGGAAATACCTCCCGTCAAATCTTGCTGATAATTACCTCTCGCAAAAAGAGTCTGACTGTCGCTTAAATTGTAATCAAGGCGAAGGATGTGCGTGTTTTCGTCAACCGTTGTCGGCGCGTTAAAGCGAAATCCGCCAGTGTTGATGCCATCTCCAACAGATGTGTCATTTGCCGGATAGCGCGATGCCGCGCCGGCGAACACGGCGACCGCCGCCGGATTTATACCGACAGCCGAATAAATTGAGTTTAGTTGAGCAGTATTGAGAGTAAGGACGCGAGCCGGAATGCAGCCCGCCGGAACACCCGGAGCTGTGCAGACGATTTCGCCCGGCAGATTTCCGGTAAATTTCAGTTCGCCTCTTCCCAGACTTGCCAGCGGAACTATCTGAAGAACCGATTCACCCTTTTTTTCTCTTTGTCCTTCATACGAGTAAAAGAAAAAAAAGCGGTCTTTGATAATCGGTCCGCCAATTGAACCGCCAAAAGTGTTTCGCGCTAAACTGGGACGCGGTGTGCGTTGATCACCGACATTAGCTGTTCCGTTAATAACGGCATCATCGGTAGCCACATAGCGTCCCGTAGCGTTATTGAAAAAAGTATTGGCGGAAAAAGCCGTCGGGCGGTAAAAATAAAATACTGAGCCGCGAAAATCGTTAGTTCCGCTTTTAGTAACCAGCGAAATTTGCGCGCCTGATGACCGTCCCTGATTCGCATTGGCATTGGTGGTTGTAATCCGAAACTCTTCAACCGCTTCGGTCGTTAATCGCAACACCGTTCCTTGACTTGTCTGAAACTGGTCGGTTCGCCCGCCTGTTTGCTGGTCGTTAACGTCAACGCCGTCTAAAGTGACATTCGCCTGGTCGCTTCTGCCGCCGGCGACATATCCTTCACGGGTTACGCCCGGCTGCAAAGTCAGAAGGTCGGCGACTCTTCGTAAATCGGTTGGAAGCTGAGTTATTTGTTCCGATACAAAGTTGTTACCAATAGCCGCGTCCTGCGTATTAACAACCGAATCAATCGTGTTTGAAGTAACCGTCACGGTTGCCGATACATCTCCGGGTTCAAGAGCGATGTTGACTTCGGTTGCTTTATCAACTAAACCCTGAACTCCGTTATTAATAACTTTTTTGAAATTAGCTGCCTCAACCTCCACCCGATAGGTTGCAGGAGGTATCGAAAGAAAATTGAATTTTCCTTCGTCGTTTGTTGTAACTGTGCGTGTAAATCCGGTTTCGGGATTTATGATTGTGACCGTCGCTCCCGAAACAGCCGCGTTGTTTTGGTCAAGAATTGCGCCGCTGACACTGGTTGTTCCTGATTGCGCGTTGACGATTGCGACGCAAAAAATGGACATCAGCATTACGAAAAATGCCGGTAATAGTCTTATTTTTAATTTACTAAAACTCATAGTTCCTCCTAATTTTGATTTCGTTTTAAGTTTAGAGATGGCTTTCCAAAAATTTAACGCATTTTGCATTCCCTTTGTGAGGAAAAGCCTGACTTCGCGTTTTACATTGCTAAAAACGACTACAGGTTGGCATTAAATATTTTTTGAAATCCAACAGATGCGAAAAAAATTCAAATTCTCGGAAAAAATACACCGATGATTTTTTGATTTGTTACTGAAGTGTAACCTCAAGTGGCAAATTAAATCCAACAAAAACTTTCAACTAATCGGCAAATAATGTTTTGACGGCTGTAGCGCCCATTCCGACCGCGCTGCTCACAGTCGGCGCAAGCGGATTAGCGACATCGCCGACCGCAAAAATACCTTTAACATTTGTTTCGCAATTTTGATTGATTTTAATATAACCGTTTTCGTCAAGCGCGACTCTTCCGTGTAAAAACTCCGTGTTCGGCTCGACTCCGATTCGAAATATGACTGCCTGAACGTTGACTGTAAATTTTTCCTTCGTGTTCAAATCTTTCAATTCAACCGCTTCGACCTTTTCTCCGCCGACAATTTTTTGCAAAATGGTTTCGGTTAAAATTTTTATTTTCCGGTTATTTTCGGCTTGTTCGATAAATTCCGCGCGGGCGCGAAAACTTTTGCGCCGATGAATGAGCGTTACTTTCGAAGCCGTCTCCGCTAAAATCAGCGCGTTCTCCAATGCCGCGTCGCCGCCGCCAATTACGCAAACTTTCTTGTTCCTCACCAGACTTGCATCGCGCTTGCCCGATTCGATGATGCCTCGACCCGTAAACTCTTCTTCGCCTTCGACATTCAATTTTCTGCGCCGCACGCCGGTAGCGACAATTATCGTTCGGGCGCGAAAATTGTCGCCGCCGATAAGCGTCACCGTTTTGCTTTTCAAATCAACCTGCTCGATTTCAGATTTCAGGCGAACATCGAATTGGCGATTTTTAATCTGCTTGATGAAAATGTCCCGCAGTTCGCGCCCGTTTTCGGTTTCGATTCCAAGATGATTTTTTATTGGATTGTAAATTCGCAGCAGTTGACCGCCGAGTTCCGAACCGGCTTCTAAAAGCAATGTTTTTAATTGCAGTTCATCACACCATAATGCCGCCGAAACTCCCGCCGCCCCGCCGCCGATAATGATTACGTCAAAACTCATTTTTTCTCGTATGGAATTCTTGGTCTGCATCTTGCATTAGAAATTCGTCGTAGCAGTTTCCTGTCTCTAAAGATTACCTCAACCTTCACCTTTTCTTACATCTTTCGGCTTAATTTCATCCTCTTTTTCTCAATAATTACCACTTTTTGTCAACGATATATTCCGATTTTTGTCACCTTTTGTGATAATTTCGTATTTCTTATTTTTCATTTTTAATCTCAGTCCGCATTTTAACTCAAATTAACCGCCGCATTGATGACTAAAAACAATTTCCGGTTTTGGCATTCACCTTGCAATCGGATTTGTTTTGGTAAGGGCATTCTCTGTCCAAACTCCTAAGACTTTCTTAAAACCTACAAAACTGAAGCTCTTATAATTCGTAATTTTATGAAACTGGAATTTGAATCAAATACAGCTACTTCACCGTATATCAGTAATAATTTTGCCCACGCCGTCAGCACGGAAAGTAACGCGGAGAGAGTCTCACAGATGCTTCAAGCGGGCATCAAAGCCGCACAGAGCGGCAACCGCAGCGAAGCTCGCCCGCTGCTTCTGCAAGTAACCGAAGTCGAACCCGAAAACGAGACCGCCTGGCTTTGGATGGCTTCGATCAGCGAATACCCGGAAGAGCTGATCATTTTTCTGAACAACGTTCTCGGCATCAATCCGCACAACGCGCGCGCTCTGGAATGGATGCAGGCGACCAAATCGCTGATTGCCAAAACTTTCGTCGAACGCGGTGTCGGAGCGATGAATGACGCGAACAAAGATTTTGCCAGACAGTGTTTTTTGCAGGCAATCGTCAATGACAAACAAAACGAAACGGCGTGGGAATCGCTCGCTTCGATTGCCGATTCGACCGAAGAAAAAATTTCTCATCTGCAAAAAGTTTTGAACATCAATCCGCACAACGAAGCGGCGGCGAATATGCTTCAAGGGGCGAAAACTCAGATTGTCGAATCAGTTCTGCAAAAAGCGAATCGGGCGGCGATTTCCGGCGAACGCGAGGCGGCGAATGAAATGCTGCGCGAAGTTCTCAAACATTCTCCCGAACTCGAAGAAGCCTGGATTCTGAAATCTTACCTGGCTAATTCGTTCAGCGAAAAAATCACTTGTTTCGAGCGTGTCCTGTCGTTCAATCCCGACAATGAAATGGCGATTTCCGGTTTGGCTTCGCTGCGGGCAATGATGGCGAAAACCGAAACTAAAAAAGCCGAGCAAGCCGCGATGATGGCGCAGGTTGAGCAGGCAGTCGCGGCAGAAGAAGTTTTGGCAGTAACCGAAGAACAATACATCTTTGCCGAAATTGAAGATGAAGAAAACAAACCGACGCAGAAATTAGAGTTTCCGCCGGGTTTCACGCCGAGCGAGAGTTGCGAAGAAAACGATGAAAATCTTGATACGCCGCAGGAAAATGAAAACGTCGGATTTTCGATTTTTGCCGACGCGACTCAAAATTACGGTGATTCCTTCCCTGAACAAGACCAGGATTACGCGCTGCCGACTTTCGAGGAAGATGATCTTGAAAATGAAATTTCGACGGAAAACGATTTTATGAATTACCAGACCACGAACGAACAATTTACTTCACTTGATGAAACGGCAAACAGCGATTATATGCCGAGCCTTGAGCAAACTGAAACAAACCTTTTGACCCAAGACTACACGTTAAACGAAGAATTTTTGCCGGCACCGGCAGAGGAAAACTTTGGCGGACAAAATTTTTTGAAGTCTTCGGTCGAGATGGCGGATTGTCCGTTCTGCAACGCCGAAAACGAAACGAACGCCTTTGTCTGCGGTTCGTGCCGGACAATTCTGACGCTTTCGGATTTGGAAATGCTGCTCGCGCACACCGAAGCCGACCGCGAAACGCTGCTCCAAGCAGTCGAGCGAATGGAAACTGAAACGAATCATCGCCAACTCAGCGCAGATGAATTAAAAAATTTAGCCGTCGCGCAAATCAATCTCAAAAATCTGCGGATGGGCGTGATGTATCTGCAAAAAGCCGCGCAGATGAATCCGAACGAAGTGATGCTCGCCTCGCAGGTCAACTTTCTAAAAATTCGCCTCTCGGAAATCGAACAGCAGGAAATCGCGCAGAGTTCGATGAGTCGCGGCAGGAAGATTTTGATTGTGGACGACAGCGCGACGGTTCGCAAATTGATTTCCAGCAAGCTCGAAAAGAGCGGACACGATGTGGTTTGTGCGGTGGACGGCATTGACGCGCTCGAAAAAATTAAGGATTACGTGCCGGATTTGATTCTGCTCGATATTATGATGCCGCAGCTCGATGGCTATCAAGTCTGCAAATTGATCCGCACGAACGATGCGACCAGAGACGTGCCGATTGTAATGATTTCCGGCAAAGACGGATTTTTCGATAAAGTTCGCGGGCGAATGGCTGGCACAACCGGATATATCACCAAACCGTTTGGACCGGAAACGCTGATGAAAACCATCGAAACATACATCGTTCACCGCGGCGAAATGATGAGCGAAGAAGAGGTGAGAGCTGAAAGATGAGAAGTGAGAAGTGAAAAATCAAATTCGGCATCTCACATACTTCTCATTTCTCACTTCTCACTTAATTTATGAAAGACCTTGATCAGGAAAATCCGTTTTTTTTAGATTTGCCGACGCTTGATTTGACGAGATTTTCCAACCCGCCGAACCCACCGTCAATCGGCGAAAAATACCTCGTCTTTTTTTTGGACGACGAATTTTACGCCGTTCCATCCCAAAAGGTCGTCGAAGTTGCGCCGACGATTCCCGTCACCGTTTTGCCGAACGCTCCCGAATGGCTGCTCGGAATCGCCAATTTGCGCGGCGAAGTGATTTCGGTGGTAAGTTTGCCCGCTCTTCTGGGGAAAAAAAACTCAAAGCCCGCATCAAAGCCGAAATTTATTATTCTGCGCTCGTCGGCTTTCGAGTCCGGCGCGGCTTTTACCGCCGACCGCATCAGCGAAATCGTGACGGTGCCGGATGAAGAAATTAAGTTTAAGAACGCTGCTCAATCGCTGCCCATTTTCGGCAAAACCGTCCGCAAATCTCAAACTCTCAATTTGATTGATACGGAAAAACTCTTCGCTTCATTGAAATTTTGACACGGCTCATTTTTAACTTTCGTCCTTCTCGCGTCGGCGCATTGTTCGAGTTTTAGCCAAACAAATTCAGGGCTTGAGACTCGGACTTAAAAAATTATGGCTCGCCATTCGTTTAATTCCCTCAAGAGCAAAATCTGGCTCGCTATCGGCGCATTGGCTTTTTTTGTCTGCACTTTCGGAATCGGCTCCTGGCTGGTGGTTTCGCTTTTCGCCGAAAATTCCTTTTACTCGATTTTAATCAGCTTTCTATTTATCGCTTCGACGATTGTCGTTTACGGTTGGTGGCTTTCCAATGAAGTCGCGCGCCCGATTGAGAAAGTTTCTCTGCTGGCGAAAAGTTTGGAGCGCGGCGTTTCGATTACGCTGCCGAAAACTTCCGGCTCGCTGGAAACCGATGAGCTGCTCCAAACTTTATATCGCAACAACCAGCAATTGCAAAATCTCGTCGGTTTAATGGACAAAGTAGCGAGCGGAAATCTGGATGTCGCGATCACGCCCTTGCAGCAAAGCGACCGCCTGAGCAATTCGTTTCAAAAGCTGCTCGCTAAAGTCACCGAATCAATTAACGCTAAACGCGATTTAGAGCGGCTCAAAGCGGCGATTCGGCAAATCACCGAGGAAATCGTCAGAGTCAGAGCCGGAAATTTCGATGTCGAAATCAAATCGGAATCTCTTCAGACTAAAGAAATTGCCGAAACCTTAAAATTTACGATTCATCATCTCAACGAATTGATTTATCACGTCAAAACCGATTCCAAACAATCGCAAACCGTCGCCAAAGAAATACAGAAAACGCTGCAAACCGTCATCGGCGCGGAAGAAAACCGCATTCGGGAAATGAACCAGTCAACGCCGGCGCTCAAACAAATTCCGCAGTCGGCGCAGAAAATTTCCGAAGAGCTTTTTGCTTCCTCACAAACCGCCAGACAATCTATCGCGCGAGCAAGAACCGGGTCGAAGACGGCACAGGAGAATCTCTCCGCCGCGAGCGTGCTGCGCGGACAGATTCGAGAGGCGGTTAAGCGCGTCGGGCAGTTGGGCGAACGGACGCGGGAAATCGGCAAAATCGGCAAAACCGTCGAGGATTTGGCGCAGCGCACGAATATGATTGCGCTCAACGCTTCGATTCAAACCGCCGACGCGGATGGGCAAGGGCGCGGACTCGCCGCTTTTACCGAAGAAGTCGAACGGCTGGCGACGCGCGCCGCCAACACCAACAAGCAAATTTCCACGCTGAACAAAACCCTCTCGGCAGAAATCGGCGAAATCGAACGCTCGCTTCAAGAAAGTGTCGGCGAAGCAGCGAATCTTTCCAAATTCGCCATCGAAACAGGCAATTCTTTGAGCGAACTTGAAAAATATATCGGACAGTTTTTGAATTTGCAGGAAAAGCTCGTCGCCTATTCGGGCGAGCAATCAGCCGACGCCGAACTATCTTTTCAAAGTTTCGTCGCATCCATCGCGGAGACGGAAACCAGCGTAAAAAATTTGAAAGAATCCGAAGCGCAAATCGCGCAGGTGGCGGTTTCGATGGAAAATTTACAGCTCGCCGTCGCCGACTTTAAAACCGCGCCGCCCGTCGTCGAAAAAAACGCGGCGGCGACAGAAGAAGTTTCCCAAACGTTTTATTGAAATGCTTTTTGCTGGGAGAAACACGTAAAATGCCGACTAATTCGCTCTGGAATCTGATTATCAAAATCGCTTCGCTGCTGGCGGTATTATTTTTGTTTCTTGGCGCGGCTCTCAGTTACGCTTCGCATTTCGGCTCAATGCGAAATAACGTCGCCGTCGTTCTGACCATTTTTTTCGCGGTCGGTTTGGCGACCTTCGCGCTGATCGCCGTCAATTTAGGCAGCTTTAAATTGGAGCGGGAATTTAAGGACGCGGCTGAGATCGCGGGTCAAATCGCCCGCGGCGAATTGCTCGAAGAATCAATCAATAACGAAAACGAATTGTTCGCCGCGCTGCAGGAAATCTCTGACAATCTGCGGCAGACAGCAGCCGAAGCCGAACAAATTGCCGAAGGCGATTCGTCGGCAAATATTCATTTGCGTTCGGACACGGACATTTTCGGTCAATCACTGCAAAATATGGTTGAAAAATTGCGTTCCTTGACTCAAACTCAGGAGGAACGCGATGATCTGCAAAAATCAATTCTTAAACTCCTTCGTGAAGTCTCGGAAGTCGCAGCGGGCGATCTGACCGTTCAGGCGGAAGTCTCGCCGGAGACGACCGGCGCGATTGCCGAAGCGTTCAATTCGATGACGAAAGAGTTGCGCTCGCTGATTAAACAAGTCAAAGA
>Ga0136611_10001299_pt1 | contig 17289 bp, 15 predicted proteins | sample AntDrymUQ2232306_2_FD_106645 | JGI IMG/M metagenome (GOLD analysis project Ga0136611, IMG submission 106645) | Polar desert sand microbial communities from Dry Valleys, Antarctica - metaG UQ223 (23.06) | ecosystem: Environmental > Terrestrial > Soil > Desert | place: Antarctica: Dry Valley...
AGCCCACTGCGAAAGCGGACCACGCGCGTTTCGTCGCGGGGAACGCCCACGGCGCGGCGCAATTGGAGACATTCCAGCCAGTTTTCGTAACCGGCGACGTATTGGCTTACCTTGCGTAACTGTTCGAGCGGCGAGGCACCGCTCGTGTCCGGCCCGGCGGGAGCGGAAATGGTTTGCATCCACAGGTTCCTTTATGGCGTTGCGGCGGCGAGTTCTTCGCAAAGCGCCCGAACGCGCCTCGCAAGGCGCGCGTAACTGAAATTCTCCTCCGCCACCTGGCGTGCGCGCTCCGGGTGGCACGCGGCGGGCGGATTCGCCAGCAGATGGCGAACATGAGCGGCGAGACGCGCCGGGTGATTCGGGTCCCGCACGCCTTCATAGGGCAGCAGGGCGCCCACGCCGGGCAAAACGCGGCGCGCTTCGCCCGCGTCGGTTGCGATGACGTAACGGCCGCAGGCCAGGTACAGGGGCAGTTTGCCGGTCGTTCGGACGTTGCCGACCACGTCGTTGCTTTGCGTGCTCACGCAAGCGTTCATGGCCGAAATGTAGCCGGCGAGTGCGTCCATCGGCCGGGTCCCGGCAAAAACGATTCGTTCCGAAACGCCCAGCGCGCTCGCCCGCGCCTCCAGGATCGCGCGCCCGTCGCCATCGCCGACGAGCAGGCCACGCGCGCGGGGCGCATCATCGCGCAGCAGGCCCAGGGCTTCCACCACGTCCCATCCGTAGCCCATCTGGTGCGTGCGCGACCAAGCCATCGTGCCGACCATGCCGAGAACGAAGTGCTCTGGGGCAAGAGGGGGCGACATGGCGGCGCGCAGGCATGCGGCTACGGCGGGCATCGGCCCGAACGCTTCCAGGTCCACGCCGTCGGGGATGAAAACGGCCCGGCCGGGCGCGATTGTTTTGCGTTCCTCTTCCAGCAGCGTTTTGTGGTAACTGCCGCGAACCACCACGCGATCCGAGCGCGTCAGGGCGAGCCGCTCGACCCAGCCGATCAGGGCGACCGCCCGCGCCGAGTACGCGCCGCTCGACGCGGCCAGGTCGCGCGCGGCGTCGCCGGTGTCGGTCACGAGGCGGCAGCCGCCAAGCAGCCGCCGAACGGCCACGCCCGCCAGCACGCCGGCATAGGCCGTGTCCACGACGTACACGACATCGGGGCGAAAGGCGCGCGCCGCCCGCACAAAGGCGGGAACGGCGCGCCATTTGCGCGCGGCGGGCCGGTACGCTGTTTCGATCTTCCAGTCGCCGGGCAGGCGACGGGCAAAGGCGCGCGTGCGATGGCCGGCGGCGCTTTCGGGTGTGCCGTTGACCAGAAACAGCAGCCGCATCTCAGGCCGCTTTCTCCTGATCGTGCCGCGTGCGTCCGAGGAGGTCCGCGTACACCTGCTCGTAGCGCGCGGCGACTTGTTCCCAGGAAAAGTCGCGTGCCCGTGCCAGTCCCCCGGCGGCCAGCGCATCGCGGCGGCCCGCATCGCCCAACAAGTCGCACAAAGCCTCGCCCAGCGTTTCGTCCGAAGCGAGCACGCCAAATTTGCCCTCACATAAGACTTCGCGCGCGCCCGGATTTGGGCTGGCGACGACCGCCGTGCCCGCCGCCAGCGCCTCGACGTAGGGCACGCCAAAGCCTTCGTAGGTGCTGGGCAGGCAAAAGACCCAGGCGCGGGCATACAAATCCGCCAGCGTTTCCAGCGTCACCTTGCCAAAATTCACGATCCCCTCGCCCGCAAGCGGAGCGTCGGCCACTGACCACAGCTGCGCATTGGGAAAGCGGGGACGGACCGTGCGCGAAAAAAGGTCGGCCAGAAACGCGCCGCGCTTGCGCCCGCCCACGGTCCCAACGAACAGCATCGTGGGCGCGGACGCCTTGTCCGCACGCGCGCAGGGTCGAAAACGTTCCCCGTCCACGCCGCACGGGATGATCGTCTGGATGCGCGGCAGGCGTGCGCGCGTCGCTTCCGAAATGCCCACGTTGAGGTCGGCCACGCGCGCGCCCCGGTTTTCCAGCCCGATCATCAGCCACTGGTACAGGTGCCGGCGCAGGGAAACAGCGAACCGGGCTTCGTCGCGCGCCGAACCGTAAAACGTGCGAACCTGCGGGTGACGCCCGTCGAGCAGATAATTGTCTCCGTGCGCGTGCAGAACGTCGAAGCCGGAAAAATCCGTGCGCGCGGTTCGGGCGGCCAGCGCATACGCCTTGAAACGAAGCAGCCGAGGTGCGAGCGGGAACTGGTGAACGCAATAACGGCATTCCGCGGTTTCGGGCAGGCGGCCCGTGAAAACGGCGAGGGCGCGCAGCTCTTCGGGGAGCGTAGCCTCCAGGCGAGGCCGGCCATCGCCGTCGCCGACGATCAGCTGGAAAACGTCGGGTCGCTGCACGCGCTTGAGCGTTTGGACGAGCTCCCAGCCATAACCGTAGTGCTGGCGCAACGTCCACCGCAGGCTGCCCACCAGCCCGCAAACGAGGTGCCGCAGGCCCAACCCGTACCGGAGGCGCGCCTCCGGGGTCCGCGACACAAACACCTCCGGATCAATGGTGCCCTCCACGGTGACCGCGCGCCTGGCGCCTAGTCGCAGCGCCGCGCCCGTCAGGTACAGTGTCCAGCCGATGAAGCCGGCGCAGGCCGGATACAACTGCTTCTCGTAAACGCTCAGCAGATTTCCCCAAAGCGCCACCGCGTCACTTGGAAAAAGCCCGCGATGGGGTCGCCGGACGACACCACGAAGCACTGGCGCCGCCGCCGGGCCGCCGCGATCAAAGCGGTTCCGGCCGCGAAGCCGTTTCCCTCCTGGTACACCAGGTCCCACGGGCTGGACCGGAGCATTCCCGCGACCGCGCGGCGCGTCGCCGGCAGGGGCAGGGAGCGGTCCACGTTGTAGTGGGTCACGTCCACCGTTTGGAGCCGGGCCGATAAACGCCGCGCCCAAAGTTCGTGCAAACCCCCGGCGCCCCGCGGGTTGATGCAAAGGACTCGTTTCGTCACGGGTTGCTGCTCCGCTCACCGGCCGGGCCGGGCGTATCGCGGAGGCGCCGTCGCCGCTGCTTCCGCTCCGGCGTTTTTCTTCGTCTTCTTTTCGGCGATCACCTCCTGGTACAGCGCTTCGTAGCGCCGCGCCATCGCTTCCCAGGTCAACGTTTCCGCCGTGGCCCGCGCGGCCCGGCTGATCCGCCCCGCCTCGTGCCGATCCCTCGCCAACCGGCGTAGCGCGGCCTTCAGCCCGTCCTGGTCGTCGCTGCTTCGCAGAACGAGGCCGTCCCTGCCTGGCGTGATCACGCTGGCGGCGCCCACGGAAGGCGCGGTAATCACGGGAACGCCGCTTGCCATCGCCTCGGTGACCACCAGGCCGAACGTGTCATAATGGGACGGGAACACAAAAGCGTCGGCACCACGCAGCAGGGTCGCTACGTCGTCGCAATGCCCCAAAAAGTGAACGCGCGGCGCGATGCCCAGCGCCCGCGCCCGCGCCGGATACGGGCTGCCGTCGGCCCGGCCCGCCACCGCCAGGTGGAACGTCGGTTCCAGCGCCGCCAGTGTGTCGAGCACCAAATCCAGATTTTTGCGGTTGGTTGCGATGTCGCCAGTAAAGAACAAAGCGAAGGCATCGTCCGGCAGGTCGCACCGAGCGCGCAGAGCGTTCGGCTCGCCGGGCCGGAGTGGACGGAACTCCTCGGTGTCCACACCGGGCGGGATCACGATAATCCGGTCACGGGCGATCCCGATGTCGCGCACCAGGCTGTCCGCCACGAGCGGCGACAGGGCCACGACGCGCCGCGCGTTGCGAAAAGCGCCCTTTTCCAGCCAGGCGTTCAGCCACGTGTACGCCGTTCGATAAAGCGCGCGCGCACCGCCGCGCCATTTGAACCGGGGACGAAAGCGCGACCGGAACCAGTCGGTATGGACGAACATCGCCACGTTCACGTCGGCGGCGCGGTAATACACGTTAAAGCCGTTTACCTGCACCAAATCCAGGCGGCGATCCGCCCGGTGGTCAAGGCTGCGGAGCACGCGCCCCGCCGCGAGTGCGAACATTTGAAAGCGGAGCAGGCTGCCGCGCACCCAGGCGGGGATCGTCACCGGATGCCAGACGACGCCGGGCGTGTCCTTCAGGGGCATCGTGACCTGCATGCTGATAAGCGTCACGTCGTGGCCGCCACGCCGCGCCAGCTCATAAGCCACTTCGTAGTTGATACGCCCTTGGCCGTCGGTCCGCCTGAAATGCTGGGTAACGATGCCGATTTTCATGACTGTTGGGGTGGTGATTGAGGCGGTGGCGGCGCGGACCTAAGCGAGTATTCCCCCCCCCGCTGCCGCCATTGGTGCGGCGGCAAGGTACCGGGGGTGCCGGCGAACGAGCGCGACCCGGCCGCGGGCGTTTCCGCTCGCACAGCCCGGTCCAGCGCGCCCAGGCAGAACCACACCAGCAGGGCGGAGGCATAATGGCCTCCATTCAGCCATTGCCCGGTGGTCAGCAACAAAATACCCAGGATCGCCAGTGCCTCGAAGCTGCGGGTGCGGCGCCAGTGACCGAGCGCGGTCGCCAGGATCACGACGATTACGAATCCGTACAACAGTCCGCCCGCGAACCCCAGTGACACGAACACGTTACTCAGGTCCACCTCGGTACTGCCGTCGGTCGGCTGCTTGCCCTGGCTGTACTTGGCCGCCGCTACGGTGGTTGCGCCCAAGCCGCGGCCGAGTGGGCTGCGAAACCCATCCCTGATCCCGCCCAAAAACATGTTGGTGTGGAGGGAGGCAGTGGAGTGCTTTTCGTCCAGGGGGTTGAGCAGGCCGGTGACCTGGTGCTCCAACATCGCCTCGGTACGCTGGTCGAATTGACCCGGCTGCACCTGATTCAGGCTCCAAACGAGGCCGACGACCGCGAGCGCGACCGCGAGCGCGCCGCGCGGCAGCCAGGAGACGAGCGTGCGCCCCTGGACGGCCCAGAGCGCCGTGCCCGCGGCCAGCAGGGAAACGATGGGGCCGCGGCTCCCGATCAGAAGCAGGCCGACCAGAAGAACCGGCAGCGGCAGTAGGGCCAGGCGGTAGCCGCGCAGCCACGCCGCCCATAGCATAAGAGCACCCAAACCCAAAAACTGCGCATACTCCGACGGCGAGGTAAAAAACGAGAAGGCGCGGATCACCCCCCGCACGTTCAGGGCCGCCAAACGTTGCGCGTTGGCGCGCAGCCACTCCTGTTCACTGGGCAGGAACCCGAAAAAGTGCTGGTACATACCGTAGGTTGCCGAAGTCAGCGCGACGATCACCACCACGCTTGTCAGGCGGCGCACCAAGAGGGGGGGACCAGCGTAGCGCCCGATGTAATACCAGCAGACGGGCACGACATAGAAGAGGATGCCCGCGAAGCCGATCATCAGACCGCCCTGAAACGGATTGAAGACCTGCAGAAACATCAGGCCCAGCAACCAGGGCAGCAGGCGTGACAGCCGGGTGTCGCAGGGAAAGCGGCGCGAAACGATCTGGTTGATCAGGAAGAACAGCGCGACGGCCGGGCCGACCAGCAGCAGAGGATCGCTTTCCGCCGTGCCAAAGAGCGGGATCAGCCAGCGGCGTACCCCGCCCAGCAAAGCTAGGTAAACGAGCAGCAGCGGCACGCCCACACGGGGCGCGCGCAACGTGAAAAACAGGAAGAGGCCGACGAAGCCCAGGGCCAGCAAACCACGCTGCCCCGTCGGCGTCTGCATCAACACCGGCGCCAGCAGCGCGGTCAGGCCCAAGAGAACCACTGGCGCGCCGAGCAAAGGGGCGAGACGACCCATCGCCCCGCCCGCGGCCGGCAGCGGCGGCGCAAAGGAGCCGCCGCTGCCGCTCCCCATCTGACTTCTGCTTGGGAAGGAACGCTCCATCCGTAATGCATCACCTTTCGCGGCGCGTAATCGCCGCCATGCCCACTGCGCGGCCGATCAAGCCGCCTATCGTACCTTTTCCGGCAGCAGGTCGCCGAGCGCGTCCACGAAGTTTTGCGCGTAGCGTGCGGTGGAAAACTCCTGGGCGCGCTCGCGGGCGCGTGCGCCGACGCGGTGGGCGAACTCCGGCTCGTCCAGATAACGCAGCAGGGCGCGGGCCAGTGCCTCCGTATCGCCGTAGGGCGTCAATAGGCCGTTCACGCCCGGTGTGATGATCTCGGTCGGCCCGCCGGCGGCGCCCGCCACCACGGGCTTGCCCAGTGCCATCGCCTCGATCACCACGATGCCGAACGGCTCGAAGGTCGAGGCGTGGACGATCACGTCCATCGCCTGCATCCATTCGGGCACGTTGCGCTGCAAACCGGTTAAGAGGACGTGCCCTTCCACACCCAGCTCCCGCGCGCGCCGCTCCAAATAAGCTGGGTAGTCCGGCTCCGGAGCGTGCTCCCCGCCGACGATCACGGCGCGCGCTTTGGGGTGCGCGGCCAGCACTCGTGGCATTGCCTCGATCAAGACGTGCATCCCCTTCCATCGCTGCAAACGGCCCACGATGCCGATCAGGGGGCCGTCCGGGGGCAGACCCAGTTGCAGCCGCGCGCGGGCGGGCGCGGGCAGCGCATCGGGTTCGAATCGCTCCAGTTCGGCGCCCGGATACACCACGCGCAAGGGTCGGGCCGGACGCAGGCATGCCTGCCCATCGGCGCCGGCCCGCGAAACAGTCAGGATGCCCCGCGCCGGCAGCCGGGCCGCGAGCTGGTCCATCCAACTCCCTCCCGACCAGCGCGCCTCCGGCGCCCCCAGCTGATACCACAGGGCGGGCACGCCGGCCAGACGCGCCGCCACTCCCCCGTACAGGTGCGCCTTGCTCATCCAGCCGAAGATCGCGTCCACGCGCTCGCGTCGGGCGAGCGCGGCGATGCGCCCCGCCGTGCGCAGAAAATGGGTTGGCTGCCGCAAACGGCCCGCCGGAACCACCCGGACCTCGATGCCCAGGTTTCGGATCGAGGCCACCAGGGGACCGTCCTCCAGGAACACGACCAGCCAGCGCGCCCGGGTCTTCGCCGCGTCTCCCTCCTGCTGCATCAGGTGCCACAGCATCAGCTCGCCGCCGCCGCGCTGCTCGCCGAGGGGCATCACCACCAGAACTTTCATGCGATCTCTTCTTTGCCGCTCGCGCCGTCGCTTCGCCGCGAACGCCGGGAAAGCATCCAGGCCCATCGCTGGCCGGCATGCCGGAACTCGTTGACGGCCAGGCGCTGCTGCTCAACGGGCAGGAAATGCACCGCCGGGTACCGCGCTGGGTCGCGTCCTTGGGCCGTGAGCAGCGTTACGTCGTGCGTGGCCGAGAACGATTCGAGAAACGCCGCGTCACGTCGCGCAGCGTCGTCGTCGCCGCCGGGGTGAAGTTCCACTAGCAGGTCCGCCCCGCGCAGGCCGGGAGCCTGGTCGGGGCGCAGCAGATCGTACTCGCAGCCCTCGCAGTCGCACACGACGAGCGCCGCGCCCGCGCCGGCGCGCTGCTCGCCCAGCAGATCGCTTAAGGCCTTTGTATTACACGCGCCACCCACGATGACCCGCTCGGCCACGTCGTTGGCGCGCGCCATCGCCGCGCACAGCGCGCGGCCGGCCGCGTCGGTATCAAAGGCGTACACTCGCGCGCGGGGCAGGCGGCGCGCCAAGCCCACGGCGTAGTAGCCTTCGGCGCACCCGATGTCCACGATCAGCGCGTACGCAGCGTTCGCGGCGCGGTCCATGATGGAATGCAGCTCGGATTCGTAGGATCCCAGCAGTTTGGGCACGAAGGCGCTGCCGACCGCGCGCGGCACGTAGCGCATCCCGGCGAACGGCCCGTCCAGCACGCACAGATCGTGGTGTGCCGTCCAGACCTCGGCGAGGGCAGGCAGACCAAGTCGCGCCTCGAATTGGCGCGCGTGCCGCCGCTGCCGCCAGGCGACTAGCGCGCCGGCCGCGCTGGGCGCCAAACGAAGCAGAAGCCGCTTCACGGTTTTCTTCACGCCACGCTGCCTTTGCCGCCGCGCCGCGTGGCCGGTTCAAGCGCCTGTTCGAGCACCTCGTCGAAGTGGCACGCGAGCGTTTCCCAGTCGTAGCCGGCAACGTTCGGGGCCGGGCGGGGGTTGTCGAGGACAGTCAGGATAGCTTGCTCAAAGGCGGCGGCCGTCGGTTCGGTCAGATGCACGTTGGGCCAGCCCTGGCGGAACATGTCCACCGGGCTGGAAATTACCTGCGCGCCCACCGCGCAGTACTCGACGATCTTGAGCGGCGCGGCTTTGCGGTAATAGGGTACGTCCTCGCCCGGATACAGGCCCACGTCGGTCGCGGCGAAGTACCAGTGTACGTCTGCGCTGGGCAGCTGGCCGGTCAGCCGAATGTCGCGCAAACCCAGCGTTTCCGCCCGGCGCGCGATGGCCTCCTGCGTCGGGCCGCCGCCCACGATCAGGAGCAGCAGGTCGGGCCGCTTTCGCTGCGCGGCGGCGAACGCATCCACGAAGTACAGCGTCGGGCTGCACGTCAGGCCGATCAGGCTGACCACGGTGCTCCCGGTCATGTTCAGTTTTTGCTTGGCCTGGGCGCGGTCGAGCAGCTGGTAGCGGCCCAGGTCCACGCCGTTGGCGATCACGCTCACGGGCTTGCCGCTGCCAGCGAAAGCAGCGGCCAGGGTTGAAGAAACCGTTGTGATCGCCGTCGCGCTTTGGGCATAACGCGTTTCCACCCAGGCGGGCAGGGTGTCCAGATGGTCGAACACGACCGGGGCGTTTCCGTCAAAGGCGGGAAAGCCAGTCCAGTGGTGCGACGAGTTGACCACGATCACGTCGGGCCGGACCGCCCGGCTGATCTGGCGCGTCGCGCGCTGGAACAGCAACTGGTTCAGCGCCAGATGCCAGGCACGCGGGTAAACGCGGGTGACCAGACGGTAAAAATTGGGGGCGAGCGTGATAGCGTGCTCTGTTCCTTGCGGCGGCCGGGGCGCGCTCGTCCACCGGCCCCAGCGCCCGGCGGTGCTCGCCCGGCGCGGCTGTTCCCAGGTGATCCAGTGCAGGTCGTGCCGGCCACTCAAAAAGCGGAACAGGTGGTGCTGCCGGTTGCCGTCCCAAACGTGGCTGCTGGTCGGGGTATGGGGAACCCACAAAATCTTCATCTGCCGGACCGGGTAGCCAGAATCAGGCCGAAGTCACTCGTGGGCGCCTGTTCCTGAACGGTGAAGCCCAGGCCGGCGACGACCTGTTGAACCTCCTCGTGCGTGTGGGCCGGCCACAAATGGTATTCCAGCGACAGGCTGCGTACCTGTTGCCAGGCTTCGCGGTCCCGCCACAGGTCCCACTCGGCCCCTTCGCAGTCCACCTTGGCGAGGTCCACCCGGCCGCCCAGCCGCTCGATGGTTTTGCGGAACGCGACTGCGGGAATCCGCCCCGATACGTCGAGTTTGGAACGGGTGTTGACCGAATCGTCGGCGTCGAAGTCGAGCGCGACCGTGCCGTCCTCGACGTCCACGGCTTCCAAAAAGTATCGGCAGTCGGTGGCCTCGGCCTGCGCCTTGAGGTACGGCTCCAGACCGGAGTTCGGCTCGTAGGCATGGATCGTCGCGTGGGGAAAGGCGTTGCGCGCCGCCACGCAAAACAGGCCGACGTTGGCGCCGATGTCCAGAACCGTTTCCACGGGGCGCGGCACCTTTTCCAAGCCGTAGCAGTCGGCGAGCAGCAGCTCCATGAAGGCGACCCGGATGCCGCGCTGGTTCGGCAGCGTGAGCGGCCGGCGCACGCCGTTGATGCGCACCTGAGCGGGAAGGCGAAAGTTCGCGCTGCGTCCGAGCGGTACGCCCAGCCGGCGCGCGCGCATCCGCTTGCGCAAAAAGTGCCGCAGGCGCTCGGCCGAGATCATGGCCGGGCCTCGGCCTTGCGCGCTGCGGCCCCGGAGGCGGCGTGCTGCGCGTCGTCGTACAGCGCGCGATACTTTCGGTCCCAGCCGCGCGCGTGGCGCCCGACCCACCACGCCTCCGCGAGCAGGCTGACGAGGGCGCGGCCCAGCCCCACCCCGATGCCGGCTTTTTTCATCTGCCACAGGCGGTACTTCGCCATGTGGACGAAAACGCGCCGGGCGGCGGGGTCGCCGCCCATTGCGCCCGTTTTATACCAGAACAGCACCCGGCTTTCCCAGCGTTCGCCCGCGCGCCGTCCCAGCGGCCGTTTGCGCGGCGGATGGTCCACGCAGGCGGCTTCAACGAACGGGTAGCGGTGTCCCGCTCGCAAAAGGCGTTCGCGGAAATCCTCGTCCTCGCCGGCCGGGTACGGGAAACGCTCGTCGAAGCCGCCCATCTCCTCGAACGTCATTTTGCGGATCATCAGGTTGCATGACCAGAGCGGCCCGCCGTTCAGGTTGATCGGTGCTTCGTCCCACAGCAGGTCCAGGCCGTCGCGGCAAGTCGTCTTGCCCTCATAAACGGTTACCTCGGGTCTGATGGCCCCGACAAAGCCTTCCAGCCAGCCAGGTTCGGGCAAACAATCGTCGTCTGTGAATACCAGAAACTCACCCCGCACATATTTGGCTCCGTTGTTGCGGTTGGCCGCCGGACCTTTGCGTAGCCCTGCTGCCCATTTGACCCATGGATAGTGCTCTCTCACCATCCGCTCTGCCGTTGTTTTTGAGCCGTCATCAGTAACAACCACTTCGTAACAACCAGGCGGCAAGGTTTGCGCGCCGGGGGCGAGACGATTCAAGCACTTTGCTAGCAAATCATTGCGATGGCAGGTCGGAATGACCACGGAAAGCATGGGGGCATCGGGCATTTCAGTTCGGCTTATTGCTCCGTTATCTGTAGCACTCTGCGGAAGACCGTTTCATGCACTTCGGTGACAGCATCCCAAGTGTAGCGCTCCTGTTGAAGCGCCTGCCCCGCCGCCCCCATGTGTTGGCACAAGGCCGGGTCGCGGAGCAGGCGGACGAGAGCAGCGGCAATCTCAGTCGGGTCCTGGGAGACGCAGAACCCGTTCACCCCGTCCGTGACCAACTCGCGCACGGCCGGGGCGGGTCCAGCCACCACTGGCTTACCGTAGGACCAAGCCTCTACGTAAGCGATGCCGAACGACTCGTGAGCAGACGGCATACAGAACACGTTACAGGCAGCCAGCGCGTCAGCCTTGTCCGTTTCCTCCGCTTGGCCCAGGTCTAGCAGAGCACCTTCTGGCAACTGTGGGTAGGGCGGTTCGGCGTCCGGGCCGACGGTGATCAAGCAGGTACTCGGAACGGCAGCCATCACTGATGCCATCGCCCGCCGCAGAGCGTGATAGCCTTTCCCCCGATTTTTTCTGCCGACGAACAGCACCAGCGGGCGGCTCCCCAAGCGGTGTGTTCTTCGAAACCGCCCCTCGTTACCGGTCACCTCGCTCGCTGGGGCTAAGCCGATGGTGCGCAGGAGGGCAGCGTTCGTGCCAAGACGGATCAGATGCTGCCTCTCATGGTCGGACAAAGTGAGCACAGCATCGGCCTGGTTGTAGAGCCTCACGTCGAGCGGGCTGTCACCCCAGGTGTCGGGGTGAACCGCAGGCAAGACAGTGAAGCCCGCGCCACGCTTCCGGGCCTCAGCCAGTGCGGCAAAGCCCAACAGCTCCCAGCCGGTGCCCACATAATGTACCACGTCCACGGCTGCCGGTATCGCCTCGGCTAAACGTTGCTGATAGGCATGCCGGAACAGGGACACGGCTAATGGCTGTGTGGGCCGCCGGCTGATCAGTCCAGGGATCCGTCTCAGGGCCGGAACGAACAACGACCGGGGTGCAATAATGTGGGTCGGGATGCCACCATTCCGGACGGCCGGTGGTTCCCATGCGGCATAATCCGAAGTACCTCGGCCGGGGGAGTCGAACCGTGCCACGATGCAGACCTTATGATCCCAGCCCAAACGCTCGGACAAGCAACGCACATAAGACGCCAGTCCGCCCGTCGCTCGGTCACTGTAGGCGGATACCAGGCAGACCCGGAGTCGGCCCTGCATATAGTCGGGCGGCGGGTCCGAAGCGGAGGCGCTATTCGCTCCCAACTCAGTGGTCATGGGTAATCGCCCGGTAGACGCCCACCGTTTCGTCGGCGCACCTAGCCCAACTGAAATGCCTAGAACGTTCACTGCCCTTTCGTCGGAGACTCTGGCGCGAAGAGTCGCAGGTGAGCAGATCCCTCATGGCTTGGCACAGGGCGTCAGCGTCGGCCGGCCCCACCATGATTCCAGCCTCGCCGACGACTTCAGGCAGGGATGTAGTGTTGGATGTGATGACAGGAACGCCGCATCGCATAGCTTCCAGCGGTGGCAGTCCGAAACCTTCGTACAGCGATGGGTAGACGAAAGCCTTGGCGCCACTGTAGACCGCGCTCAAATCCTCCTCGGCGACATACCCGGTGAACACCACTCTGGAACGGAGCGCCGAGGACGCCTGGGCGGCCCTGAACACCTCATCAGCCATCCAACCTTGCGGGCCGACAAGGACGAGGTTGGCGTCCAGGCCGGGCGAATCGGCCAGGAGCCGGAAGAAGCAAGCAATCAGGTGCGCTAGGTTCTTGCGCGGCTGCGGGGCCGCCAGGCTGAGCAGATAGTTGCCATCCGGAATGCCATAGCGCCGGCGGGTCGCGGCGACGCGAGCCAGGTCCGTCACCGGCCGGAAGTGCTCGTCCGCCGCCAAGTGTGTGACGAAGACGCGATCTGGGTTCATGCCCGTAAACTCACAGAACTCCTGACGGGTGTACTCGGAGATGCACACTACCCAGTCCCGGTTGATGTCAATGCTCTCGATTATACTCCTCATGGCCTCCGTCTGCCCCGGAGTCACGAACTGAGGCGCAAGCAACGGAATGAGATCATAAATCGTGAGCAGGCGGGATACCTCCTTGGTAATGTGGGGGGGAGGCAGGCCCACGGCTGTGGAATGGAACACGTCGAACTGCCGGTCGTCAAACGCGGGGTAAGCGTCCCAAGTTCTCAGTGCCTTCAGAGCGCCGCGCACAAACAGAGAGCGGGGCCGTATCTTGGGAAGACTCTGGAAATCCTTGGAGAGATAAACGTCATAAAGCCATTCATACAGGGAGGCCAGCCCGCATCGGCTGCCGAACGTGTGGGCGAACGCGCCGCACTGCCCTTCCTGCTGCCCCCGATAGTAGCGGCCTGCTATATGGGAGTGAAAGGCGGCGTCGTTCCCACACAAACCCATCAGCGTCAGTTCGACGTCCTTCCGGCGACACAATTCCTGTATCATGGATTTGACCGCCCGCGTGATGCCGACCTCCTCGCCCGATCGGTACGCATACTCGGCAAGAAAGGTGATGTCATAGGCCACCCGGAGCGTCATTTCTGGTTCAGAAGTGCGGAACTGCCGTTACTCCGGCAGCTCCGCTTGTACTGCTCACAGGCTGTACGGTGACACAACACACATCTTCACCAACGAAATCTGCCGTCTCCCCCCAGCCCATTGTTACGTACTGCAAGTGGTTAAAGTTTTTACTTTTCCTAATCGGGTACCGGTTCAGGTAGTTGATTGCTTCATTTGTAGTCTGAAATGTGAAACCATTGACCTGCGGCGGATGAATGCCAAAATGGTGCGCTCCGAAGCACCACAAGAGTTTGGCGACGTTCCCCCTCAACAGTCGGGACGCTAGACTCCGTGCCCACGCAAGCAAACGTAGCACGACTACGTCCTGAGGAGGAGTTGTGGCCCATGTATCTTTGCTTTTTTCCCAGCCGCAGGTGGCTAACAAGGCTTCCATCTGCCGCTTGAGCGTCGGATTCTCAATCTGGCGCACTTCCCAAGCAATACATGATAAATATTTTTCTGTCTCGATGTCCGGAAATTTTTGACTGCTCGTCTGTTGCTTAACGACACAATATTCGTTCAGGCTAGCGTTGAGTACGGTCTGAAAATCTGGCACAGGGGTAGCATAATTAATTCGGTTATTCCGCAAATTGGAGTTAAAGTCGGCGTTATCTTTGTTAACAACACCAGTACTTTGGCTTTTTCCATTACTTCGTGTCAGAGCGTAATGGAAAATAGGTGACTTATCGTAATAAAGAAAATTGTTATGGAGTGCTAAATATCGGAAACAGAAGTTATGATCTGGAGCGATCGAGTCGAAAACGTTACCAAACACGTCACGAACTTTTTTCAGCACAGCACGCGGGATGATGCAGTTGAGCGCCCGCGGCAACATTCCTGCGAAGACCATACGGGAGGACGCTTCGAGCACACGGGAAGCCTGTATGATCACCAACTGACCAGTCCAGGAATGTTGCACCGTGCGGATCGGCCGCTTGTAGTCGTCAATGGCGTCGTGATTGTAGCTGACTAAAAAATCAGGGTAGGCGCTTGCAACTGCCTCCAACATCTTCATTTCACCAGGCTTGAACATCATACGATCTGTCAGCAAGATGAAGTGGTTCGCGTCGAACAGCTCTATAAGATGTTGCGACGCCCATTCCCAATGCTCTGTCATGGAGAATGGCTCTGGGGTGGAGATATAACGCAACCGTGAGTCACCCAGATCTGCGCAGAACCGAGCAAGCCTTTCCAACTGGTCTGGTGTATCCGAATTGTCGGAAACCAGTACCCTGATGCTGGAATCAGATTGCGCCAAAACGGATTGGATTGCGTTGACGGCCAAGTCAGCACGATTCCGAGTCGGAATCAGTACGGCAATGCCGTTATAAATATCACTCACGGTTGTACTCAGTTACGCTCCAACAATGGGCTTTGCGGACCCACAACCACCTCAGCCCGGACCTCCGCCCTATGATAGATTGGGCGGGTGCCCGATTTTCCAGGCACCCTTCGACCCTACTACCTGCCACTCCAGACACGGGGCTACCGCGCCGGGGAATTTGTTGGGATCGGACACGCTCCAGAAAGGCGAGTCACTATGGTCCAGATCCACGTCGAAACTGATCTCTGGCTCGCCGTTCACGACCCATGCCGTGGCGTGCAGGCCAATCTTGGGAGCAATGAAGTGCTTACCAAAGTTAAGCAGGCCGGGCGGGATAACACATTTGAGCGTGTTGCGGCCCACCGTCAGGGCGGGCCAGTCCCGCTCACCACCATCATTGTGATTGCTACGGAACACAGTCACGCCATTACGGTTAATCAAATCAAAGCCAACGCACAAAGCGCTACTTGGCTGCGCAATGTCGAACTCCATCTCCACAATCATAGCCTGACTGCTGGAGTAAGTGCCGCGAATCTCGCCCGCCGTGTCCACCACACGGAGGGCGCGCAACCGTAGGTGCGCGTCCCCCGGCTGGTCTTCCCTGCACCAGAGTCGTTCCGGCAGCAGGTCACCACTTCCGTCCGTCAGGTACTGATCTACTACGGATCCCGGTTCGCCGTCGCGCAGGACCGTTCCCCCGGACATCTGAATGACGCGCGAGCAGAGCGCCTTCACCGATGGCATCTGATGGCTGACGAACAGCACGGTCCGTCCCTGACGCGCCACGTCGCCCATCTTTCCCAGACACTTTTTCTGGAACTCAGAGTCCCCTACGGCCAAGACTTCGTCTACAATTAGGATCTCCGGATTCAGATGGGCAGCCACGGCAAACGCCAGACGCACGTACATGCCCGACGAGTAGCGCTTGACCGGCGTATCGAGAAACCGCTCAACCCCAGCAAACTCTACTATAGAGTCGAAGTATTTTAAAATCTCGCGCCGGGTCATCCCCAGGATAGCCCCGTTCATTTCAATATTCTCACGACCTGTCAACTCAGGGTGAAAACCCGTGCCTACCTCCAACAGGCTCGCGACACGCCCATGAAGAAGCGCTCTGCCGTTTGTTGGCTCGGTAATGCGTGACAAAATTTTAAGGAGAGTAGATTTGCCTGCTCCATTGCGCCCAACAATTCCTAAAACGTCTCCACGCCGGATGTCGAAACTCACGTCCTTCAGCGCCCAGAACGTTTCCTTTGCTGGCGGATGCTGAAGGGGATTGCGGAGACGATGCACGAGCGCCTCGGCCGCCGTGGTGTGCTTGGCCGCGTTGTGCGCGATCGTGTAAGCCTTGCTCAGCCCACGTACAGAAATCGCGATGTCCTTAGATGACATCGGCGAACCTCCGCTCCATCCGTCGGAACGCGAAGGCTCCGCAGACGAACGCAACCATGCCGAAGAGCGCCGAGTAGCCAACCGCGCCAACGTTCAGGCTCCCCGTCCCGAGCAGAGACCAGCGGAACGCGTCCAGCACGCCCGACAGCGGGTTCAGGAAGAAAAAAGGGCGCAGACCTATCGGCACGGCAGAAACCGCGTAAGCAACCGGGCTGGCATAAAGCACGAACTGCGTCAAAACGGGCAACACGTACTGGATGTCGCGGTAACTGACGGTGAGCGCCGCGGCGAACAGGCCGACCCCGACCGCGAGCAGCAGGATCAGCAACAGCCATACGGGCAGCAGCAGCAGTCCCGCGTGCGGCACGATTCTGTAAAACACCATCAGTGCGGCCATCACGGCGAAGGCAACACCGAAGTCGATCAATGTACCGCCCAGCGTTGAAAGCGGCAGGACGAGGCGCGGAAAGTAGACCTTCGAGACAAGTTGTGCGTTGCTGACCAGACAAGTGCTGGCCTTGGTGAGCGTGTTGTTGAACGCGTTCCAGCCGAGCAGTCCGGCGTAGGCGAACAGGATGTACGGTACGCCGTCGCTCGGTAATTTGGCCACCTTGCCGAACACGAACGAAAAGATACCAGCAGCAATCAGCGGCTGCAGCACGACCCAAACTGCGCCGAGGGCGGTTTGCCGGTAGCGCAGTTTCACGTCACGCGAGGCCAGCGTGAACAGCAGGTCCTTGTAGTGCCATACCTCGCGCAGATCGAGTGCGGCCCATCCCGACTTCGGTTCGATGACGGTCACGACGCCCGGCGTTTCTTGTTCCGCTGGCGGCGCTACGGGGCGATATGACGAAGTGATGTCAGCGGGAGCGGTGGTCAATGGGATCAGCCTGTCGGGTGTATTGATTTAATACGGGATTTGCTTGCGGCTTCACTACCGCCGGATGAAGTAGCTCATGTAGGGCACGAAGGACAACGCGTCCAGAAGGCCGAAGCCGCGCTTGGTGCTGCGCCCTTCCAGGTACACGATATCGCCCGGCTCAACCGGAACGTCCTTGGAAAAGTCGCCTTTTTTCAGCATGGCGTCCAGGTTAACCTCGGTGACCTGGGCGACTTTGCCCTCCCTAGTCGGGCGAATCAACTTGGCCTTGCGCAGATCGGCGTCGCTGGACTGGCCGCCCGCGCGCATCAGGGCGGTGTAAAAGGTCAGTTTTTCGTCTTCGGGGTATTCTTGCGGACCAGGGCGGTTGATCGCGCCGAACGCGGCGAACTGGGCCTTG
>Ga0136611_10001300_pt1 | contig 17283 bp, 17 predicted proteins | sample AntDrymUQ2232306_2_FD_106645 | JGI IMG/M metagenome (GOLD analysis project Ga0136611, IMG submission 106645) | Polar desert sand microbial communities from Dry Valleys, Antarctica - metaG UQ223 (23.06) | ecosystem: Environmental > Terrestrial > Soil > Desert | place: Antarctica: Dry Valley...
AAGATTTTGGGCATCGAAGCCGTCTTCTATGGCAAATCTTTAACTGTGAAAGACTGCACTGAAATGACGGCATTAGCCTCCCGTTCTTCAAGTGTTGGCTCAATTATTATGTCGCTTGGTCACAAACTTTGCAGAAATAATCAACGCCTGGAAATTATTGTAGCACAGCCAGGAAAAAGTAAAAAGTAAAATATAAAAAGTTGAATTGAATTTTTTCGGGTTAAATTTTTGTGTGTAAAAAGTCGTAAAAAAAGCTGTCAGAGAAATTAACTTTGACAACTTTTGACTTTTAAATGGTGATTTAAACTACTGTTCGGTTTCGAGTTCTTGCGGCGCGGTCTCGCGGTGTTTCAGAACGCGGTCCAGCATTTCGGCGCATTCCGCGCTGCGTGAAGCGAGCTGCGCATCGGATTGCTGCTGCTGATTTTTCAATTGATGATATTCGTCGGCGATATGCAGCGCGGCTAAAATGGCGACTTTTAAGCTGTCAACGGTCAGCGTTCCGCTAGATATTTCGCGCATTTTGCCGTCAACGTATTCCGCCAGCCGCAGTATATAATCGTTGTCGCCGTCCGAACGAATGTTATAAGTTTGATTGTAGATTTCGACGCGGATTGACTGCGCTACCGCGTCGGCTTTTCCTTTGCCGTTATTCAGCATAAATTTTTATCTATGGACTGCTTCCGCCACGTCCGGTTCGATAATCGTTATTGCGTCGAGCATCGCCTCGACTTTCAATTGAATCGCGTCGCGCTCGCTCATTAAATCCTCAACCTTTTCTTCGAGCCGGGTTTTTTCCGACAAAAGATTGCTGACTTCGTGTCTCAGAGAAGTCATCTCGCGTTCAATTCGATCCTTATCTTCGCGCAGCTTGCGGACGTTTTCTATCGTTAGATAAATTTTGTCTTCGAGATGCGAAAATTTTTCCATTCCTGCTAACCCGTTCATTGGTTTCTCCGTAAATATTTGTTTGTGGGACTTTGCTGTCTGATTATGTTTATTTTTGCGAAAAACTTCAAGTGATTTATTAAACTATTTTACGACAGAATTAAGATAGCCGCAAAAAGGCGCGAAAATCACACAAATATTCATAGCAAATCAGATCCTTTACTTACGAACCGGAATTTTTATTTGCGTTGTTTATGATTTTCGCGGCTGTTCTAAAATCTTTGCTTCGCGCCCAGATTCGTCTCCAAAACTTTCAAGATTTGCCCGTGAACCGTTTCGACTTCTTCTTCCAAAAGCGTCCGTTCATCGCTGCGATATTCAAGCCGGACGGTAATCGAACGCTCATCATCCGCTACGCCTTTTCCTTCATAAACATCAACAAATTCAATTTTGCGGCACAGTTCGTAATTTTGATCGGCAATCGCTCGCTCAATATCGGCATAACTCGCGTCACGTTTTACCAGTAAAGATACATCGCGCGCCATTGACGGATAAACGGGAAGCGGTCGGTAGAAAATCGTCTTCTCTTGGGATTCGAGAAGCGTCTGCAAATCAATTTCGGCGACGAAAACAGGCTGGCGAAATTTATAAGCCGCGCCTATTTCATCGCTAAGCCGTCCGATTGTTCCGACGGCTTTTCCGTTCAAACTTATTTCCGCCGCTTGTCCGCGCCGCAAATGCGAAACGTCTTTCGACTGAAAATCTAGCGCGGGCAAATTCATCGAGGCAACCGCTGATTCCAACGCGCCTTTCGCGTCGTAAAAATTAAACTCACGAACGGTCATGGCTCTGTTCTGCAAAGTCTCGCTGCCCGTTATAATCAATGCAAAAAGCTCGCGCTCATTCGGCAAATCATTTTCCTTTTCCGACGCGGAAAAAACTTTCCCAATCTCAAACAACTTTAAATCTCGGTTTTGATGATTTAAGTTTGTGCGAACCGCATCGAGCAGTCCGGCGAGCAATGTCGGGCGCATTCGAGTCGCGCCTTCGATAATCGAATCTTTCAGAGAAACGTATTTTTCGTCCAGATTCTCACCGACCAGATTCGGAATCAAATCAAATCTTTCATCATTGCGCGTGTCAATAAAACTGTAAGAAATCGCTTCGTTAAAACCGAGATCGGTTAACGTCTTTCGTAAAGATTTTTTGCGCGATTCAGTCGGCTGATATTCGCCCGCGCTTCTCGATGCGGGAAGTTCTTCGCCGATTTTGTCATATCCGACAATTCGCGCGACTTCTTCGACCAAATCTTCTTCAATCGAAACATCGTGCCGCCAACTCGGAGCGAGGAAAATTTGCGATTTGCTGTTAGCGATTTGCGATTGGTCTTTTACTTTGAAGCCTAGCGCGTTCAGGATTTTTACAATCTCAGTTTCCTTGACTTCCAATCCGGTTAGTCTTTTTACCGCCGATTGAATATCGTTCGATTCGATTTCCTTCGGCTGAAATTTTTCGGGGTAAACGTCAACGAATTCTCCGGCAGTTCCGCCCGCGAGTTCACAAATTAATTCGGTCGCGCGATTCGATGCGCGAACTAAATTTTCGATGTCAACGCCGCGCTCAAAATGATGGCTCGCTTCGGTCGAAAGTTTAAGTTTGCGGGAAGTTTGCCGGATATTTTCCCGCTCGAAATAAGCGACTTCCAAAAGAACGTCGGTCGTGTTTTCGGTAATTGAAGAATCCAAGCCGCCCATAATTCCCGCAATTGCGACCGGCTTTTCCGCATCACAAATCGCCAGCATTGTTTCATCCAATTTGCGTTCGACTTCATCCAAAGTTTGAATCATTTCACTATTGCGGGCAAGGCGAACGACGATTCGATTTTCAGCGAGTTTATTCAAATCAAACGAGTGCATCGGTTGACCGAGTTCGTGCATTACATAATTCGTAATGTCGGCGACATTATTGATGGCGCGTTCGCCAATCGCTTCCAGCCGTTTCACCAACCATTCGGGCGACGCGCCGATTTTAACATTGCGAACGATTCGCGCCATAAAACGCGGACACAAATTCGCGTCCTGAATCGAAACCAAATTTTGCCCGTCGCTCGTCGGCTGCTCGCCGTTTTTCGTCATTCGTAATTGCGAATTCGTAATTGCCGCCACTTCGCGGCTCACGCCGAGATGAGAAAGACAATCAGGGCGGTTTGAAGTCAAATCAATATCGAAAACGTAATCGTCGTCTACTTCGTGAATGCCTTCGACCGCCAAGCCGACATTCGTCAACTTCGTCGCCAATTCCTGCGGCGACGAATCTATTTCAACCAAATCCTTCAGCCAGCTGTAACTGATGTTCATAAAATACTTCTAAATAAAAGCTAAAATTTCGTTTCGTGAAATGCCATCTGTTTTATATATTTGCCAGTTTTCTTTTTTAAGAAACGAAACATACCAGGAATATTCATTTTCTTTTTCGATTTGATAAAGCATAATACTTCCGCGCAAAGCCACTTTTGTATTTCCACTAAACCAAAAGTAAAATCTCGGATTAGAAGTTGAAATTAGTTTCCTTTTTCCTGTGATGTTATTTCTGCTGCTCTGATAAATATGTAAATTCGAGATGTCTTGTTTCTCGTAAGTTCCGTTCACCTTATCAAAATACAATTGCTCCGAAACTCTATCAGGAACAAACGGTGGAATTCTTAATTCTTTATTCCAAAAACCGACGGTACCAACCAATTTTCCAGCAAATTCTCGCCATTTGAAATCGAACCAATGGTCAATTTTGACGATATATATTTCATCAGGTTCAGAACTCTGAATAAAAGAGTTCAAAGTCCTTTCAACTATTTTGATGAAATCTATATCGTCATTTTCGGTTGGCTGAATTTCAATCACTTAAACTGCTCCAAAAATCTCACATCATTCTCGAACATAAGGCGAATATCGTCTAGCGAATACATCAGCGAACACATTCGCTCCAAGCCGAAGCCGAAGGCAAAGCCTGAATAAATTTGCGGGTCAACATTACAGGCTCGCAAAACATTCGGGTGAACCATTCCCGAACCGCCGAGTTCAATCCAGCCCGAACCTTTGCAAGGGCGACAGCGTTCGTTTTCAAACGTTCCCGTGCCGCCGCATTTGAAACAGGAAAAATCAAACTCCGCACTCGGTTCGGTGAAAGGGAAGTAAGACGGGCGCAGGCGAATGCGTGTTTCCTTACCGAATAAACGCCGCAGCCATTCGCCAACCGTGCCTTTCAGATGCGCCATCGTAATGTTTTTGTCCACGCATAAGCCTTCGATTTGATGAAACATCGGCGTGTGCGTCAAATCGGGCGTATCGCGGCGGAAAACTCTGCCGGGCGCGATAATGCGAATCGGCACGCCGCGTCGTTCCATGGCGCGAATCTGGACGGTCGAAGTCTGCGAGCGCAGGGCGAAACCGTTCGTCGTGTAAAAAGTGTCCTGCGATTCACGCGCCGGATGACCTTCGGGAATGTTGAGCGCGTCGAAGTTGTAATAGTCAGTTTCTATTTCGCGGTCGTCTTCAATCGAATAACCCATCGAAACGAAAATGTCTTCAATCTTCTGCCGCAGAATCGTCAAAAGGTGCAGATGACCTTCGCGCGGTCGAGTGCCGGGCAAAGTTACGTCCAACCTTTCGCGCTCGACTTTTGCATCGGCGATAAAAGTTTTCAGATTCGTTTCCGCCTCTTCAATCGCGGTTGCGATTTCGCGTTCGATTGACTGCACCAATTGCCCGAATGCACCGCGTTCTTCGGGCACGACTCGTCCAATTAACTTTTTCGAGTTGGCGAGTTCCGACTTTTTGCCAGTTTGTACGGTCTTCAAATCGCTCAATTCGCGTTGCAAAGTCTCCGCGTCGGTCAAGCTCAAATTGCTCGTATCTCCGCGCAAATGCGCGAATCGCTCGAACGCCGATTCAAAAGACTGTCGAATCTGCTCGATCTGTTTTGTTTCTTCAGACATAAAATTTCAAGCGTCAGGCAATTTATTTTTCCGTATAATAAGCGAGCGACAAAATAATCATCACGATTCCGCTGACAAAAAGCGCGGGCGCGACAATAATCGGAAAATCAACCCGTCCGACTAATTCAACAACTATTAGCGCAATTGCCGCCATCAAGCTCAAAATACCCGCTGCGGTTATCAGTTTTGCCTTGCCTCGGTTCATTAAACTGCAAATTAATTGTAATTCAAAAAAACGCTGATTAAAAAATTAAAGCGCCCGAACTTTTGCCCGAACGCCTTGGAATTTAATTTCAAAACAATTTAAGCTGCTTGCGGCTGATTATTGCTGATTGCGCTCTTCACTTGTCCTGCTAAAGTCGCAAACGCTTCGGGTTGTTTGACAGCCAAATCGGCGAGAACTTTTCGGTCAAGTTCAATTCCGGCAACTTTCAAACCGTGCATAAATTGCGAATACTTCATTTCATTCAAACGGCACGCTGCATTGATGCGGACAATCCACAGCCGTCTGAAATCGCGCTTTTTCAATTTGCGTCCGGTGTAAGCGAAATTCAGCGAGCGTTCAACCGCTTCCTTTGCCGCCCGATAAGTTTTCGATTTTCTTCCGTAATAACCTTTGGCTAAGGCTAAAATCTTTTTGCGTTTTTCTAAACGCTTATTCCCACGTTTTGCTCTTGGCATATTTTACTCCTCTCAATGACTTCATTAAATAAATCTACAAATGAATCAGTGAATATAAATATTTTAGTTTCTTCCGTATGGCAGCATTTTTTCAACGCGCTTCTGATCGCCTTCGGACACCAACGCATCAATATCGAGATTGCGTTTTCTTTTCGATGTTTTTTTCGTCAAAATATGACGGGCGTGCGAATGTCCGCGTTTAAATTTGCCGCTCGCTGTCGAGCGAAAACGCTTTGCCGCGCCTTTATGTGTTTTTAATTTAGGCATTTTTTACTCCTTTATTTTCAGCCGCCGAGTTCACAGAGAACACAGAGAACAATTTAAAAAATCGCTCTGTGAACTCGGCGGCAAATTTAATCTTTCTTCGCTGCCGGTTGTTTGACCGGCACTTGAACTTTTTTCGGCACGAAGATAACAAACATCTGATAGCCTTCCATTTTCGGCGAAACTTCGACATCGGCGATGTCGGCTAAATCGTCGCGCAATTTAGCTAATAAATTCGCTCCCAAATCTCTATGCGTCATTTCGCGTCCGCGAAATGCGATGGTTGCGCGAACTTTGTCGCCGCCGGTTATCCAACCGCGAGCGCGTTCCATACGATAGCCGTAATCGTGGTCGTCCGTTCCGGGTCGAAATTTGATTTCTTTGACCTCAACCGTGACCTGTTTTTTCTTCGCCTCGTGTGCCTTTTTCTTTTCTTCGTAAAGAAACTTTCCGTAATCAATAATCCGGCACACGGGAGGCTTGGCGTTCGGCGCGACTTCGACCAAATCTTTGCCTTCTTCACGCGCCCGCTGTACGGCATCGCGCGAATCCATTACACCGAGTTGTTCGCCGTCCTCGTCAATCACTCTGACGGACGGAACTCTGATTCGTTCGTTTGTTCGGTGAAGCGGCCCGCGCTGAAAGCGGCTGGGACGATTCTTACTAAATCTGCTTGCGATATTTTTGCTCCTTTTCTTAAGAGTTCAAGTTTCACTTTAAAAGTTTAGATTCTAACTTTTAAAGTGAAACTTGAACTTAGCCATTGGCAATGGCGCGCGTTTCTTTCAAACGTTTCGCCATATCTTTGAATTCATCCAAATTCATTACGCCCAAATCGCCTTGCTTTCTTTCGCGCACGGCAATGGTTTTGTCTTCCAATTCCTTATCGCCCAAAACGAGCATAAAAGGGACTTTGTTAATTTGAGCGTCACGAATCTTCGCGCCGATTTTATCAGATTTCAGATTTGTTTCAACCCGAAAACCAAGTTCCTTTAATTCTTTAGCAACGCTCGCGGCATAATCGTTAATTCTATCGGTAATCGGCAAAACCGTGATTTGCACCGGCGCGAGCCAGAACGGAAATGCCCCGGCGTAATGCTCGACCAGTACGCCGAAAAATCTCTCGATTGAACCGAACAACGCGCGATGAATCATCACCGGACGATGTTTTTGCCCGTCTTCGCCCGTGTATTCAAGTTCAAATCTCTCGGGCAAATTGAAATCAAGCTGAATCGTGCCGAGCTGCCAGATTCGTCCGATTGCGTCTTCGATTTTAATATCAATCTTCGGACCGTAAAATGCCGCTTCGCCTTCGATTCGCTCGTAAGAAATTCCGCGTTCCTTCAGCGCGTTTGCCAAAGAATTCTCCGCGTTTTCCCAATCCTCATCCGCGCCAAGATAAATTTTATTCTCGGCGTCTCCGCGCACTGATAATTCAAAACGGACTTTTTCAAAACCGTAAGTTTCAAAAACTTTAATGGCGAAATCTAAACAATCGGCGACTTCTTCGCGCACTTGGTCAGGGCGCACAAACAGATGTGCATCATCAACGGTAAAACCGCGCACGCGCATTAAACCGTGCAGCGTTCCCGAAAGTTCGGCGCGATAAACCGTTCCCATCTCCGAATATTTCTGCGGCAAATCGCGGTAAGATTTCGGCGAAGCCTTGTAAATGCCGATGTGAAAAGGACAATTCATCGGCTTTAAACGATATTCTTCCTCTTCGATGCTTGTCGGCGCATACATTCCGTCGGCGTAATTATCTTCGTGACCGGAGATTTTCCAGAGTTCGCGTTTGGCGATGTGGGGCGTGAAAACAAAACTGTAACCGCGCCGTTGCAATTCTTCTTTTAAGAGATTTTCCATCTCCATTCGAATCACGCCGCCTTTCGGATGCCAGAGAATTAAACCCTGTCCGTAATCGTCTGAAATCGAAAATAAATCAAGTTCTTTCCCGATTCTCCGGTGATCGCGTTTTTCTGCCTCCTCGCGCTGCTTTAGCCAAACGTCGAGTTCTTCCTGCGTCGCAAATGCCGTCCCGTAAATGCGCTGCATCTGCTGATTATTCGCGTCGCCTTTCCAATACGCGCCCGACAAAGCTAACAATTTGAAGGCTTTTAATTTATTCGTATTCGGAACGTGCGGACCCAAACAGAAATCAACGAACTGCGTATTATCAATGTGATAAGCCGTCGCCGTGTCGCTCGCCTTTTCGTTGATTAACTCGCATTTCAGAGGCTCGTCGCGTTCGGTGAAAAGTTTGACCAAATTTTCTTTGGTAACGACTTCGCGCCGGTACGCCAAGTTTCGCTTGGCAATGTCGCGCATTTTTTTCTCGATAACGGGCAAATCCGCTTCGGTCAATTGGCGAGGCGCAATTACGTCGTAGTAATATCCGTAACGCGCGTCGTCCATTAGCGCGGGACCGACACCGAGCTTTGTTTCGGGAAATAAATCAAGCACCGCCGCCGCGAGAAGATGTGCGGTCGAATGACGAATTACTTCCAAGCCGTCACGCGATTCCGGCAGAATCGGCTCGATTGACAAAACTTCGGCGGTTTGAACAAGCGAATATGAAAGGTCAACATCTTCGCCGTTTACTTTTGCCGCGAGAGATTGCTTCACCAAATCGCGGTCAACCGACTTCAACGCTTCCGCCACGCTCACCGGCGCGGGAAAATTCCTCTGATTTTCTCCAATTTTTACGTTTATCTGGCTCATATTTTTGTTAATTATTACGGTTAATTTATATTCCAATACCAAACCACGAAATTGCCTGAAGCAAATTCGCCGCTTATCCAATGAATTTAATTAATCCTTAACGATTAACAATCTACTACTCAAAAAGATTTGATTTGATAAGAGCGACTTTGCCTTGCATTTATAAAATAAATGCGAATATACGCGCCGTTAGAAGCGCGTCGTAGTAGTTCGTGTCGTAGCAAAGTTCTTTGTTAGCATCTGATCAAAAAATAGAAAATTGGTAGTCAGTAACAGATTTGAACTGTTGACCCCTACCGTGTCAAGGTAGTGCTCTACCACTGAGCTAACTGACTATCGTGTCCGCCTCAAATGTTTCAAAAGCGAATTTATAAAATACCGAATTGCTTCATTTAGTGTCAAGCAAAAGAGTGTCTTCAGGCGGCGAAATGTCGAGATTTCTTACGAATTTTCGTTCGCCAGTGTTGACGGAATGATTTCGAAATCAACTTTTCCGTCTTCGAGTTCGCGCATTGCGATGCGCGTCGCTTTGATTTTGCGCGGATCCATATCAACGCGCGGATTGGCTCCGCGCTGCAATTGTTTGCTGCGCTGCGCCGCGAGAATTATCATGCGGTATTTCGAGTCAATTTCAGGATTAACGCGCGGTTCTTTGTTAGTTTCTTCGACAAGTTGTTCGGTTTCTTCAACCATAAATTAAGTTCCTTCTCCCATAGAGTGATTTTTCGGTGTATCGAAACTACTTAGAATACCTTTAATCGCCGTAGATTGTCTAACTCGCCTTAGCCGGTCGGCTAAAATTATCGTCTGCAAATCGGCTGCTGCCTGCGCCGCGCCGTCATTGACGACTATATATTCAAACTCCGAAAAATGCTGAACTTCGCTGAAGGAATTTTTCAACCGCAAAGCTAAATCTTCCGGTTTTTCGGTGGCGCGAGCGGTTAATCTGTTTTTCAGAACTTCAAACGATGGAGGCAGAATAAACACGCTCAATGCTTCGGGAATTTTCGTCCGAACGTTCGCCGCGCCCTGCACGTCAATCTCCAGAATTATATCGTGTCCCGCGTCAATCTCGGTTTTAATTTGATTCAAAGACGTGCCGTAAAAATTCCCGTGAACCTCCGCGTATTCGAGCAGCGCGCCCGCTTCGATCAAACTTTCAAATTCAGCGCGGCTGACGTAAAAATAATCTTTCCCGTGAATTTCACCGACACGCATTTCTCTGGTCGTGAATGAAACGGAATAACCGATGTTCGGCACAATTTTTAAGATTTGTTTAATTAATGTGCCTTTGCCGCCCCCTGACGGCGAACTGATGATGATTAAATTGCCCTGCATTTAGTTTTTAGTTTTTAATCTGTAAATTTTGGTCTTTAGCACTGCAAAAAACTAAAAACCAAAATCCAAAAACTATTCAACATTTTGAACTTGTTCCCGAATTTTTTCAATGGCGGATTTTATCTGTAAAGCCGATTCTTTGACGGTCAGATTATTCGTTTTCGAGGCGATGGTGTTGGCTTCGCGGTTGAGTTCCTGCGTCAAAAAATCGAGCCGTTTGCCGACTTCTTTTTCCTCGTTCAAGATGCCTCGAAATTGTTCGATATGGCTTTTCAAGCGCGTGATTTCTTCGGAAATATCAGAGCGGTCAGCGAGATAAGCGACTTCCTGCGCCAGCCGCGCCTGATCGAGTTCGATTTGCGAATCGCTTTTCGCCAGCAAGTCGCCGATGCGTTTCGTCAATCTTTTGAGATATTCGTCGGCAACGTTAGCAGTTTCGGCTTCGATTTTCGGCAAATGACTCTCGATTTCAGACAGCAGATTATTCAATTCATTTTTCAAAGATTCGCCTTCGACTTCGCGCATTTTTTCTAATTCGTCGAGCGCGAGGTTGACCGCCGTTTCAATGCCGCTTGAAAAATCTTCGCTTAAATCTTCGGCTTTCGGCTGCAAAGCGTTCGGCAGCCGCGCGATATTATTAAAATCCGGCTCGCCGATGAGCGAAAACTCCGTCTGCATTTGTTTGAGCGCAGATAGATAGCCGGAAATCAAAGGACGATTGAGTTCGTAAACGATCTCGCTCGTCCGTTCGTAATTGACGAAAACATCAACGCGCCCGCGCGATAAGCGCGTTTGAATCGAGCGTTTTAGAGTCGCTTCTAAATTTTGCAGTTCATTTGCCAATCGCAGATTTAAATCCAGAAAGCGATTGTTAACAGTTTTAATTTCGACGGAAACGGCGAAGTTTTCTCCCAAAGCCGCGCCGCGTCCGAAGCCGGTCATTGATTTCATATTTAATTATTAGTTTGCTTTTTATTTTCTTTTGAGTGCGTTTTTTCTTTCGTTTTCGGAAAATGTTTTTTTATTTCTTTCCGCAAAAAATCCTTTTGTTCAGTGGATAGTTCGCTGATTTTCTTCAGCATTTCTTCTTTCGTCATAATTCTGATTTTATCACGGGTTTTCGGCAGCGGTGGAAATGTGTTCTTCTCCAACGAATTGCAATTCGTATAATTTTTTATAAGTTCCGCCTTTTGCCAGTAATTCGGCATGCGTTCCGGTTTGAATTATTTTCCCGCGTTCCATCACAACAATTACATCGGCGCGACGAATGGTTGACAGGCGATGAGCGATGACGATTGAAGTTTTGTTTTCCATTAAATTCGCTAGAGCCTTTTGCACGAGTCGTACGCTTTCCGCATCGAGCGCGGAAGTCGCTTCGTCCAAAATCAGAACCGGCGCGTTGACTAAAACGGCGCGGGCAATCGCAATTCTTTGGCGTTGTCCGCCCGACAGAAAAATGCCGCGCTCGCCGACCATCGTGTCGTAACCGGCGGGCAGTTCTTCGATAAAATCGTGAGCGAAAGCGATGCTTGCAGCTTCTTGAATTTCTTCCTCGCTCGCGTCGGGTTTGCCGTAGGAAATGTTGTAGCGAACCGTGTCGTTGAATAAAACCGTTTCCTGCGTGACAAGCGCGATTTGTTTTTTCAGACTCGAAATCTTCGCGTCGCGCAAATCCGTGTCGTCCCAGAAAATCGCGCCGGTCGTCGGATCGTAAAGTCGCTGAATGAGTTTTATCAAACTCGATTTTCCGCCGCCGCTTTCGCCGACGAGCGCGACCATCTGACCTTTCGGAATCTCTAAATTTAAATCGCGGACGACTGTTTTGTTTTCGTTTTGATAATTGAACGAAACATTTTCGAGTGTGATTTTATTTTGCAAAGCGTTTAATTCGACCGCATTCGGCTTTTCGGGCAGCGCGTCGTTTTCGTCCAAAACATCCCAAACGTCTTTGGCGGCGGCGAGAGCCTGCACGATTTGATTGTGCTGGCGCGAGAGTTTTCGCATCGGGTCGTAACTGCTGAAAAGAAAACCCAAAAAAGCGAAAAATTGCGCGGCGACCATTCTGCCGGAATCTATTTCGCGCAAGCCGAAATAAAATAAAATGACGATTGCCGCGATGCCGATAATCTCAATCGTCGGCGGCGAAGTAGCGGCGATTTGTCCCGAGCGAAGATGAGCGCGGGCGATTCTTCGCGCCGCCTCCGCAAATCTCGACTGTTCACGTTTTTCTGCGGAATACGCTTTGACGATAGTTTGATTAGTCAAAGTTTCCTGCGCCGTATCCGAAAGAAGTTTGTTGCTTTCGATAAATTCTTCGCTGAGTTTTCTGAGTGCTTTGGAGAATTTGGCGGTTAAAATTGCGATTATCGGCGCGGTGATTATCGCTCCCAACATCAGCCGCCAATTGTAGTAAAACGCCCCGGCGAGAAAGAAAATGAGCATCAAGCCTTCGCGCAAAATGTCGCGCATATTCGAGGCGACCGAAATTTCGATTGCCGAACAACTCGTGACTAATCTGGTAACCAGATAGTTTGTCCGGTGACGCTCAAAAAAACTTGCCGATTGATTGAGCAAATGCGCGTAAAGTTCCTGCCGCAAATTCAAAACGGCGGCTTGCCCGATTTTCGCCATCAAATATGAAGAAAAATATTCGGCAACGCCTTTCAAAACAGTAAAGGAAATTAGCAGAACAGAAATCATCAACCACTTCTGATACCAATTGTCTTTAGGGATTAAGTTCTGCAAATTGAATAACGTTTCCGAATTGCTCGCCGCAGACGGCAGAAATTGATCGAATAGCGGGACGAGCATTGCAACAATCGCGCTCTGGAACAACGCGCCAAAAACCATCGCTAGAAACGCCAAGGCAAAGGTTAGCCGATACGGATGCAGATATTTGAGAAGTCTTTTAAATTCTTTCATTACGGAAAAAGAAAATTATTAACGTAAAAAGGCTGACGCGCAAGGACAGGCGAAGCCAACAACTTTTTCCCGCCGCGCTTTTGCGGTAGAATTGCAACATTAGAGCCAACGGGCGCATCTCTATTTTCGGACACATCCACTTCGGAGAACAAAAAATGAAAAATCTGAAATTTTTGAAATTAGGTCTGATACTTTCCATTTTTACATTATTAAATATTCCCGCATTTTCCCAGGTTGACGTGGCGCGGCAAACCAAAGCCGTGACGTATCCGCTCGACGAAGTAGTTCTTTTACAATTTCGCGGCACGACGCGCTTTCCGCGAATGAAAGGAGAAGGCAAAATTAAACGCACCGGCAAAAACGGCACGGAAGTCGAGCTTTCCGTTTCAAAAATGCCGCGCCCGTTTGAACTCGGCACCGGCTACGCGACTTATGTTTTGTGGGCGATCTCGCCCGACGGTCAAGTTGATAACCTGGGTGAAATAAAGCGTCGGGGAACTTTTGAATTCGATTCAAAAATTTCCGTCACTACGCCTTTACAAACTTTCGCCTTGATTATCACGGCAGAACCGCATTTTCTCGTGCGTCGTCCGAGCCGAGCCGTAATGCTCGAAAACTTAAATCCGTATTCGCAAACCGGCAGAACGATTGCGACGACGACCGCCATCGAGTATTTCGGCAATTCGAGCGATTATTTCTCGGACGCACGCACACCGGAAATCGCCGAAATAGATTATTCAAAAACGCCTTCGACGATTTTGCAGGCGAAACAGGCAATCGCGTTAGCCAGATTTGCGGGCGCGCAGCGTGACGCCGCCGATGAGTTGAAGCAAGCCGAAGCTTTTTTGCTGAACGCCGAAAACGGCTGGCGAGCCGACCGACCGGAAGAAACAATTGACATCGCGGCGCGGCAAGCCGTCAGCGCGGCGGTCAAAGCGGAAAACACTGCCGCCGCTCGACGCGAAGCCCGCGAAAAGCGCAACGAAAAAACCAGACAAGACGCGGAGGTTCGTGAGTCGGAAGGCAAAGTTCTCGACATTCAAAACGAAATGGCAGAACTTCGCGCCGAACTCGCCCGCGAAACGCGCAACCGCGAACTCGCCGAACGCGACGCGCTGAATTATTCCAATCAAGTCAGAGAATTACGCGCGGAAATCGGAAGGCTTCGTGAAGACTTCGGGCAAATAAAAACCGACGCGGAAAACGCGAAAGGACAACTCGCCCGCATCGAAGAAGAAAAACAGGCGGAAGAACGCCGCCGTCAGGAAGCCGATCGGCTCGCCCAATTTCAAGTCAACGAGGACTTTTTAATGCAGTCGCTGCGCCGCTTCGGAGCGGTTAATAAAAACGAGCGGGGCATTGTTCTGACGCTGCCGGAGAATTACTGGTCGGCAATTCGCGCCAATAATTTCGCGCCGACAGCCGAACCGAAAATTACCGCGCTCAGCGAAATTCTGGCGGGCAATGCGGATTATAAAATCGTCGTCGAATCGCATACCGATAACAAAGGAACGCCGGATGAATTAGAGACTCTAACGCAAACGCGCGCTCAATCAATCGCCGATAAAATGATAACTCTCGGCGTAACGCAAAATCGCATCGAAGCCAAAGGTTTCGGCGCGGCTGTGCCGGTCGCGCCGAACACAACAAACGCCAGTCGCGGAAAAAATCGCCGCGTTCAGGTGATTTTAGTTCCCAATATCTAAATTCGTGGGCAAGCAGCGAAATAAATTAGCCACGAATCATACGAATCACACGAATCGGAAAATAAAATACATTCGTGTTGACTTGTATAATTCGTGGCTAAAATTTTTAACCCGACCTAAAAATTAATCTTTTAAAACTAAAATTCTATCCGGCGGAAGTCCGACCATACATTCTTCGCCGACGTTCAAACCGACGAGCCGTAAAACTAATGCTTCGAGCAGTAAACCGTTGGCGTTGAGTTTGATCAGGGTCGTCGAGCCGAGAAATGATGTGCCGGTGATTTCGGCTCGAAGAAGATTGTCTTCGGGAAACGACGCGCCGAAAGATATGGAAACGTGTTCGGGGCGTATGACGAGCGTCGCATTTTCATCAATTCCGTCGGGCGCGTCTTTTTCAACTTTGTCCGTGAAAAGACGATGTTCGCCGACGAGCGTTTGAAATTCCGGCGTATCGGCTATGCTCGATGTCAAACGTCTGGCTTCAATCAAATTATTTCTGCCCGTCACTCGTGCCACGGCAACGCAATTCGGATTTTCAAAAACCTCGCGCGGCGTTCCCGTCTGCACGATTACGCCGTTGTGCAGAACCGAAACGCGGTCACAGATAGAAAAAACTTCGTTGTAATCGTTGGTCGCAAAAACGCACGACAGATTTTTTTCCTTTACCGCCGTTCGCAGTTTTTCGCAATTTCGTTCGCGCGTAATGCGGTCCATAAAACAAAATTGGTTGTCGAGCAGCAACACGTCCGAAGCATTTTGCAAGGCGTGTTCGAGAGCCAAAACCTGACCTTCGCCGTCGGCAAGCTGTGAAGACTTTTGTGTGCTGAAAAGCGATTTCCAAAACTCTTCATTCGTTAGTTTAGGAAAATTGAAGCCGCGCTCGTCGCAATTGCGGTTGGTTAAATCTTGCGAGTTATAAAAAATTGTGCCGTCGTTGAGCGGTTCGACACCGGCGAGAACGCGAATAACCGTCGTTTTGCCCTCGGCGACGACACCGAATAAACCAAGAATCTCGCCCTTTTCAACTTGCAGAGAAACATCTTTAATAACCCAATTGTTATCATATTTCTTGGACAGGTTGTTGATAATCAAAGACATTATTTTATCCGGGAAGTTTGAAACTTTTGCTGAAAACGCGCGTGCAAACTAAAAGTATGCTTTCGACATCCGAATAAGGCAAGCGAAAAGCAAAAAGTAGAAAGGCGAAAGGCAAAAATTTTCTTGGCTTTTACATTCAAAACTCCGAGCGTTTGCGGTAATATAATTTTCATTTACTAATATTTAAAATTATGACAGAAGAAAAATCGAGTTTGAAGAGAAAATTAGCGAAAGCCGGCGGCTGGAAGATTGCCAAGCGCGTCGCTAAATCAATTCCGTATGTCGGAACGGTGATGGCTATCGGGCTGGTCGGTTACGACATCAAGAGAAAAGGTGTTGTCAAAGGCGTTTTGAATTCCGGTTTAGACGCGATTCCGTTTGTCGGTTTGGGAAAAAACGCCATCGAATTATTTGCGGGCGATTTTTTCCCCGATAAAAACGTTAATGGTAAAAAAAATGAAAAATAAATTATTGTATGCGAGCGTTTTGACGGCAATCTTATTAAGCATGGTTATTTCGGTTTTCGAGGCGAACGCGCAAACAAGACGGCGCAAAAAAACAACCAAATCGCCGGTCGCGTCGCCTCTCCAAACCGTTCCGGTTGAGGTTATTCGCGATGACCAATACATAGACGGCAATCAAATCGTTCTGGGCGAAACTTCGCAACAGCCGATCGAAACGACGAGCGAAGCCGTCAGCCCGCCGCCGGGCGCGACGAACAGCGACGACAATTCGGACGTCGGCGCGCGAATTAGAGAACTCAACGCCCGCATCAAATCGCTCGAATCCGGCAGCCGAAACGAATACGACGAAAAACAAAAACGTCTTTTATTGAATTTGGATATTCTCTCGCGGGCGGAAAGCCGCGCCGAGTCGCTTCGCAAACAGCTTTTTGAAATAGTGGAAAAAGAATCGGGCGTGCGAACGCGGCTCGAACAAATCAGCTTCGACGCGCGTCCCGAAATGATTGAGCGTTCTTCGGTTTTTGTCGGTTCGATGCGACCCGAAGAAATCCGCGATCAGCGCAAAAAATCCCTTGATGCCGAAAAGAGAAATTTAGAATCGCTCTTGACGCAGATTCAAACCAGCCGCGCATCTTTAGAGGAAAACGTTCAGAAAGCCGATTTTCTGGTGGAAAAAGTTCGGCTCAAACTCGACAAGGAAATTGACGCGGCATTGGCGGACGAAAAAGAAAATCCATAATCAAAGTCAGAGGAAAATTTTTATGCCGAAACTCAACGGCGAAAAGACGAAAACATATTTATTTTGTTTTCGTCTTTTGTTTGATCGGTTTATCGTTTTTCTCGCAATCTTTGACTGTCGCTAAAACCGCCAGCGTTCGCAGGTATTTGTCAGAGAAACTCGTCGTGTAATTAAGCGCGCTCTGAAAATCTTTTTTGCTTAACTCATAGAATGTTTCGGAAACATCAAAACCCGGAACCGAATAGCCGGTGTAAAAAGAAAAGTTTTTGAGTAATATCTGACGGGAAATAAAGTTCGTCGTCAGATTCGGGCTTTCCAATTTGTTTGCGGTTTTTACCGCGTCCGCCAACGAACCGAGCGCGTTGTAATAATCAACTTTTTCAAACATAAAAGCCAGACCGAGCAAAACCTGCGCTTTTTCTACCGTGTCGGGAGCTTTTAAAGCCGTTTGAGAAACTTCCAGAAGCGTGT
>Ga0136611_10001301_pt1 | contig 17282 bp, 15 predicted proteins | sample AntDrymUQ2232306_2_FD_106645 | JGI IMG/M metagenome (GOLD analysis project Ga0136611, IMG submission 106645) | Polar desert sand microbial communities from Dry Valleys, Antarctica - metaG UQ223 (23.06) | ecosystem: Environmental > Terrestrial > Soil > Desert | place: Antarctica: Dry Valley...
AGATTAATCAAACAGGTAATATAGCTAAACTAAAGCCGGCAACTGCATCCAGTACGGCTAGTGCCACATATGCGTCGTCGAAAGCTCTTGATGGCGACGAGGCATCAGACACAGGGCGCTGGATTAGTAATGCTACCGATAATCAATGGCTTCAAATTGATTTGGGCGCTGAAAGTGTTATCAATCGCGTAGATATAGTATGGTCAGGTAATACAACAAAAAATTATAATGTGCAGCTATCGTCTGACGGGGTTAACTTCACAACAATTACTAGCGGCGTAACCGACAATCAATCGACTACTTTCAAGCAGCATCCCTTCGACAATAAGAATGCTCGTTACGTACGCATACTAGCTAAAGACAGATGGAATAGCGTATACGGTAACTCAATACGAGAAATAGGGGTGTATGCCGGAACGACAACACCAATACCGCCCCCGACCTCTCCAACCTCTTCGAACCCGGGTTTCTTGAAAGCCAAAATTCTCGGCATCAAAGACAAGTGTGTAGATGCCGGCGGAACACAAGCGGGCTCCCGAATTCAGTTATGGCAATGCCACGGTGGTTCCAATCAAAGGTTCGACTACAACGGTAGTGAAATCCGTATCCGAAGTACAGCTAATAAATGCGTCGACGTCACAGCTGGCAGTACAGCCAACTATGCCAAAATACAGCTTTGGGACTGCAACGGTACTATTGCCCAAAAATGGACCCTTACTTCAAGCAATGAATTGCGCGGTCCAGGTGGCAAGTGCTTAGATGTACCGGGTGGTCGCGCCTTCGACGGTAATCAGCTTATACTGTACGATTGTAACGGCAAGAACTGGCAGAAGTGGCGTTTCGTGCAGTAACCGTTTCAGATTATAGAGGGTGTAATAACACTGCCGCAAGCTCATGAAGAAAGCTGGTACAAAAAAGCCTAAAATGCCAATCAGTAAGTAAATCGCTCCCTGTCCACCGGGGACAACCTTAGCCCCTAACTCAGACTAAACCGGACAGTTCTACTTTGCGTTGACAATTACAAAACTCTTGACATCAGAGGTGAAACTCCCTAAAATAAACATCTGAGTAATACAATAAGTTTAAACCCGCTGAACTGTGGGCAACAAGAGAGTTGGAGAATAAGAATTTATGTTAGCTATCCGCATGCAAAGGACCGGCCGTAAGGGACACGCTATGTATCGAATGATTGTTCAGGATTCCCGCCGGACGCCTACCAGCGGCCGAATTGTGGCCCTGATTGGCCATCACGATCCGCATGCCAAAACTACCCAAATAGTCAAAGATAAAGCTGCCTATTACCTCCAGAATGGCGCCCAGCCATCACCGCGCGCGGTTCGCTTGTTACAGGCCGAGGGCGTAACTTTGCCATCCTGGGTACAGGCCGCTACAGTCAAATCCAGCGCCATCCGTAACCAGTCCAAGCTACGCCGCAACCAACCAGCCGCTGAAGCACCTGTTGAAGCGGAGTTGCCAACGGCCGAAGCGCCGACTGATAAAGTTAGTGATGTAGCGACAGCCGATGAAGCAACCGAAAGCCCTGCGTCTCCAACTGACGAACAAGCTGCTGCCGACGCATCCGACAAAGCTGTCGCCGATACTCCAGACAAAGTTTAAATTTCAGGCCAATATATAAAAGCCCTCCGCATTAAGAGGGCTTTTTCACATAAGTTCAATATTCGATTTGATATAATTAGCTGGCGTAACCGTTATTAAGACTGCATTTCTAGGAGGAGACCCATATGAGTACGATTGACCAACAGTTTATTGAATACATTGTAAAATCGCTAGTTAGTAAACCGGATAATGTTCTGATTGAGCGTCGGATTGACGAAAAAGGAGTCCTGTTGGAGCTGACCGTTGACGCAGAAGATTTGGGCCGGGTGATTGGTAAGCGTGGCGCCACCGCCCAAAGCCTGCGCACATTACTGCGAGCTCTTGGGACCAAAAATGATTCCAGGTATAACTTGAAAATTATTGATAATGGTGATGGTTCAAGCCAGGCTAGTTACCAGGCAACGGCCAACGACGATAACAGTACTGCAGCGCCCGTTAGCTCGGACGACGACAATAATGCTGGAGCCGCCACCTCCAACCAAAAACAACCTAGTGATAACATGGCCAAAACCCGCCGTGAACTGGCCGAGCTGGACGATTTAGACGTTTAATTATTTAAAGTTATGAACAGCTGTGTTGTAAAATCAATAATTTGAGTTGCATAGTACCATAGCATGGGCGTACAATGATGAACAGATTCGGCTGTGACCATAATTTTTGCAGCGATTTAACAATCAAACAAACACAAACAATCAAAAAGCTCATTGCGAGCCATTACATAATGGGAGCTTTATGTGGTAAAAAGAACCGGAATTAAACCGGTTCTTTTTTGTAGATAATAATTTATCGCTAGCAAACTATTGACTAAAATGGTATAATATACAGATGAAGATTCAATTTATTACTCTTTTCCCGGAAATGTTTGAGGGTATTTTGAACGCCAGTATGCTTTGGAAGGCTCAAAACAAGGGCTTAATCGAGTTCAGCTGTTTAAATCTGCGTGATTTTGGGTTGGGGCCGCGGCGAACTGTCGATGACACTCCATATGGTGGTGGTGACGGAATGCTATTGATGATTGAACCTTTGGTAGCTGCGATTGAACATGCTCGCAAGCTGACACCGAACGGGTTAATTATTTTGCCGACCCCACGTGGCGCCGTCTACAAGCAATCCGACGCTAAGGCTTTGGCTGCCAATGGTCAGGATCTGATTATTATTTGCCCGCGATACGAAGGTTATGATGAGCGGGTGACGGCTTATGTTGACCGCCAATATTGCATTGGTAGCTATGTCCTAACTGGCGGTGAGTTGCCGGCGATGATAATAGCGGACAGTATTGTTCGTTTGTTGCCTGGCGTATTGGGTGGCCAGCAGTCGGCTGAGATTGAATCGTTCCAGGACGACGATGTTTCGATTGAGTTCCCGCAGTATACCCGGCCAACCATATTTAGGGACCAAGCAGTACCGGAGGTTTTACTTAACGGCAATCACGCGCTTATTAGCAGCTGGCGCAAAAACCAACCGTAGGTTATTTTGGGTGAGGCAGCGAGTGGCTGCTGCAGTGCGAGCAAAACTCTTCTTCTATAGAATCGGCCAGCCAGCGTTTTGTGGCCAGCTGGAGTGGCTGGTAGTCGGTATAAGCGATAAGGTCTGCTAGACGGCGTAAACCCCAGGCTGGACGCCCATAGATGCGTAATGGACCCCATAGTGTGGCTGCCCAGTCCGGTCCGGCCGGGAAAACGTAAATTGGTTTTTTGGCGTGATAGGGGTTGGGGTCTTTACCGTCGGCTATCCTTTTTAGGGTTTTGGAAACGTACAGGGCATCATTAATTGCTGTTTGGGCCATGCCGCTGTAAGCCGTATCGGCATTGTCGCCAATTACGTAAATGCCCGGCTCGGCTTGCAAAAATTGATCAACCCGGACTTTGCCCCCACGGGTAAGCTGGAACCCATTAGTTTGAAAAAATGGGTGGTTAGTAACGCCGGCCGTCCAGATGACGGTGTGGCTGCGCAAGGGTTTATTGTTAATGATTAAATTATCGGCCGTCTGCCCTTGGACGATAGTTTTAAGATATATCTTGACGCCCTCACGCCTTAAGTGGCGGGCAATGCGGCGCGAAATGTCTTTAGGCATTCGTGGTATTAACCTAGGGCCAGCTTCGATGAGGTCGACGTGTATTTTACGTTTTGGCAGCCCGTGTTGTTGAGCGATCTTGCTTAGATAAGCCGGTAGCGCGCCCGCCAGTTCAACTCCGGTCGGGCCGCCCCCGACCACTACGTAATTAAGGTCCAACTGCTTGGTTTTTTCAATCTGGGTGTGCAGATGACGTTTTAGCTCTTCGGCATCAGCCGGCGATTTAATGCCATACGAGTATTTTTCGAGGCCTTCTATACCAAAAAAGTTGGTGGTTACACCCAGTCCTAGAACAACTGCTTCATAACCAAAAACCTGCTTATCGTCGGTGGTAACGGTTCGAGCCTGGCGATCGATAGAGCTGGCCGTGCCTATGACAATATTAATTTTTTTACCGGCAAAAACTTCAGTCAGTGGTATGCTGGCCAGTTGTTTTGAGCCGCCAGTCGAAACGCGGTACAGTGTACCGTAGACTTGAAAGTCATCGCGTCGGCTGATTAATGTAACGTTAAAGCGCTTATCCTCGACCAACTTCAATGCCGTTTTTACACCAGCAAATCCACCCCCTACAACGACTATATTGTGCTTGGCCAAGACTTAATTCCACCTTTTTATATTTTTAACAGTCATTAATTTAGTCTGATTATAGCATAATGCTTGCGCTTACAGATAGCTTTCAGGTAATATTCTATGAGTGAAAGCATTTATAGATAGTTTAAAAGTGGCTGGCTTCGAAGGCGATGTTGACGATAGCCTAGTGACGCGGGAAGCCTTTAGCCATGATGCCAGTATGTTTGAAATTGTGCCCCAACTGGTGGTGGCCCCTAAGCATAGCCAGGATGTACAAGCGGTCGTTCGCCAAGTAGCAATTGCTGCCAAAAAACACCCGCATGATGATTATTCGGTGACGGTACGCAGTGCCGGTACCTGTATGTCTGGTGGGGCGATCAATACTTCTATAATTATTGATATGGGCCGTTACTTTACCAAAGTTTTAGCGACCAGTAAAACCCGGGTTACAACCCAGCCAGGCGTGTTATACCGCAATTTTGAGGCTGAAACGCTTAAGCATGGCTCTATCATGCCGTCATTTCCAGCCAGCCGTGACCTATGCAGCATCGGCGGCATGGTTAGTAATAATTCGGGCGGCGAAAAATCGCTTCAATATGGCAAGACAGAACGGTTTGTAACGCAATTAAGCGTCGTGTTCGCCGACGGTAATGAGTATATTGTCCGTCCGCTTAATAAAGTCGAGCTGGCCGCCAAATGCCAACAAACTAATTTTGAGGGTCAGGTCTATCGGGATATTTTTGAGCTGGTCGATAAGTATTATGATGAAATTAAAGCTGCCAAACCAAACGTCAGTAAGGATTCTACTGCTTACCACTTGTGGAATGTCTGGGATCGCCAAACCGGTATTTTTGACTTGACCCAGATAATTGTTGGCGCCCAGGGCACGCTAGGTATAGTGACTGAGGTTAACTTCAATTTAGTGAAGGCTCCAACTCACTCGGGTACCCTAGTGGTATTTGTGCGGGATATTAGTGATTTGGGCAACCTCATAAATACGGTTATGAAGCACAGTCCGGCCACTTTTGAGGGATTTGACAACTATACACTGATGCTAAGTTTCAAACTGTTTTTTTATTTCCACCAGACTCTGGGTTGGGGCGGGCTGTTCAAACTTGGGTTTCAGTTAATACCAGATGCATTGATGCTATTCCGCGGCGTTCCCAAAATGGTTTTGTTGATAGAATTCAACGGTGAGACACCGGAGGACGTGACTCGGAAAGTCAAAGCTATGCACCATGACCTATTACCGTTCCGACACCGGGTAACATTTGAAGAAGACGACACCGCCGAGAAGGCTAAAAAATTCTGGATTATGCGCCGGGAAAGTTTTAACTTACTTCGTAAAACGGTTCACGATAAACACACTGCGCCATTTATTGACGATTTAATAGTCCCGCCGGCTTGCTTGCCTGAATTTTTGCCGGAATTGCGTGAAATTTTAAACCGTTATAAGTTTTTGGCAACTGTCGCTGGACACATGGGTGACGGCAACTTCCATGTCATACCATTGATGCGGTTCGAGGAAACGCTGGAGCGCATTAAACTGGCGCCGGCCATGCGCGAGGTCAATGCCTTAGTTGTCAAGTACGGCGGTTCGCTGAGTGGTGAACACAATGATGGTATGTCGCGCGGGCCATGGCTGCACCAAATGTATTCCAAATCTATGATGGCGCATTTCAGGCGGACAAAACATGTGTTTGATCCGCAAAATATCTTTAATCCTCACAAAAAAACCGATTCGTCATGGGAATTTTCGATGTCCCACATGCGCGAGCACTTTTAGCGGGATTATTTTTTGACAGATTTGGAGTAGGCTTTGATGGCTGAAGCCAGGGTCCGCTTATCGCGGAAGCGGGTAAATAGCAACTGGTCAAACCAATAATCGCTGCCAATCGGCTTAACCAGCAAACTGTATATGCCAACCCGGTTTGGACCAAAAACATCCGGTCTTATTTTATCGCCAATCATAACCGTATGCTGTGGCTTAATGTTCAACTCGCTTAACACTTTTTCAAAAAATTCACGGCTGGGTTTGCGGTAATAGCGCCCACCCTTTATAAAAGGCTGAAAAACCCGCGCCTTAAGCGGCTGGCTGTAGCGGGTCATATTGCCTTGGTTGTTGGTCACCAGGCTGACCGATTCGATGTATTTATTTTTAATCGCTGATTGAAAGACCTCCATAGTACCGGCCGCCAGGTCGCGGGCGTAACGAATCCGAACCGTTTGGTCGACGTCTATCAGAACATGCTTAATGCCTATAGCCTGCAATAGTTTAAAATCTATCTCCAATATACTATCGGCCATAAAATCAGGCAAAAATAAGTTGGCAATTTTGGACTTTGTTGGATTATAACCGAGTTGCTTCATAGTATCCTTAATTTAAATAAACATTACCATAATATTTTAAAATGCGGTAGAATGGTATAAGCATTAGAGCTATTATATATGACACGTAATACTATATCATCATTCGACATTTTGCCGAGTGGCTTACCTAAAAAACAGACAGTCCAGCCGCAAGCAGCAAAAATATCGCCAACCACACGGATGGCTAATATGACTATTGCCTCGCAACTGCCAACTTTGAACGTTAGTCGCGTGGCTAATCAGATCGGTCGAAGGGGTGACAATCGGCAACAATACCATTATTACCGGACGGCTATAACACCGCCGGCAGTTAGGCCACCAGATAACAACCGGTTACAATCTGCCCCCGTGGCCACCAACCGGACAAGTTCAGGTTTCAAAATCAACCTAATGGCGGCCGCAATATTGGTAACAGCTGGCTTTTTAGGCACCAAACTCATGACAGCGTCACCTAATCAGCCAAATGACAGCATTATTAATAAAATTCAAGGCGCTTCACCAGTGGCTGAAGTCGAGGCAGCCGCTGATATTCCGCCAGTCCAGACGGTCGATGCCGATGCTACCCTCGGGCCATTAGTTAATAGCTTGAGTGAAGCTAACCCAGGTATGAACATCGGGGTGGCGGCAGTCGACCTAAAAAGCGGCAAACATTACCAGTATGGCCTGGATACCGGCTTTGTGGCCGCCAGCACCGCCAAACTCATTACCGCGGCGGCTTACTATCACGAAGTCGAGCAAGGCAAACGTTCACTCGACACTAAATTGAACGGCATAAGAGGGCAAGAACTTATTAAAAGCATGATTACGGTCAGCGATAATGACGCCTGGTCCAGTTTAAACACCGCCCTGACCAAAAAACAGCTGCAGGCCTATGCCATCAGCGTCGGTTTGACTGATTTCAATGCAACTACCAACACAATCAATCCCAAAGATATCGCTATTTTGTTACAAAAATTGTATGGCAATAAGCTGATTAACGAAACTCATACCAAACAGTTGCTGGGTTATATGAAAGAGGCTAATTACACCAACTACATTCCTACCGCCGTGCCAGAGGGCGTCACAGTGTATCACAAGGCTGGTTGGTTAAATGACAGGGTTCATGATTCGGCGATTATAGATGACGGCACTAATAGCTATGTTTTGGTAATATTTACCAAAATGCAATCCGGCTACGATAGTACGGCCGGGTTGGATGTGTTTCATAAAATAACAAAGGCTTCGCTGGACGTATTTTTAACTAGAAATTAACGGGTCATCGGATTGATTGAAGTGAATCTCAGTCCGAATGGCGTAAGTTATAACCCCTAATATTAGCAGATTAAAGGCAAAACTAGGCAGGGCGCTAAATTCAACTCTTGAAAATATGAAGAACTCGGTTAAAAATATGTTAACCAGTGTTGCCCGGCGAAATTGCTCTAAGGCACTAAGCCTTGATTTAGCGAGTAAAACTGCGCCGGCCAAAGCAAAAGCTCCAGCAATGGCCGAAGACACAAACTGTCCAATAAGCAGACCGGTAGAATAATCTTGCTTGCCATGAAAAACATCGGCGATAGCATCAAAATTATTGTACATGACTGCCATGACGCTAAGCGTAAATAGAGCTGTTTGGAATATAAAGAAAAATCGAACAATGTTACTGGAATTTCTATTTCGCCAAAACTGTTGATAATAATTGTCAAATTTTGTAATTAATTTGCGGAATCGGCTGGGGTCGGCGGCTGGTATGGCATGAATGTTTTTAAGCAACAGGGAAAGTTCCTTAGTTAAGGCATTTTTATGGTCGGCCTGTTGTAACAAGTGCTTAACTTTATTCTTCTCGCGCCGGTCCATGTCATGGGCGATTGCTTCTTCCAGTTGGAATAAACTGTTCATTTGGTATTCGCGCGAGGTCAAGTGCTGGCTGCGACTTATAAAGTTGAAAACCAGGTAAAGAATTATAAAAATTGCATAAATAAGACCAATTGCTGGACGGTAGAAATAGTCATTATCGCGGGTGATGAATTTACCCAACTCATCAATAAATATGCCAAAGCCGATACCGCCTACGATGGCAGTTATGCGGTGCGACCGGATACCTAAAAAACTAAGGTTAATGGTTATCGCGATCAGCATCAGCAGTCCGCCCCACAAAATGTGGGCAATGTGTAGCCCGCCGCTCCCAATTTGGGGGTAGCCGGTCACGTACAGGTAAAACCGGACTAGTAATAGGCTCGATACGGCTGATAACAAAAACAGTTCCAGATGGCCGCGAGCATGGATATTACGATATAAAAATGGTTTTGGCATATGATGTCTATTATAACCGCTAATCTATAAAATTTTGAAAAAACGAGTTTCAGGTGGCTCATCCCGAGGTAAATTAAAGTAAAAATTGCTGCCTATATTTTCAGTACTATCAAAATCAATTTTTCCACCCAAGTTTTCAATTGTTTGTTTAACCATATATAATCCTAAGCCCGTACCAACCGACTCGGCATGCTGAATATTATTGGCCCTAAAAAAACGGCTAAAAACTTGTTTTTGCTGGTCAAGCGGTATGCCATACCCCGTATCAATGACACAAATTTTTAGATCAGATCCGATTATTTCCGACGACAGCGTAACGGAGCCATTATCAGGCGTGTACTTGACGGCATTTGACAGCAAATTGGACATTACTTCTTTAAGTAAAACAGGGTCCGAAACTAAATTACTATCCTGGGACAGTTGGCGGATGAAAGTAATATTCTTTTTAGTCATTATAGGTTGAAGTTCGTCTAAAACTTGGCTGATTAGTTGTTCCAGATTTAACTGGGCGGTTTTTATTTCAACTGTACCGGATTCTATTCTGGAAACACTTAATAAGGTGTTGATTAGCTCATTCATGCGATTGATTGAGGTTAATATAATGTCCATAAATTCATCTTGGCCGGGGTTTAGGGGGCCATGAAAGCCATCGCGCAGCATATAGGAGTAAGTATTGATGGCTGATAGTGGTGTTCTGAGCTGGTGTGAAGCCAAAGCAATGAATTCACTCTTCATCCGGTCAATTTCACTTTCGGCCGTTATGTCACGAATTACTTCAATTGCTCCGATTGGCTTGCCCTTCAATACGACCGGTGAAACTGTCAGCGAAACCGGAACGAGTTTACCGAATTTAGTTTTATAATAAGTTTTCTCTGACACTGGCCGGCCGCTTATGAAAGCTCGGGTAATTGGGCGGTCAATCGCGTCCAGCGGGGAGCCGTGTTGGTCATAGGCGGCTATAAAGCGGGGGAACCACTGGCCGATGACTTCGTCGGCCTGGTAACCGAGTAAGTTTAGGGCAACGTTGTTAATGCGGCTTATTAGACCGTTCTCATCGGTTACGATTGCGCCGTCACCCATGCTGGTAAATAAAGCCTCGGAGCGGGCTTGCTCTTCGTAAATATCAAATTTGGTGATTGCGGGCTTATTTTTTGCCATGTCGGACCTGTTTATCGTTGGCAGCTGCCAGGTTATTTAATCTGTCGGCATAGGCCGAAACCAGCTTGCTATCTTCAGTCAGCAGGGCAAATGATACTTTAAGCCAATCCTTTAGCCTGTCAACATCAGCGGCAGTTATGTTTTGAGTAGATTTACCAAGGTGATGTCTGATTTGACGGTCTATAAACCGGCTCGATGCGGGCCCTAGATAATCGGCCGTAATGCAAATTAAATTATTATACAGGTTTGTGCCTGAATCATTTTTTGAAATTTTGCCCATGATTCTAAGCCTGCTCAATTCGTTGAAGACGTTTAGCCCCGGCGGCCACAAGCAGGTAACCGGCCACAATCAACCCAATCGTAAATAGGGCTACAACCGACAAACCAGCCTCTGTCGGGTAGCCGTTATAATTATTGAACCAAACTGCCAGCCGGCGGGCTACTATTGACACTATAATTATTGTAAGCCCGATAGAAGTAAGGTTAAATGCTTGTCGATAGATCACCCCAGTTATATAATAATTGTAAAATTGAATGTTATGTAGCAATTTTGTGGTCAAAAAAATGATGTATATGTACGGTAGCGCGACGGTTGCAATCAAATACCATAATGGAAAATGAAATTGGCCGGCCATGTTTGATAAATTTGTTAAAGGGCCTAGTACTAGGACGCTGGCCGCGGCTATGCCAATAATCAACGCCACCAAGCTGATTATATATTGAGGTAAGCGAATTTCTAGTTTATTTGTAATTGGTATTAATCGAACCGAACCAGAGTGTAAAAAGTAGATGGCAATAAACAGGAGGCTTAAATAGCCATAATGCGAAATTAGGCTGAGCAGTGAAGCCAGTGCTGGATTGACACCCGAAAAATAACTTGTAAAATTTGAAATTATGGCCGTCGCTGGTAGGTAATAAGCCAAAATTAACAATCCATCGGCCAGTCGGTTAATGGCCGTACCATCGGCCTGTAGACTGATTGAGGCCGAATAAGTTTTGAAACGGGTATAGCAGTAATATGAAATCAGCCAGACAGCTATATTCAACAAAACTGTACCGTCGGATATTGTTAGCACTTGCCCAATATAAGTTAAAATCAAAATGATTAAAACATTAAAACGTATACTTGGTAAAGTCATAAGTTAACCGTAAGTTACAGGTTAATTAATATTATAGCACTTGAAGGGGATAAGCTAGTTTCTTTTATCTAAGCAAGCCAAGAGCGTATTCCGGCCACCATTGCCCAGCCGAGGGGCCACCATTGCACTGGCCGTCCGATTCACCAGGTGTTTTAATCCATAAGTAGGCGTCAACCAATACATTGTTAGAGGTCAGGGTAGGTAATTGACCAACTGCCCGGCCAGACGGATTACACCATTCACCATTACTGCCATTGCCACTACGACTGGTATCAATCACAAAGTGGGTATTATTGAGTGATTTTGACAAAACTGTACCATAACTAATTTGCTTGTCGGTAGTCCCAAAGTTAGATACATTCAGGCTAAAACCGGCGGCCTTGGCGACGCCGGCAGCAGACAGCCGTTTAGCCATATCGGTTGGGGCAATCCATTCAGCGTGGCCAGCGTCTAAATACACCTTGGCACCGACCGCACTGAGTTTTGTAACCGCGGACGCTAATAGTTCATGGCGTTCGGCTTTTAGATCGTTATTAAGGCAACTGTCCAGCGCTAGTGCATCTGGCTCTAGAATAATAATGGCCGGTCGGTTTTTGATACCAGTTGCAAATTGGTCAACCCATGCTCTATAGCCTGTGGCTGACATACTATTGGCTGAGTAGTTGCCGCAATCACGATTAGGAATATTGTAAATGACTAGTACTGGTGTGGAGCCGTTGGCGGCTGTTAAATAAGCGTCGACTGAATTTTGAATATTTCCGGACCAGTTGCCAAACCATTTAGCGGTTGATTGCCCAGCCATGCGGTCCATTAGGCTGGCGTCAGCCGGCCGGCTGCCACGCCAGGCGGCTGCCTGACGGGCAGCGGGCGAATTTGGGTCAACATATAGTTGTTGATTGACAGCTACAGCCGGCTTGATTAAGGGTAACGCTCCATTTGGCTCAGTTGGCACTAGGGTTGGTTGTGGTACCGGCGCAGATGCAAAAGCTAGGATAGTTTTATCTAGACGTAGGTTTCGATCACAACTTGTATACATATCGTTGGTGAATGATATCTGAATCGAATGAGACCCAGCCGGCAAGTCGACCGGAAAATTGTACGTTTGCCAATAGTCGGTATCAACTCCGGCGCTACCGATTTGTTTGCCGTCAACCAGTACGTCCATAGCTGAAGCCGATCCACAGAGATCGGCTTTGGCAGTAACCGAAATTAGCCGCAGCGAAGTGGTTCCAATTATCGTAAAGCCAGCTTTGTCGTTGGACCAAATTAGTAGTCCTTTGCCAGCGCTAGCTTGGGTGTCGTTAAATACCATACCATAATTGGTTTCTAATTTTGTTGCTTCCATTTCCTTTGAGTTGGTGTCATTAGCTAGAGGAGCGGCTGTAACATTGGTAGGTGGTGAATAGGCTGGTTCGGGGGTGGCTGCGGTAACAGTAACCGGCTGGCTGCTAAAGGTTGTATCACGTATAAATGACGTGGGCTGAATAATTGACGAAGCCTGCAATACAAAACCGCTGATTTGTATGTTTTCGGCCGATAAGGCACTTAGCGGCAGGTTAAAACGCTGCCAGCCGTCAACCGGCCCATCGGTTGCATAAGAGTCAATTGCAATAGTATTCCGTTTTTGATTATTTGAATCGAAAACGAAAGCTGACAAATCCGAGCTTTTAGAAGGTGACTTCAACAGAAATGATATGTATTTATAATTTGTAGTCCCAAATGAATTATTAGAATGGAGGTAAAGACCGGCCCATCCACTGGTCGGAGTGAACGCGAGTACTTTGTGGTTATCTTCAACCGCGTCCATTTTGACAGCCGCGCCCCACGACCAGTTAACCCAGTTACTAGCGAGGCCATTCTCATAAACGGCGTATGAGGCCGGGGGTTGCGGAGCAGCAGCAGCTATTTGGACTATCAATAAAACAAGCACGCTTGACAGAGCTAAAATTTTAGCCCCCGTTGCCCTGATTCCTGACCCCATAAAAAAAGTTTTCAAGTGCTTACTATTATAAGTGATTATATTTTTATGGTCAAATAAAAGGCGTTTTAACGCTGGCCGAGCTCGTTCAATTTTTTAATCAAATTAGTAGTCGAGGCATCGGCACCTTCTAAGCTTGTTTGGTCTTGCAGTGCGGTAAAAATGTCTATAGCCAGCACTTTGCCCAGCTCAACTCCCCATTGGTCAAATGAATTTATGCCCCAAATAGCCCCTTGGACAAAAATCTTATGTTCATATAACGCGATTAGCTGGCCCAGTGTATGAGGGCTGAGCTTAGGCAGCAATAACGTATTACTTGGCCGGTTACCAACAAAAGTTTTGTGAGCTATTAAGTCTGGGTTTACATTTTCGGACCGCAATTCATCAGCCGTCTTGCCAAATGCCAAGGCCTTGGTTTGGGCCAGCATGTTGGCCATTAATTTAGTATGGTGGTTGCCAATTGGGTTGAGTGGTTGGGCAAAGCCTATAAAATCACAAGCTACCAAACGGGTACCCTGGTGGATGAGCTGGTAAAAGGCGTGCTGGCCGTTGGTACCGGGCTCGCCCCAGATAATTGGACCGGTTGAATAATCGACCGGCCGACCCGATTTATCGGTTGATTTGCCGTTGCTCTCCATATTAGCTTGTTGAAAATAGGCCGGAAAACGGTGCAGGTATTGGTCGTATGGTAGTAAAGCCTCAGTTTCGGCCCCTAAAAAGTTAGTATTCCAAATGCCAATCAAGGCCAAAATAACCGGTAAATTTTGTTCGAGCGGCGCGGTTTTGAAATGCTCATCCATAGCGTAAAAGCCTTCCAGCATAGACTGGAAATGGTCTGGACCAACGGCAACCATGATCGATAAGCCAATCGCACTAGTTAATGAGTAGCGTCCGCCGACCCAGTCCCAAAATTCGAACTTGTTTGAGGTATCAATTCCAAACTGGCTGACGGCAGCTGTGTTGGTCGATACCGCCACAAAGTGCTTGGCGACGGCTGATTCATCCCCGAGGGCTGCAATTAACCAGTCACGAGCCGATTGGGCGTTAGTCATAGTTTCATCAGTCGTAAATGTTTTGGAGGCAATTACAAATAATGTTTGTTCGGGATCGCTATTGGTTAACACCTCGGCCAAGTGGGTACTGTCAACATTTGACACAAAGCCTAAGGCTATAGTGCGGTCGGTGTAATATTTCAGAGCTTCAGTCACCATAACCGGGCCCAAATCAGAGCCACCAATGCCAATATTTACAATATGTTTGATTGGTTTGCCGGTAAATCCAACCCATTGCTCCTGCCTGATTTGATTACTAAACTGGGCCATTCGTGATAGCACTGCCCGGATGTCCGGCATGACATCACGTCCGTCCACTAATACCGGATTGTCTGATTGATTTCGCAAGGCCGTATGTAGAACTGCACGGTTTTCGGTAGTATTAATTTTCTGGCCATTAAACATGTCATCACGTAAGTTTTCTACTTTGGCTGATCGAGCCAAGTTAAAAAGTAATTCCATGGTTGAACTAGTAACTCTGTTTTTAGAGTAATCGACAAATATATCACCCGCCTGCAGGCTCAATTCAGTGCCCCGGTCAGGGTTTTGCTCAAACAGCACCCTCATGTGCGTGCTTTTTATGTCCTGGCAGTGCTCGATAAGCGCCGACCACTCGGCTGTTCGTGTCAGGCTCATACTTATCTCCGGGTTAGGCAATTATTTGTCTTGGCTGATCGTGACCAATTTGGCGATACCGTACCCGACAAGTCCATAGATCGCAATTGCGACTAATGTGAAAACTTCAAACCTAGCTACTCCATTATCAAGTGAATAGTTGAACAGACTGAAAAAAGGCGCTACAAACGGGCGACTGATTGTTAAAATAAAGTCCGCGAAGGCGTTATTAGGGTTAGCCCCAAGTAATGCCAGTATAAAACGCACTCCCAATAGAGTTATTAAAACCATTGTAGTATAACCGACAATCCGGGCGGCTAGATTTTGTTTGCGATTGACCGTTTCGTTAGGTTCAATTACATCGCGCGTGACCTGCTGGGTGTTGCCATCATTAACGGTTGTTTGGCGTATTCTCTGTACTGGTTCATCCATAATATTGCTCCATTTTTAGTGTTATGAATTAATCATATCAATAAAACTTCAAAAATAGAATGTTAGTTTTTGTACAATCTGTTACTAATTGACGGTTATGGTTGTAGACTTACGTGCGATTTCTTTACCGGAAGCGTCTTTGGCGATAAAAGTGATGATGTATTGCTTGCTGGCGTTCCATTTCCATCCGGTGACATCAACTTGGCTTTCTTTGTGAGGGGCGGCATCGTTGACAGTTGCCATGTTGTTTAACACTCCGCCATCGACTTGCCAGAACATTTGGTATTGATTAACGTCTAACCCATCAACTACGGCCTTGAACGGCTGGAAGCCGGTTACGGCACTGCCGTTGCTGGGCCACCAAATGGATAGGTTGCGGCCAACAGGCGCCGGAGCTGGAGCAGGTTGTGGGGCTGGCGCTGGAGCAGGTTCTGGGGTAGGTGATGGTTGTGGGGCTGGCGCTGGCGCCGGAGCTGGAGCAGGTTGTGGGGCTGGCGCTGGGCTGTCGGACGTAGTTATGCTGACCGTTTTGACCTGGCCATTCCAATGCAGGTTACTGGCCCATCCGGCCGTAAACACCCCGGCTTTAATGGTGTACTGGCCGGCTGTTGGTGCCGTCCAGGTTGTATTGAAATTTTTGGCAGTGCTGGATAAGCTTTGGTTTTCAAAAAATGTCTGCTTTATCTTTTCACCAGCCGAATTAAATATTTCAATATCTACGATTACATTCTGGACTGGCTGGCTGGAAGCAAATGATACATCGGTGCTATTGGTCGCGCCAACTTTGCCAGTGCCAGTATTGACGGCGCTTAAAGTGTAGCTAGACGGGGTGGTTGGTGCAGGTGCGGGTGCAGTGCTACCGGTGCGGGTAAACCAATCCTTCACAACTTGCTCAGCTGGTTTATTTTGCGGTGTATAATCGGTGTCACCAGCACCGCCAGCGGTAGGGTTTGATTTCCAGTCCCATAGGTTAACTCCCTGCATGTAGGAGTAACGGTCCCAATAAGTGAATAAAGCTTGGTAAGCCGTCGTTTGGGGGGTAGAATTGTAGCCGGTCGATAAGGCATAAGCTGACCCCGGGTCGCTCAGTCCACCCGATCTAGAAACATAGCCAACTTCGGTGAAAAGGATGGGTTTGTTATACTGGCTGGCCAATACGGCAACTTCGGTTTGGTTCCAGTGATCCCAGCGGTTCATTAAATCCTGAACGCTAGCGTTGTCGTTATCGCCCATTCCGTAATAGGCGGAAATACCTATTTTGTCGAGTAAGGGCCAAAACCCCAGTTGTTGAGCATCCGACATAAAGCCGCTTCGCTGTGCGCTATAGGTCAGGGACCCCCCGTAGACAGCCCTGATGCTACTGATGAGCTGTGTCCAGTTATTGGTGTTGGTGCTGTTATAACTTGGGTTAGTCATACTGCTAAGTTCGGTGCCGATAATAATTTGTGAAACGCCCTGAGACTGCCCAATGGTAGCAAATTTACGGACCAAACTGCCATAATTATTAAACCAGGTCTGGCGATCGGACGGGTTTATAAACGCCCGCCATTGTCCATCGTAAGGGTTGATATGGATTGCAAAAGAAACAGCCATGCCTTTACTGCGCAAATACTGGACGCCCGATACGAGTGCTGCATCGGTCGGGGTATTGCTACCGGTCTGGACATCAGTCGAATAAATATTGCTTTGATAAAGCGGGATTACCAAAGTGACAGTGTTAACTCCGTCCAAGGCAGCATTGTTGACGGATTGCCTGAAAGCTTCACTGCCAAAATCGGCCGCATAAGCGGATTGAATTGAAATACCTTTTTGCCAACTGCTGACTGCAGCTGAGGCGTTGGCCGGCATCAGTAGCAATAAGCAGCCGAGTGATAGTAGCGCTACAAAATATTTTTTCAAAGCAAGCCTCCCGCATAATACTGAAATAATGACTGTTTATAGTATTATACATAATACACTTTATTGCAATAACATAATATACTATATAG
>Ga0136611_10001302_pt1 | contig 17281 bp, 14 predicted proteins | sample AntDrymUQ2232306_2_FD_106645 | JGI IMG/M metagenome (GOLD analysis project Ga0136611, IMG submission 106645) | Polar desert sand microbial communities from Dry Valleys, Antarctica - metaG UQ223 (23.06) | ecosystem: Environmental > Terrestrial > Soil > Desert | place: Antarctica: Dry Valley...
ATCACGCTCCTCCTCGGTCAGCTCCAGCACTGCCTTGGGACGTCCGCGAGGTGGCATAAGCGATCCTACTATTTATCCTACGAATTAACGGCGCACGACACTAGCTAGGCTCGCAGCATGGCTGAGGTGCGCACGTTGACCGGCTGGGCGCGCACCGCGCCCAGCTCCGCGACGGTGGTGTCGGCGACCGACCGGGCGGCGGTCGCCAAGGCGGTCCGCACCGCCGGCCCGCGCGGGGTGATCGCCCGCGGGCTGGGGCGCAGCTACGGCGACTCGGCGCAGAACGGCGGCGGGCTCGTCCTCGACATGACCGGGCTCGACCAGATCCACCGGATCGACGTCGACGAGGCCGTCGTCGACGTCGACGCCGGCATCTCGCTCGACACGCTGCTGCGCCGCGTCGTACCCCTCGGCCTGTGGGTCCCTGTCCTGCCCGGCACCCGGCAGGTCACCGTCGGCGGCGCGATCGCGGCCGACATCCACGGCGGCAACCACCACACCCAGGGCAGCTTCACCAACCACGTGCTGTCGCTCGACCTGCTCACCGCCGACGGCGAGATCCGCACCGTGAGCCGGACCGGGCCGGACAGCGAGCTGTTCTGGGCGACCGCCGGTGGCATGGGGCTCACGGGGGTCGTGCTGCGCGCCACGATTCGCCTCGACCGAGTCGAGACCTCCTACTTCCTCGCCGACGTCGAGCAGGCGCAGGACTTCGACGAGCTGCTCGAGCGGCTGCAGCGCAACGACGAGAAGTACACCTACTCCAAGACGTGGTTCGACTCGGTGACGACCGGCCCCCACATGGGGCGCGGCTTCCTGCTGCGCGGCTCGTCCGCGAAGCTGGAGGACCTGCCGAAGAAGCTGCGCAAGGACCCGCTGAAGTTCGACGCGCCTCAGCTCTTCGGCTTCCCGGACCTCTTCCCCAGCGGGATGCTCAACCGGCTGACCGCGAAGGCCCTCAACGAGGTCTACTTCCGCAAGGCCAAGACACAGACCGGCGTGGTCCAGAACATCACCGAGTTCTACCACCTGCTTGACCTTTTCGCGGACTGGAACCGGGCGTACGGGCCGAACGGCTTCCTGCAGTACCAGTTCGTCGTGCCCTTCGGCGAAGAGGACACCGTCCGGCGGGCGATGGTCGCGATCGTGGAGTCGGGGCACCTCTCGGCGCTCAACGTCCTGAAGCGGCTCGGCGCCGGCAACGACGGCCACCTGTCGTTCCCGAAGCCGGGCTGGACGCTCGCCGTCGACATGCCGATCCGGCCCGGTCTCGGCGAGCTGTGCGACACGCTCGACGAGATGGTGCTGGCCGTCGGCGGTCGGCTCTACCTGGCGAAGGACTCGCGGATGACGCCCGAGCGGTTCGCGCGGATGTACCCGCGGCTCGACGAGTGGCGCGAGATCCGCGACCGCATCGACCCGGAGCGGGTGTTCATCTCCGACCAGGCGCGGCGGCTCGACCTCGTGACCGGCTGAGCCTCACCGTTCGGCTGCGCGTCCCGGCCGACATGTCCTCGTGCGTAGCCGTTCTCGAGGCCGTCCGCGAGAGCGACGGCTACCCGGCACGCTGGCCGGACGACCCGGCAGGCTGGATCAGTCCTCCCCGGTCGACGGCGTGGGTGGCCGAGGCGGACGGCGCTGTCGTCGGACATGTCTGCGTCGTACGGGGCACCGCCGATCCGGTCGCGGTGGCGCGGGCCGGCGTGCCCGTCGAGCGGATGGCGACGCTATCCCGGCTGTTCGTCGCCCCGACGGTGCGGAGGCGGGGAGTGGCTGCCGCGCTCGTAGCCGTGGCGTACGAGGCGAGTTCTGCTGCGGGCAGACGACTCTCGCTGGACGTTGTCGATGACGACCATGCAGCAGTGCGCCTCTACGAGCGGCTGGGATGGCAGGTGGTCGACCGGCGGCCGGCGGACTGGGTGACGCCGGCGGGGGTGCGGCTGCCGGTGCGGGTCTACCTCGCGCCGGACGCGTCAGGCGGCCAGGGTTCGTAGCTCTCGATGCGCTGCCCGATGGCGTCTGCTGTCACCCGCCGCCAGCCGCAGGTTGGGGGGGTGACGTCGAGCTCACGCCGGGGCTGGGTCCCCCGACCTCGCTGCGCAACACGATGCTGACGTCTCCTGCACTGAGGGACAGCACGTCGCCGTCGAGTTGCCATGCGGGACCAGCCTCGAAGAAGGCGCTGACGTCATCGTTCTGCCGCTGCGCCGCACCATGACACAGAGCCAGCGTGTTGCTCGACGGCTGGGCGCCCAGGAGTCGTGTGGGTGTGATGTCGAGGTTGGTGCCGTAGACGTTGCAGCCCGCGAAGAACGTCATGTGCTGCGGATCTGCAGCGAAGTCTAGGGACAGCGAGGTTCCCTCCAGCAGCGGCCAGGCACGGCCAGCACGGGTGCGCTCGACCGCCTGGAACCTTCGAGCCAGCAACGCTGCCGGGTCCACACCTGTCGACGGGGCGGGACTCACCGCTGCCGGCTGGAGAACGTCTCCTGTCTCGTCGGGCACGAGAAGGGCAGCTCCGGCGAGGACAGTCACGAGGACGAGCGCCCCGGCACCACCGGTCAAGGCGCGCCCACGGCGACGTCGACCGTCGGCGACGGCCCGAACGACACCCTGAGCGGGGACGGGCCGGGGCGACAGACGGGCGCTGCGCAGATCGGGGTCGTTCATGGTCCCTCCGCAAGAACTCGCGCGAGTGCGGTCCGTGCCTCGGCCAGCCGCCGTTTCACGGTGCCTGGGGGTCTGCGGAGCACTCGCGCCACCACGGCGACCGGCAGGTCTGCGTAGTAGTGCAGCACGATCACGTCGCAGAGCGGAGGCGGTAGTCGCTGCACCGCGTCCAACAGGCCGGTGTCCGGGCCAGGCACTGTCTGCGCAGCCACGCGACGGCCTTGAGCACTGCGCTCGCGCTCATCGTCCCGCCAGTGGTCGCGGGACAGGTTGAGCACGATCCGGAACGCGTAGGGGCGAGGATCGCGCAGCAACCCCCATCGGACGTAGACCCGCGTCAGCGCCTCTTGCGCGAACTCGTCGCCGAGGTGCTCATCCCGAGCAAGGGCGCCGCCGTAGGCGGCGAGCGCACCGAATGCCGACCGGTAGAACGCGCTGAAGCCGGGCGCCACGTCGGCAGTGACCTCTGCCGCAGTCATCGTCCCCATACTCACACCACGGCTGAGCAGGGACTTCGGTTCGCCCCGAACAGGCAGAGGTCCCGGCAGGCTGGCCCTCCACCCGTCCCGACTCCGGGTACGGTGTCTTACTGACAATCATTGTCAGTAGACCTGCCCGACGAGAGGGGACCCCCGTGTCCAGCCCTGCCGTGCCCGTGACCGTGATCTCAGCCCTGTCCCGTACGAGCCGGGAGCAGCTCGTCGCCGCCGCCCTCCGCGAGCGCCAGCACGTGCTCGCCGTCGGCTACGAGGTGGAGCCGGGCGGCACCGACGTCCGCGTCGTGCGGCGGATAGTCGACCACCGCGGCCTGCAGCACCAGGAGGTCGTCGAGCTGACCGGGTGCTGCCTGGCGTGCACGGTGCGGGCCGACGTGGGCCCCGCCCTGGAGCTCGGCCTGGCGTCGGGCCGTTGGCGTGAGGTGGTGCTTGCCCTGCCGGCCGCCGTCACCGCCCGCTCCATCGCGACCGCCGTCGGGGAGCGGGACGGCGCGTACGTCGACACCCTGACCACCGTCGTCGACGGCTGCCTGCTCGAGGCGGACCTGAACGGGGACGTCCTCCTGGCGGAGGGGGGCCTGGCGGCCGCGGCGACCGACCGGCGTTCGACGGCGCAGCTGCTGGCCGAGCAGGTCGAGGATGCCGACGTCCTGGCGGTCACCGGCCTGCACCGCATGGCGCCCGAGGACGCCCGGCGCGCTCAGGCGCTGCTGTCGCACCTCGCGCCGCTCGCCCTGCAGGTGCTGCTCGCCGAGGACCTCACCGGCGCGGGCAGCGTGATCGGGACTGGACGCTTCGACGGCTCGTGCCGCCCCGTCGATCGCGAACGGCTCACCGCCCTGGCGGCCGGCCTGTGCCCGCCGTCGTGCGGCGTCACCACCGTCGTGTGGCAGGCCGACGCCGCGCTGCACCCCGGCCGGCTCTCCGCGGCCCTGCCGTCCCTGCTCGGACCGGTGCTGCGAAGCCGCGGCTGGATCACCCTGGCCGGGCGGGACGGGCAGCGGGTGCGGTGGGAGTCCGCCGGGGGCGGCCTGAGCTTCGGCGACCCGGTCGCGGACCCGGCAGCGACGGGGTGCCACCTGGTGCTCACCGGGACGGACGTGGCCGAGGCCGAGCTGGTCACCACCCTCGACGCGTGCCTCGCCGAGCCGGGTGAGAGCTGCGAGGACGACCCGTTCGCCGACGCGCTCGCCGCCGGGCCACGCTGACGCAGCCGCCGGCTCACCGACCGGCGGCCGCCAGCGAGATACCCCCCGTGCGCTGCTTCTTCGTCGCGTACATCGCGACGTCCGCGGCCCGCAGCAGGTCGGTGCCGGAGTCCTCCGCACGGGACCGCAGAGCGACGCCCACGCTCGCGCTGAGCCGGACCACGCCGTCCCCCGCGGGGAACGGCCGGTCGAGCGAGGCGACCAGGTCGGCCGCGACGCGCGTGGCCACCCGCTCCGCGTCGAGCGGGTCCAGACCCGGCAGAACGACGACGAACTCGTCGCCGCCGTGCCGGGCCAGCACGTCACCGCTGCGGAGGGAGGCGGCGAGCCGCTCGGCGACCTCGCCGAGGATGCGGTCGCCGACGAGGTGGCCGTGGGCGTCGTTGACCGGCTTGAACCCATCGAGGTCCACGAACAGCACGGCCGTCGTACGCGCGTTCGCCGCGTCGGCGGCGACCGCGACGTCCAGAGCAGGGATCAGGGCGGCGTGGTTCAGCAGGCCGGTCAGGCCGTCGTGCGTCGACAGGTACTGCAGCCGGTCCTCGGCGTCGCGTCGAGCGGTGACGTCGTACTGGAAGCCGAGGTAGTGGGTCAGCTGTCCGCGCTCGTCGTGCACCGGCGAGAGGTGCAGCTCGTTCCAGAAGGTGGTCCCGTCCTTGCGCACGTTCTGCAGCACGCAGGTGTGCTCCGCCCCGGCCGCGATCGCGTCCCGCAGCCACGTGACCTCGTCACGGTCGGTCTGCGGCCCCTGCAGGATGCGGCAGTTGCGGCCCAGAATGTCGTCGAGCGAGTAGCCGGTGAGCCGGGTGAAGGCCGGGTTGACGTGCAGGACGGGCATTTCCGGCCGGGTCATGTCGGTGATGACGACGCCGCTGGCGCTCGAGGCGACAGCCCGCGCGAGCAGGCCCTCGACGCAGGCCTTGGGAGCCGTGGCGGACAGCACCACTGGGGCGGTGGGCTCCTGACGCTCGGTCGGCCGCACGGGCCGGCCGAACAGCCAGCCCTGCCCGAGGTCGACGCCGAGCGCCATGGCGGCTTCAGCCTGCTCGACCGTCTCGATGCACTCGGCGAGGACCGTCCCGCCGTAGGCGTGGGTGATCGAGACGATCGCCGCGACGACGGCAGCGCTCACCGGGTCCGGCAGCGCCTGCACGATGTCCCTGTCCAGCTTGACGAAGTCCGGCTGCAGACGCACCAGCAGGTTGAGCGAGGAGTAGCCCGCCCCCAGGTCGTCGAGGGCTACACGGCAACCCCGAGCGCGGTAGTGGGCGAACACGTCCGCGAGGTGGTCGACGTCCCGCACCCGCTGCCCCTCGGTCACCTCGAAGACGAGCTGGTCCAGCGCGATGCCTGCCTCGACAGCCGCCTGCTCCGTGGTGCGGAGGCAGACCTCGGGTCGGTAGATCGACGTCGGAACGAAGTTGATGAAGAGCAGGTCGTCGCCGAGCCACGGGCCGGCGCCGTGAAGGGCGGTGGTCCGGCCCACCCGGTCGAGCAGGTTCATCCAGCCGGCGGCCTCGGCAGCGGGGAACAGCACATCGGGAAAGACGGGGCGCCGCTCGGCGTCGACCGCCCGCAGCAGCGCCTCGTGGCCGACCGTACGACCGTCCGCCAGGGCCACGATGGGCTGGTAGACCGAGTGGAACGACGCCTTCTCGTCGTCGAACAGCGGCAGCAGGTCCGTGTGCTCGGCTCTCGCTGCCGCGGTCGCGAGCGACGGGGCGCGCAGGGCAGCCAGCAGCAGCGACGTCCCTTCCAGCTCTGGCGCGGCGACCAGGCAGCGCACCTCCGCCGACTCCACGACCGACAGCGCCTCGCGGGCGGCGACCAGCAGGTCCTCGACCCCCGCCACGGCCCGGAGCTCGAGCAGTCCTGGGGCGAGCACCTCCAGCCGCTGCCCTCGCCGCGTGGCGAGCGAGCGCAGCGCCGTCGCGGTGTGGTCGACCGACGTGGCGAGCACCAGGCGGTCTGCCGCGCCGGAGCGCTCCGCTGCCTGGCACGTGCAGGTCCCGCAGCCCTTGCTCATGCCATCCCCTTGTCGCGGCAACTGGAAGAGTCGCCTAGGAGGCGATCGGCGGGATGTCGCCGGGGCTGTAGCCGTTGTGCCTGAAGCCGTCGCGCGTGCCGATGGGGCGCGCGACGGGCCACCAACGCTGACGGGGTCGTGTGACTCCTCCCCGGCCTGATGCACCACAGGTCAGGATCTCCCCGATGTCGGCCTGACCGGCAACAGAGCCACGAGCGATGTGCCCGCAGCGCGACCCGCCACCGCCCGTAGGCAGGCGGACCGGCATGTCGGCCCCGCGGCCGCAGCCGGAACCCGGCACGATGGCGGGACCCGCCGCCGGAACCGCCCGGCGCCGACCCGGAAGCAGCCATGACCCGCGGCACGACCGACCGGCCGTCCCACTCCCACGCCCACGCGGACCGCCACCGCCTGCGCTGCTGCGTGGCCGCAGGGCGCTGCTCGCCGCCGTCGCCCTGCTGGTCGCGGCGACCGCCGTCGGGCTGGTCGCGCTCTGGCCCCCCGCCGCCCCCGAGTCCCCTATCGAGGAGCCGGACCGCCTCAAGGGGACGATCACCGACCTCCAGCGGGTCCCCTGCTTCGAGGGGGGCGAAGAAGGGCTGTCGACCGCCGACGAGCTGGCGGACTCCGGCTTCGCCCCCGACGACGACTGCTCGGCGGTGACCTTCCGCGTCGACGAGGGACCGGACGCCGGCACCGTGATCACCTCGGTCACCGGCAACGACGCCTTCGAGCGCGAGGGGCAGGGCGTCGTCCTCTTCCGCGCCACCGAGGGCGACCTGACACCGGAGCAGGCCTACCAGATCGGCGACGTGCAGCGCGGCCCGCCGCTGCTGGCGCTCGGCGCGCTGTTCCTGATCGCCGTCCTCGCCCTCGGACGCCTACGCGGAGCGCTGGCCGTCGTCGGTCTGGCCATCAGCGTGCTCATCCTCGTGAAGTTCCTGGTCCCGGCGCTGCTCGCCGGACAGCCGCCCGTGCTCACCGCCGTCGTCGGCGCGTCCGCTGTCATGATCGTCGTCCTCGTCCTCGCGCACGGCCCCACGCTGCGCACCGCCACGGCGATGGTCGGCACCGCCGGCGCACTGCTGCTCACCATCGGGCTGGCCGCGGCCTTCGCCCACTTCGCCAGCCTGTCCGGTGTCACGAGCGACGACGCCATCTACGTGGAGGCGATCTTCGGGACCGTCGACCTGCGCGGCCTGCTGCTCGCCGGCATCGTCATCGGCGCCCTCGGCATCCTGGACGACGTCACGGTGACCCAGGTCAGCACCGTCTACGAGCTGCGCGCCGCGAACCCCGCGATGCCACCCCGAGCGCTCTACACGTCCGCGCTGCGGGTCGGCCGGGACCACATCGCCAGCACCATCAACACGCTGCTGCTCGCCTACGCGGGCGCCTCGATGCCGCTGCTCGTCATCCTCGCCACCTCCGGCGCCGGCCTCACCGACACGCTGACCAACGGCGTCGTCGCCGAGGAGGTCGTGCGCACCCTCGTCGGCAGCATCGGCCTGATCGCCGCGGTGCCCGTCACGACCGCGCTCGCCGCCGCCATGGCACCGGCGGTCACGCGGACCCCGACGACCTTCGTCGCAGCGGCGCCTCCCGAGGTCGACCCGCCCCCGCCCGGCTTCTTCGGCGACCACTGGGCGAATCGCTCCCGTCGGGGGGAGCACGAGTCGGACGGGTGAGCGGGCGGACCCGCGCCATCGGAGGTAGGGGGCAAGTGAACCGCACCCGGGCCGGCAGCCGAGGGCGAGGTCGGCGTCGAGCGCGCCCACAGCTCGTACCAGGCGGCGGTCCTAGGCAGCGGACGCCCAGGGTGGTGCTGTGTGCGGCACCACCGGCGGACGGCGCCGCCGCAGCAGGGGCTCGACCGCGAGGACGAGCAGCCCCGACACGACGACCACGGCGCGTACTGCCGTGTCGGCCACCGTGCCACCAGCCAGGACGGCCGCGACGACGACGAGGGGCCGGGCCAGGGTGAACGGGCCGAGGATCAGGGTGCTCATCAGCGTCTGGGCGATCGTCCTCGGCGCCGCCACGTAGCCGACCAGCGCGAGCAGGACCAGCACGGCGTACGGCAGCATCACGAGCAGCATCCGCTGTCCGGCCAGGACGAAGGCGTCGTAGCGACCCGGCTCGAGAGCGAGAGCCGCTGTGCTGCAGGCGGTCAGCGCGAGAAGGACTGCGGTCCCGGCAACAGCCCCGTCCCGTGCGGCGGCCGAAGCGTAGCCGCGCTTGGCGATCCGCGCGTCCCGTCCCGCAGCAGCGCGGAAGCCGCAGAAGCTGCCGTCCAGCAGCGCCAGCGTCGCCAGAAGCACGGGGACGAGCACTCTCACGGTCGGCTCACCCGTGGGCGCAGCCGCGGGCCGGCTGAGTCGAGGAACGGCTCGACCAAGGCGGGTTGCACGCCGAGGACCGGGCGCAGCACCGTCGTCAGCGGGTTGCGGCCGGGCGCGGCATCGACGAGCAGCGGCACGAGCCCTGGCGCACCGACGCGCACGGCACCGACCAGCGCAGCGTCGTCGTAGGCCCGTCTGGCACTCACGACACCATCGTGTCGAGCCAGCGGCTCGCGCATGCGCGCCCGGTGGAAGAGCCGGGCGCCCAGCGTGGTCAGCGGGCCGGTGGCGATGTCCCAGTGCGCGAGGGCGGCGCCACCCCGTTGCCGGGAGAAGAAGGCCGGCAGCGCGTCGCCCCGCAGGTGGTGGACGAACCCGGTGCTGATGACGACGTCAGCCGGCTCCTCGAGGGCGAGCGCATCGGCGACTAGGAAGGTGCAGTCGAGGTCCTCCAGAGCGGCCAGCCTCGTCGCCTCGGTCACGAGTGCGGCATCGAGGTCGCACCCCACCAGCTCGACCGGGCCGAGTGGCCGGTGCCAGGCCAGCCAGCGCACCACGTGGCCCAGGCCGCACCCCACGTCGACGACGCGCGGACGCGGCGTGCCGGTCGTCGCGCGGACCGCGGCCAGCAGCGGTGCGAGCACGTCCGCGACCCGTCGGCCCTGCTGCATCTCCTCCGACAGCCGCTGCAGCTCGAGGTGACAGCGGAGCAGCACGGCATCCACCCCGTCCGGGTCGAGGATCCCGCCGCGGCCCCACCGGCAGGCGGCGCACGACGAGTGCGCCACGCCGGTCCCCCGCTCCCGTCAGCTGCTCGAGCACGTCGTCGCGCCGGACCTCGAGGCGTCGGCCGCTGCTGTCGACGCAGCGGATCAGGTCAGACACCTCGAGCAGATCCGAGGGGGGCCGGGCGGGGACGCCAGCCGGCTCGTCGTGCGGCCGCCGGCTGATGCTCAGCGCAGACGCGCCAGCAGCACCCCGGGGTTGAGCAGCCCGGCCGGGTCGAGCGCGTCCTTGATGGCCCGCATCGCCGCGATCTCGGTGGCGCTGCGGGACAGCCCCAGCCACTCGGCCTTGGCCCGTCCGACGCCGTGCTCGGAGCTGATCGAGCCCTCGAGCTCCGCGACCAGGCGCAGGACCGCCTCGGTGACCTGCTCGGCGAGGTCGCCGGCGTCGAGCACGTTGACGTGCAGGTTGCCCTCGTTGACGTGGCCGAAGACGATCAGCCGGGCGTCGGGGGCGACCGCCGAGACGGTCGGCTGCAGCCGGGCGACGAGCTCGGGCAGCCGGCCGGTCGGCACGGACACGTCGAGCTTGACCGGCACCCCCTCCGCGCTGATCGCCTCGGTGTGCTGCTCGCGGTAGGCCCACAGCGCGCGCTGGCCCGCGCTGTCGGTGGCGACGGTGGCGTCGAGCAGCCCCTCGGCCTCGGCGACCGCGTCGACGAGCGCATCGGTCGGGTCGAGCCGGTCGGCGCACTCGACCAGCAGGTAGGCGGGGTGCTCCTCGGCGAACGGCGGCGGCAGGTGGCCGTGCTTGCGCACCAGGGCGAGCCCGGGCGCGAACAGCAGCTCGGCGGCCGACAGATGGGGCAGCCGATCGCGCAGGCCCGGCAGCAGATGGAGCGCGGCATCGGCATCGGGCATCGCGAGCAGGGCGACCGCGCGGGAGGTCAGCCGAGGGACGAGCCGCAGGCGTACGCGCGTGACGACGCCGAGCGTCCCCTCGCTGCCGCACAGCAGCGACACGAGGTCGTAGCCGGTGCCGTCCTTGAGCAGTCCCGACATGCGGCTCACGACCGAGCCGTCCGCGAAGACGGCCTCGGCGCCGAGCAGCTGGGCGCGCATCGAGCCGTAGCGCAGCACGCGGATGCCGCCGGCGTTGGTCGCGACCAGACCACCGACGGTGGCGGAGTCGCGGGCGGCGAGGTCGACGCCGAAGTCGAGCCCGGCGGAGCGCGCGTGGGCCTGCAGCGCGGCGAGGGTGACGCCGGCGCCCGCGGTGACCTGACCGGCCAGCACGTCGACGTCGCCGAGCTCGTCGAGGCGGGCGAGGCTGAGCAGCACCTCACCACCAGCCGGGACGGCACCGCCGACCAGGCCGGTGTTGCCGCCCTGCACGACGACCGGCGTGCCGGCGGCAGCGCACGCCTTCATCACCGCGGCGACCTCGGTGGTGTCGGCCGGTCGCACGACGCAGCCGGCGCGGCCGGAGAACCGCCCGGTCCAGTCGGTCTCGTAGGACGCGGTCAGGCCCGGGTCGACCAGCACGTGCTCCGGCCCCACAGCCGCCCGCAGCGCCTCGAGCGGGAGACCGGCGGCGCTCACGGAGCGGCGAGCGCGGGCAGGACGCGCAGTCGTACGGTCTCGGGCATCGCCAGCAGCGCACCCGTCAGGTCGTCGAGGTCGATGGCCCCGACGTCGGTGACGACGTAGCCGAGGGTGCCGCCGGTCGCGAGCAGCTGGCCCTCGATGTTGATGCCGTGGTCGGCAAGGATCGACGTGACCGAGGCGAGCACGCCGGGGGTGTTGACGTGCAGGTGGAGCAGCCGCGGACCGCCGGCCCGCGGCAGCGCCACCGGCGGGAGGTTGACCGACAGCGACGTGCTGCCGTCCCGGGCGTAGTCGCGCAGCTTGCCGGCCACGAAGTGCCCGATGTCCTGCTGCGCCTCCTCGGTGGAGCCGCCGACGTGGGGGGTGAGGATGACGTTCTTCAGGCCGCGCAGCTCGGAGACGAACTCCTCGCCGGGCGTCTTCGGCTCGACGGGGAAGACGTCGACCGCCGCACCGGTCAGGTGGCCGCTCTCGATGTGGCGGCGCAGCGCGAGGTGGTCGACGACGAAGCCGCGCGAGAGGTTGAGGAACACCGCGCCCGGGCGCATCCGGGCGAACTGCTCCTCGCCGAACAGGCTGCTGTTGGAGGTGCGGCCGTCGACGTGGAGCGTCACGACGTCGGACTCTGCGAGCAGCTCGTCGAGCGTGCCGCAGCGGCGGGCGTTGCCGAGGGCGAGCTTGTCGGCGGAGTCGTAGAAGAGCACCGACATGCCGAGCGCCTCGGCGAGGACGGAGAGCTGGCTGCCGATGTTGCCGTAGCCGACGATGCCGAGCCGGCGACCGCGTACCTCGTGGCTCCCGACGGCTGACTTGTCCCAGCGGCCGGCGTGCATATCGGCGTTCTTGTCGGTGAGCCGCCGGGTCAGCGCGATGATCTCCGACAGGGCCAGCTCGACCACGCTGCGGGTGTTGGAGAACGGCGCGTTGAACACCGCCACGCCCCGGGCAGCAGCGGCGGCGAGGTCGATCTGGTTGGTGCCGATGCAGAACGCGCCGATGGCGAGCAGATCGGGAGCGGAGGCGAGCACCCGCTCCGTGACGGTCGTGTTGCTGCGGATCCCCAGCAGCTGCACGCCCGCGAGGCGCTCGATGAGCTCGTCCTCGCCGAGCGCCCGGTCGAGCCGCTCGACGTCGACGTCGGCGTCCTTGAGCGTCCAGGCCGCGTCGTGGTGGATGTTCTCGAGCAGCACGGCGCGGGCGGGCGGAGCGGCGGTGGGCACGCCTGTGAGGCTACCGGCGGGCGCCCGGCTCCGGGCTGCCATCCGGGCTACGGCGCCGGCTGGGTCCCGGCCTGCTCCGGGGGCTGCCCGAGCTCGGACGGGTCGTGCTGGTCCCACAGCCGGTCGACCTCGGCGGCGACGGCCACCGCCATCGCGCTGCGGAAGCTCGCCAGCACCGCCTGTGTCGCGACCGGCTCCGGTGCCGGGCCTCGCATCGGCTCAGCGACGCGAATGGTCGGCTGGTGCGCGCGGCAACCCGTCCTGGGAGGGCTGAGCGGTCGCCCGCCATCCTCGGTCGAGCGCTGCCAGGCGGTCTCGCCGACATCTTGACGCCGGGGCAGTCAGCGGTGAAGTCTCTGGCGACCAGATCGTGCGGCGCTCGCCAGCGACGAAGACAGCTGACCGAGGTGTGCGTCCCGAACGACGCCGGAGGTGCTCATGCCCCGGTGGTTGCGTCAGAAGGCAGCCGGCGACGAAGGAGACGGTGAACGCCGCCCCGGGTCCGGGGCGCGCCTCGGAGGCTCCGTGCTCAAGGGCGTGGTGGAGGCGCTGATCATCGCAACCATCCTGACGCTCGCGAGCCCAGTCATCGTCCGTGAGGCAGCGCGCGTCGACCCGTCGTGCAGCCACCACCCAGGCCTTGTCCCGGTGGACGCCGCGGTGCGCTTGCTGAACAAGGAGGCGACGGCGACCAGTACGCCGCCCGTCGAGGACCAGTTCGCGGCGGCACGCGCCTTCGACACCCGTACCGGAAGCGCCTGGGCCGCCCCTGTGCCGCGACCTGACCGCACGACCGTCGACGAGTCGCTCACCCTCGCTGTGCAGTCGGCGGAGCAGCCCCTCGCGGTGCTGCGACTCGACCTGACCGAACCGGAGGACGTGCGCTTGATCTGCATTGTCAACGGCACCCCGCGAGATCCAGCCTCGTACCGTCGAGCTGACCGGGTCCAGCGGGCCGACGTGGCGCTGTCGTGCCAGGAGAAGCCCGTTCCCACAGTGGTTCGCACCATGCCCGACGACCGCATTCACGAGCCGCAGGAGCTCGACGGTCAGTGCGACCGTGCCACGTACCTGGAGCTCCGGGTCCGGCAGGTCTACCCGGGCGAGAACATCACCGACCCTGCCACCGGCCGGCGGGAGCCGCCCACCGGGCTCGTCGCCGTCGCGGAGGTCACCCTCTACCGACCGGCGCGGCCGGGCGAGCAGGAGTACAGCCGGCTCTCCGACGTGCTGGACGTGCTGCGCGGGCCGTTCGCGTGACGGAACGGCGGTGGCGTGCGCTCGCCCGCTCCTGCCGGCCCATGAGCGCCGTTCTCCGATGACGGAGAACCTCCATCTGCACGCGTCCCATCCGCGCCGATCCCCGAGGACACCAGCATGCGACGTAGCGGCATGAGACATTGGTCGTGCCCTCTGAGAGGGTGGACGACTCGGGGCAGCACCGGCGTCGCCGGGAACCCCGCGGGACCGGGAGTGCGCCATGAGCAAGGACAAGGGCGGTCGAGCGGCGAAGAAGCCGAAGGCAGCGAAGAACATCAAGACCACTGGACAGACGCCGGCAGCAGGCGGCGCCGTCAGCGCCAGTACTGCGAAGAACAGCAAGTAGTCGCAGCGCCCCGTCAGGCTCGCCACACCACTCAGGCAGTCGGCGGGAACCTTCCAGGAGGTAGGCGGCAAGGGCTTCAGTGCGACGGACGTGGACGAGTGCGGCCGCCGGAACACACCGCACCGCGAAGGATCCACAGCACCTGAGTGCTGTGGATCCTTCGCTGAGGAGCCGGCCTCGCGGCCCGGGATCAGGTCACGGGGCGCAGGAGAAGGACTCGAAGTGCCCCGGCGTGGTCGGGTAGGCCTTGCCGGTGTTCTTCTTGATGTCCCCGGTGTAGATGAGGGACAGCTCGTCGAACGCCGAGCTGCTGCTGTCCTTCACCGCAGCCAGGTCCTCGCCGGCTCCCAGCCCGTAGGCCAGCTTCTGCATGAAGTCGAGCAGCCCCGGGCTGAACTGGCGGATGTCGTTGAACCCGCCGTACGCCGCGTTGCAGTGGTTCCACAGGTTGTAGACCCCGGCCCCGTCGATCATCCGGTCGCCCGGGTTGGGACCGTTCGCGGTCACGTCGCCCTCCATCACGTCGCGGCCCCAGCCACCGTAGATCCAGTCGGTGCCCTGGTGGTGCTGGTTGTCGGCCAGCTGCTCCGACGTCGGCGTGGCGCTGTCGTCGGCGCTGTCCGTCATCGCAAACCACGCGCACGGGTCCTTGAGGACCGGGTTCTTGCGGTCCCCGGTCACCAGCGTCTCGAGGTTGGTGGAGCAGGTCGTGCCCGGCGTGACCGTGCTGCCGCGCGGCCGGAAGTCGAGCAGCTCCGGCAGCCCGGTGCCGTTCGTCTCGAGCCCGCCGTGACCACCGAGGAGGTAGTCCACGAAGCGGTCGTTCGTACCTCGCGAGGAGGGGTCGAACGCCCCGCCCTTCCGGCAGTCCGCGGTGGCCGCGTCGACCGCGAGGTCGCAGCCCTTGCCGCCCCAGAGGACGTCCGAGCCGTTGCCGCCGAAGACGATGTCGCCGCCGCTGTCGCCGTTCATGAGGTCTCGGTCGGCACCACCGTGCATCGAGTCGTGGCCGAGACCACCGCGCATCCGGTCACCCTCGCCGGCGTTGCGTGAGCCGACCCGCTGGCCGGGCGAGCGCATCGTGTCGCCGGCCCAGTCGGCCGTGCTGCCCGAATCGGGTGAGGCGTGGGCCGCGACGTCGTGGAGCAGGTCGACGCGGCGGTCCAGCGTGCCCGGTCGCAGTGAGGTGTACGTCTCCTGTGGCGGGCTGTTGAGGGTGGTGGTGATGCTCGTCGGGTCGCCCGAGTCCGCGCCACCACCGTCGATGAAGCGGGTGACGATGCCACCGCGGTCGCCGACCATGGCGTCCTCGCCGGCGTTGCCCGACATGGTGTCGGCACCGAGCTCGCCGTACATGTCGTCGTTGCCGTCGTTGCCGGTCATCGTGTCGTCGCCGGACTGGCCCCAGAGGAAGTCCTCCCCGGCGTTGCCCTCGATCAGGTCGGCACCGGAGGACCCGGCCTGCGGCGCCTCGCCGTCGGACGACGGCACGTCGAGCCGGACCGCGTGGCGCAGGATCGCCCAGTCGGCGGTCTTCGCCTCGTCGTCGGCGTCGGCGATCGGGTAGCGCTCGGAGATGCGCTTCCAGCCGTCGCCGTCCCGGTCGCGGAACAGCGTGCCGTTGTCGCCGAGGACGAAGTCGGCCCCGCCGTCGCCGTAGACGAGGTCGTTGCCGTCCCGGAACCCGTTGCGCCCGACCTTCGAGCCCGAGTCGGACGGCAGGTTGGTGCTGCCACCAATCAGGTCGTCCTGGCCGTCCGCCGCGGCGGGGTCGCCGTCGAGCGCGACCCCCTCGCTGCGTCCGGTCAGCGGCGCCGGCAGGACGGACAGGGCCTCGTTGAGCAGGCGGTCGCCCCACAGCTGGTCCGGCCCGCCGTTGCCCTCCAGGTGGTCCTCACCCGGACCGCCTGACAGCGCGTCCGCGTCGTCCTGGCCGAGCAGCACGTCGACCCCCGACCCACCGGAGATCCGGTCGGCCCCGCCGCGGCCGCCGAGCGCCTCCAGGAACGACCCGTCCTGCGGGTTCTGGTCGAGCAGGCGGACGGCCCGCCGCGGCGAGTCCCCCTGGTCGGTCAGGGCCGACAGCTCGTCCTCGTCGGCTCCCGACGACCGCACGACGCGGGCGTTGTCGCCGAGGACGAGGTCGTCGCCCGCGCCGCCGTAGATCCAGTCGGCACCGTCGAGCTGACCGGTGCGGCCGTCGCCCTCACCGGACAGGGTCGAGGCGCTGCCGCCCACGAGGTCGTCGTGGCCGTCGTTGCCCTCGAGAAGGTCGGTGCCGGCATTGCCCTCGACGTGGTCGTCGCCGCTGTCGCCGCGCGCCACGTCGCTGCCGCCACCGGCGAGCAGGACGTCGACACCCGCCTCACCGCTGAGCAGGTCGTCGCCGGAGGTCCCGGCGACCGGCGCCAGCCCCAGGTCCTGCAGGACCAGGGTGCGCGGCGCGGTCATGCCGCTGCGCTGCGTGACGGCGTTGTACGACTGGCCTGCCACCTCCTTGCGGAGCACGACGGCGTTGTCGCCGGTCATCACGTCGGCACCGTCACCGCCGACGAGCGTGTCGCCGCCGTCGAGCTGACCGACGTCGAACCCGTCGACCGTGGCGTGCAGGTCGGAGCTGCCACCGAGCAGGTCGTCCTCGCCGGCGTCGCCGAACAGGCGGTCGGCGGCCTGGTTGCCCTCGAGGTAGTCGTCGCCGCCGTTGCCGTTGACGAGGTCGTCCCCGCCACCGGCGAAGACGACGTCGGGGTCGGCGTCGCCGGTGATGGTGTCGCCGCCCGAGGTGCCCGACGCGGGGGCGTGACCCAGGTCGAGGAGCCGCACGGCCCGGCGCGCAGCCATGCCGTCCCGGTCGGTGACCGGGCTGACGGCGATCCCGGCGTCGTCCACCCGCAGCACGAGGGCGTTGTCGCCCGCGATCACGTCGGCGCCGCTGCCGCCCGACAGCAGGTCGTCGACGTCCGGCTGGCCGGTGCCGGCATCCTGCACCGCCGACGAACCACCGACCACGTCGTCCTCACCGACGTCGCCGTGCACCACGTCCCGCGCCGGCCCGCCCTCGAGCAGGTCGTCGCCGCCGTCGCCGTGCACCGTGTCCGTGCCGCCCTGCGCGAGCACCACGTCGGCCGCGTCGCCGCCGTTGATGGTGTCCCCGCCCGAGGTGCCCGCCGCCGGCGCGGTGCCGAGGTCGAGCAGCTCGATCGCATGGTCGTGGAGGAAGCCGCGACCGCGCACCAGGTCGGACGGGGTGCCGGTGCGCGACAGGACCGCGTTGTCACCGGCGATCACGTCGCTGCCGGCGCCGCCGTCGATCCGGTCGGCGCCGTCCGGCCGCCCGGTCGAGCTGCCGACGCCGAGCGTCTCGTAGCTGCCGCCGACG
>Ga0136611_10001303_pt1 | contig 17274 bp, 12 predicted proteins | sample AntDrymUQ2232306_2_FD_106645 | JGI IMG/M metagenome (GOLD analysis project Ga0136611, IMG submission 106645) | Polar desert sand microbial communities from Dry Valleys, Antarctica - metaG UQ223 (23.06) | ecosystem: Environmental > Terrestrial > Soil > Desert | place: Antarctica: Dry Valley...
AATCATCTGGGCTTACCCTGTTCAGGTCGAATTGAAATCAGGACGCCAGAGATCTTTCTATTCGCTAGTAAGTATGGACTCAACATAATCGCTGAGGGACGGCACGGCGATTGCGTATGGCGATTGCGTATATTACCCGAACGATAACTTGCCTAACGCACGATAATTGTTGCCCACTCAGAACACAGAGAAACGAAATGAAATTCATTAGATGCTTATTGATGATCGCCATCATTGCAACCTACGCCTTGCATGGTTCGCTTTGCGCGCACGAGTGGAAAGACAAATCGGGGCACTATCGAATTGAAGCGGAGTTGGTAACTGCGAATAAGGAAATGGTGGTCCTTCGAACGGCAGACCATCGTCTCATTGCAGTAGATCTTGTTCAGCTTTCGGAAGCGGATCAAGCGTTTGTCCATTCGGAAATGGAAAAGGTGGTCAAGAGTTCAGGGCCAGTAAAAACGGATAACCCATTCGCCCCCTTAGCCCAGACAACTGGAGCCGCAACATCGACGCCAAAACCCTTGCCGGAAGTCACCCAAGATACAATTAGTGCAGAGTCGAGTATTAAACAACACAGTGCAGCTGGGGTGGGGGAATGGCTTTTGATCGACGGTCAACGAATAGGAGGCAATTTTTTGGGGTTTGACCTGAAACCCCTTTCGATCAAAAGAGCATTGTCTGAGGTTTACGTTGGGGGAGTGTTGTTCTCGCAATTAGATCCGGTCTATCAACACATTTTGCCAATGGTCATTGCTCATTTAGAAAAGGCAAAAATTGAGGATGTTCGCGACATCGAGAAATGGCTTGCAAAGTCCGGTCCAGGGCCTTGGACGTACAAAATTGAATCGGTCATGATTGAGACTCCGAGGCGTGGTTCGGTCGCGATCCCCACCTTCCTCCTGGAGAAATCCGTCTTTGATTCGATTTCTGTTCCATTACGGCGTTGGAGGGAAGCGCTCTCAACTGAAGTCGGCGAAGAGGAAAGAAACAGCTACTTCGATCGTGAACGGTTCATGACCCAAGCTTCTATGGCCGCTCGAGTTGCTGATTCGAGCGTAGAGCAACAAGCGCGATATATGCGTCTGGAGTTGCTGGCAGCGGCTAGTGGTGCCACAGACCTATGGAACGTTTCGCTTATACCGACCAGTGGATACGGCTACCCGTATCATGTTCTGGTTCCTGGACAGAATAGTGAAGAAGCGAGGGTCGTTGCGCTAAAACGCTATCCCAACTATACGCTCGGCGGCATCGCCAAATACACTAGATAGTGAAATACTCTTCGAAGCCAAGTACAACTTAATGGTCCACAACAATCGACAACCTACCGTTGCGAAAATTTTTCATGGGTTTAGCATCGCGTTGATGGTCATAGCTGTGCTTTACGTCGGTAAACCGGTTTTAATCCCTATTGCGTTGAGTGTACTACTTGCCTTCGTACTCACGCCTCTGGTGCTAGTGTTTGAGAAATGTAGAATCGGCCGGATTGCCTCGGTCATCATCGCGAGTTGTTTAGCCTTTGTCGCGATTGGGCTTATGTCTTGGGGACTGGCTGACCAGTTAACTCACCTTGCCAAAGATTTGCCTAACCATGAGCAGGAGATCAAGGACAAGATGGCGAACCTGCAGGTGGACGAGAATTCCACTCTTGGACGTCTAGATAAAATGGTGAAAGAAATTTTTTCTGTAAAAGAGTCAGTTGCCCCTATGGAGTCTGTGGATAGTCCTACCCAAAGTGACTCGAGTACGAAAGCGCCCGTGGTCGTCGCTCGCGAATCAGCCCCGTCACTTTCCAACACCGCTGAAATTCTGCTTGGAGCAGTAGAACCATTTGCCACTTCGGCGCTCGTCGTTGTGTTAGTGTTGTTCATCTTGATTCGGCGTGAAGATGTACGCTACCGAGTCATATCGCTGATGGGAGACAATGCACTGACCGGCACGACTAGGCTAATGCGAGACACGGCCGAGCGGGTCAGCAATTATCTATTTCACCTTTTGCTCGTGAATGCAGCATTCGGCCTTTGGTTCGCGGTCGGGCTCTATTTCATGAATGTCCCGTACTCGCCACTTTGGGGATTTTTGACGTTATTTCTACGATTCATTCCGTTCCTCGGAAGTCCTGCATCAGTCGTTTTCCCTCTGTTAATTAGTATTGCAACGTCGACCGGTTGGTCGCAACCCGCTGGAATTCTGGTCTTTTTTGCGGTTTCAGAATTGGTCACTGCAAACGTGATTGAGCCCATTCTGTTCGGTAAATCGACTGGCTTGACTCCAATTGCTCTATTGATCGCCGCTCTCTTTTGGGCCTGGATTTGGGGCCCAATTGGGCTGCTCCTTTCCACACCGCTAACTGTATGCTTGGTAGTGCTGGGCCAGCACTTACCCACGTTCCGTTGGCTTAAAGTCTTGTTGGCTGAGCAACCTGTTTTGGACCTGAAGCTTCAGTACTTTCAGCGACTTCTCGCTCGAGACTCTGTCGAGGCTGACAAGCTTATTGCCGGATGCACGAAAGCATTAGGGATGGAGCGCGCGATGGACGAAGTACTCGTCCCAGCGCTGCGATGGACTAGACAAGAGAGGGAGAAAGAAATAATTTCCGCAGACGAGCAAAAGTTTATCTATTCCTCCATGGCTCAATCGCTCAATAATATAAATGAAACGCCATTGTCGTCAGTTCCCGCAACAATCGATTCGTCCGTCTCTCTGGAAGTTAAGGATCAAGCTTCGACAGCCATAGTCGCGCGAGATGCGGTTGACAAAATCTCAACACCGGAAGTAGCAAAACGAAAATTGAATGTTGTTGGATATCCGGTTCATCACGAGTCGGAAGAGATCGCTCTTAGCATGCTTCAAAAAATCACAACCGACAGTTGTTCACTGACGTTGTTTTCTACAAAGCAATTGCCATCGACGGTCTTGCGAGAGCTTCAGAAGCTCAATGCAGATGTGATCGTGCTTGCCGTTTTGCCACCCGGCGGATTGCCTCAGGTGAAATTTATGGCATCCGAGTTACTCAAGTGTTCTCCCTTTACGCAGATCATCGTTTCCTTCTTAGGTTCGGTGAAAAACTACGATCAACTGCTTGTCAGAATGCGCAAGGCGGGTGTTACCTATCTTTCTACTTCTCTTTCCCAAACCCGACAGATGATCATTGCGATCCAAGAGGAAAAATCCCTTCATCTGGACTCGACGGCGATCGAAACGAGTGGCGTTCCTGTTCCCCACGTTGTCATGCCGGAGCACAGCGATGTTTCGGAATTAGAATTGAAAGAGGTGACGCGTGTCGGATAATCCAGTCTCAGTGTCGCGATTGCGGCGGTGGCTCATGTTAACGTTAGCATTGGCGGCTGCGATGCTCGTTTGCCTGGCTGCCCCCTTCATTACCTATCGAAACATTAAACAATTTTCGAAAACGTCCGATTGGGTCTCGCACACTCGAGAAGTACTCGCTGAGTCTGAGGGAATGATGGTGGACTTAACCGAAGCCGAGTCAGAAACTCGTGGTTTCCTGCTTACAAAACAGGATTCTTATAGAAAACGCTTTGACGCATCGCTGGATAGACTCCTGAATCGCCGGGCAAAATTAGGTAAATTGGTCGACGACAATACGAACCAACAGCGGCGACTCGCAGCTTTTGAGGAATTAAGTCGGAACAAAATCGCGACGTTAGAATCGTTTTTCACTCAGATGGATATCACTGCGGGCGAACGTGACGCGATTAAGAATAATTTGGAAACTGGGACAAACCAGATGGACGAAATACGCGATTTGGTCGCTGAATTCGCTAAATCCGAAGGGGAGTTGCTTAACGACAGATCCGCTCAACGTGAAACTCAGTTGGCGGTGACGGGAACGACGTTAGCGTTATCCACTTTGATCTCATTGATATTGCTTCCAGGATGCTATTACTTGCTCCATCGCTACTGGAACCTTCAAGAAACGGCCGCAGCACGCCTTCGTCATCATCAAAGAGAGCGCGACGATTTATCACGATACAACGAGCGATTGCTCGAGTCTACAGGTGAGGGGATCTATGGAATCGATGCCGATGGGCGATGCACGTTTATGAACCGCGCAGGAGCATTGATTCTTGGTGGAAAGTCCGAGGAATTCCTCGGAAAAGACATGCATCAGTTGATTCATCACACCAAGAGTGACGGGACAGAATTTCCGTTAGACGAATGTCCGATTTACAATTGTTCGCAAATGGGGGATGGATGTCGCGTTGATAATGAAATCTTCTGGCGACAGGATCGGAAAGAAGTCCCGGTAGAATACTCGTCGTTTCCAATTAAGAAGGGCGAAATCATCGAGGGGGTAGTGGTCACGTTCAGCGATATTACGGCTCGCCTCCGCGATCGACAGGATTTAAAAAATGCCAAAGAGCAAGCCGAAACTGCTAACGAATCGAAAAGTCAATTCTTGGCTAACATGAGTCACGAACTTCGCACTCCACTGAACGCAGTCATTATGTACAGTGAGTTACTTGCGGAAGAAGCAGAAGAACAAAATGTCGCAAGCTTTGTTCCGGATCTGCATAAGATTCGCGCCGCCGGAAAACATCTTCTTGAGTTGGTCAACGGCGTCCTCGATTTATCGAAAATCGAAGCAGGAAAGATGGAACTCTTTCCTGAGGAGATCGACGTTACTACGCTTGTCGACGAAGTTAACGCGATGCTCGAGCCACTGTTGGCAAAGAATAAAAACAGCTTGAATACGCATATCGCGGACGATGCTCGCGAAATGGTTGGCGATAGTACCAAGATCAGGCAGGTACTTTTCAATTTGCTGTCCAATGCCAACAAGTTCACTGATGCGGGAAAGATTGACCTTTCTGTTAGCCTTGATCCCGTCCGACAAACCATTGGCTTTTCCGTAACGGATTCAGGCATTGGCATGTCGACCGAGCAGTTGAGTCGACTTTTTCAGCCGTTTATGCAAGCCGACGCGTCCACTACCCGCAAATACGGCGGTACGGGCCTTGGCCTAGCCATCATCAAGCGGTTCACGGAATTGATGGGTGGGAAGGTAGAGGTTCAGAGTGTCCTCAACGAGGGATCGACTTTCTGCGTCACCCTACCGGCCCGGCTCGTAGGGCTTGCAACGGATATCCCTGAACCCGATTCGACCGCGACCAGTGTCGAACTCTCTCCCTTGCAAAATCATGCAATATTCAAGACCGGCTCGACGCTCGTATTGGTCATTGATGACGATCCGGCGGTTCGGGACATTTTGTCGCGGGTTCTTGTTGCGGAGGGGTTGCGATGCATTACTGCTACAAATGGCCATGATGGGCTAAGCAAAGCGTTCGCACATCATCCCGACTTGATCATTTTGGACGTGCTGATGCCCAAAGTCGATGGCTGGTCCGTCCTTTCCTCTTTAAAAGCAAACCCCCGATTAGCCGCGATCCCAGTCATCATGCAATCTGTGAAAGATGATCGCGATCTTGGTTTCATGTTGGGGGCTTCCGAATATTTGGTCAAGCCGGTGGATCGCAAGACGCTGGTCAACCTGCTTCACAGGTATACCAAGAGCGATGAAGCGACCATCTTGATAATTGATGACGATGAGGTGACGCGTCGCATGGTATCGCGGACACTTAAGAAGGAGGGGTGGAACCTGGTGGAGGCTGGCAGCGGTGAACAAGGATTGATAGAGATAGGACGAAAAACGCCGACGGCAATTCTTTTGGATTTAATGATGCCGGGAATGGATGGTTTTGAATTCTTGGAGATTTTGCATGCGACTCCTGAGGGACGACAAATCCCGGTTGTCGTTTTGACTTCCAAAGACTTAACGGCGGACGATCGGCTTCGATTGAACGGTGGAGTCGAAAGAATACTCGAAAAAGGCGCGCTCAATCGAGATCGCTTCTTGGACGAAGTGCGTCGAGTTGTACAAACACTGACCGTCCAAACGGTTGCAACCTAATCACCAGCCTTTTTACTGAAAGCCGTTCAAAATGCCTAAAATTTTAATCGTCGATGACAATGAAGACAATCGGGACGTTTTAGCCCGTCGACTACAGCGGCGTGGATTCGACGTCACGCAGGCGTCCGGTGGCAAGTTGGCGGTGTCGCAAGCCACAAGCGACGCGCCTGATCTGATTTTGATGGACATGAATATGCCGGAGCTAGATGGATGGGAGGCAACGCGACTGATTCGATCGCAGAGTCTGGTAATGCCGATCATTGCGCTGACGGCTCACGCGATGCCGGGCGATCGGGAGCGCGCGATCGAAGCGGGTTGCACCGACTATCATACGAAACCCGTGGAACTCGATCGACTGCTTGCAACTATCGAATTGCTTCTGTCGGAAACTCATCCATGACGTCCAGCAAGCGCAATTCAATGTCCTACGCATTGCAGCACTCGATTGCTAAGTTTTCTTCCGACGACTGCACGACGCACGCAGCCGCGTTGGCATTTTATACGCTCTTTGCATTGCCCCCGTTGCTGTTCTTGCTTGTGATGATCGTTTCGGCCGGGATGTCGGTGACAGTTGAAAAGGAAACAGCCGAAGGGATGGCTCGCGACTTTCTTCAGCAACAGGCGGGCAATTTGATCGGCATTCGAGCGGCAGCCACGGAAATTGGAAACATTATTGAGCAGAATCGAAATCAGTCCGGCACTTGGTGGAAGTCCACTTTGAGCCTAGTCGGTGTCCTGGTAGCGGCGACGGGTTTAGTGACGGCTTTGCAGAGTTCTCTGAATACCGTTTGGAAAGTCAAGCCACTCGATGGCGCATTCGCAACCCGCTTTCTGTGGAAGAGATTTGTCTCGTTGGCAATGATTCTTGGCTTCGGTTTTCTATTGCTAGTTTCCTTTTTAATCTCGACCATTTTGGCAGCTTTAACTCACTACGTGTCATCATATTTCACGCTCAGTGGCAGCGTTCCAAGCCTACTTAACCAAACGGTAAGTCTGCTAACGACGTGGGCATTTTTTACAGCTATCTTTCGGTTGATGCCAGATGCACGCGTGCCATGGTCGCACGCTACCTTGGGCGGTTTATTGACCGTGATCTTGTTTACAATCGGTCGTGCGGCATTGTTTCATTACCTCTCGACAACCAATCCCGCAGCACAGCTGGGTTCTGCCGCTGGCTCGTTGGTAGTCATTTTGCTCTGGATCTACTATTCCTCGAGCATCTTGCTCTTGGGTGCCGAGTTCACAGCATCGCTGACTCCCTTCGCGAGCGTCCCGGAGCAAGGTGCGGTTCGAGTGGAGGAGCGCATCAGCGATCCCAAGCTGGCATCCCACGCCGGTCAATTCTCACAGTTCGCAGAAGAACCCAAAAGCCCCTCTCTACCGGGATTTCGCCGAAATCAACTTTGAATGCACAATAACAATTGACCGTACCTGTGAAGTGAGAGTGAACATGAATTCGAAACTAGAACAAACGATTTCTGTCTGGATGCAAATGGGAGGAATTCCTGTTCATGGCGGGCTGTCGAAGGATGTCGAGGCAGATGTCTGCATTGTCGGAGCTGGAATAGCTGGGTTGACATCCGCTTACTTGCTATTGAAAGAGGGGCGGACAGTAATCGTCGTGGATGACGGCCCGATCGGTGGTGGACAGACGGAGCGCACGACGGCACACATCACCAACGCACTCGATGATCGCTACACAGAGATTGAACGCTGGCACGGACGGGAAGGGGCTCGATTGGCAGCGGAGAGTCATACTGCAGCAATTGATCGCATCGAAGAAATTGTCAATTGCGAAAAAATCGATTGCGATTTCGATCGACTGGATGGCTACCTTTTTAATTCCGTCGGTGAATTGCCGAGCCTTCTTGAGCAAGAGTTGCAAGCAGCTCGACGTGCGGGATTGTCTGAAGTCGAATCGATCCCATGTTGTCCCCTCTTAGGCATTGACACAGGTCCTTGCCTGAGATTTCCTCATCAAGCTCAGTTTCATCCGCGGAAGTATTTGGCAGGACTAGCGACCGCAATTGTTCGCATGGGAGGACAGATATTCTCACAGACTCATGTTGAAAAAGTTGAGTCTGGTCCACCTGCTCGCATGCGAACAGATCGTGGACGAACGATTACTTCCGAGACAGTCATCGTTGCGACGAATACACCTTTTAATGACTTCGTCACGATTCATACGAAACAAGCTCCGTACTTGACGTACGTCCTGGCGTTTGGCGTACCGCGTGGGCAAGTCACCAAGGCGCTCTATTGGGACACCGATAATCCATATCACTATGCACGTCTTCAAGCGATGCCGGTCGATGTGGCGGTATCTGCGATGTTGGGCAATCCCTTGACAGAGGAGCTCCTGATCGTGGGGGGAGAGGATCACAAAACGGGTCAAGCGGACGACGCAGAGGCGCGTTACGACCGATTAGAAGCATGGGCACGCGCGCGATTTCCAGTGAACGAGGGGAGACGCTGCCACTGGTCGGGGCAAGTCTTGGAGACCATCGACGGGCTCGCCTTTATTGGAAAAAATCCACTCGACGGACCCAACGTTTTTATTGCGACTGGGGATTCAGGACAGGGAATGACGCATGGCACCATCGCTGGAATCCTACTGACAGACTTGATTGTGGGTCGACCGAATCCGTGGACTCAACTTTACGATCCGGCGCGTAAAACTCTGTCAGCGTCATATAAGTTTTTGCAGGAAAATCTGAACGTCGCTGCGCAGTACGGTTCGTGGGTGACGGGTGGCGATGTCGAATCGGCTGAAGCAATCGCTCCTGGCACAGGAGCAGTCCTACGGCAAGGATTGACCAAGGTGGCAGCTTACCGCGACGAGCATGGCCAACTGCATGAGTATTCGGCTGTTTGCCCGCATCTTGGATGTATCGTCCAGTGGAACCGAAACGAAAGCACCTGGGATTGCCCTTGCCACGGTTCTCGATTCGACAAAAAGGGACACCTCCTTTGCGGCCCAGCCAACACGAATCTCAGTCAATCGACCAGCCTGCCTGATGCGTCCGTTGAATTAAAAACCGTCTCACCCTGAGTAAGTAGGGAACAGACTATTCGAAAAAACTAATTTATGGCTAATCACTGAGATTCACACCATGTCCCATATTACTGAGCTACCGATCGCCATTTCCACAGCCGAGATGCCGCCGCGTGAAGAAAATTTCGAGCGAGCGTCGTTGCGCATCCGTTTGGTCACCCTTTTCATCATCATTGTTCCTCTGTTAGGGGTATTCGCTACCCCGTTCTTCGTGTGGGGGTGGGGTTTCGGCTGGACTGACCTCGGTCTGCTGCTAGGCATGTACCTACTTACATCGCTCGGGATTACGGTCGGGTTCCACCGGTTGTTCGTACACCGCTCCTTCGAGGCATACATGTGGGTGAAGTTTATTTGGGCCATCTTCGGCTCAATGGCCCTGCAGGGTTCGCTGTTCCAGTGGGTCGCTTTGCACCGTCGCCATCACCAGCACAGCGACACACCCGAGGATCCCCACTCGCCTCATCACAAGGGAAACGGTGTCATCGGCCTGCTCCGGGGATTCTGGCATGCCCATATCGGATGGCTATTTAAGGCAGACCCGCCGCGTCTCGAACGTTACATCATAGACCTCAGTGCCAACCGCATGCTCAGATCGGTAAACCTCCTCTTCCCATTGTGGGTGGCTCTCGGCTTTTTGATCCCTGCTGTTCTTGGCGGCGTCCTGACGTCGAGTTGGGGCGGATTTTGGACCGGGCTCGTGTGGGGCGGACTAGTTCGAATATTCCTCGTCCATCATGTGACCTGGAGCGTCAATTCCTCTTGTCACTTGTGGGGATTGCACCCTTTCAAGAGCAACGACCAAAGCCGAAATAATCTCGTATTTGGCATTCTGGCACTCGGAGAGGGGTGGCACAACAATCACCACGCGTTTCCGACCTCAGCACGGCACGGGCTGCGGTGGTGGCAAATTGATATGAGCTATTGGGTGATCCGCACGATGGCTTTACTGGGTCTCGCTTGGAACTTAAAAATCCCATCGAAACAGGCTCAGGACATGATGCGTTTAAAGGCTACATAGAATTTTCGAGGGTGAGATGGACGATCATTGCACGCCGGAGCGACTGTGACCCAATCTCTGGGACGAAAGCGGTACCGGAACGGTCGTAGAAGGCTGTTCAAGAACTTTCGAAGCAAACCCTAGAATGGATTTGTTTACACTCTCGCTGTGCTCCCACTGTCCTAGGTGGCCGCCATGGTCACAAAACGCCGTGTCGTAAGGCAACAGCGATTCAATGCGCTTGCTGGCGGACTGGACCGTCAAGCGATCATGCTCACCCGATATGACCAGCACCGGTATCTTGATTTCAGGTAGCGTGCGTTCTTCGTTAAATTTCATCATGCCAAAATTACCGCGCGCCACGACCCCGGGCCAGGCCTTTGCACCCATCAACGCACTATGATCTAGTTGTTCCCAAGTCTGTTTCCCGGTGAAACTCTCCAGTCTTGCAGATATGTGGAGTGATCCGTTGTGATAGCTTTGCCAGTTCGATAACCATGAAAATGGTGCAAGAGGGATCATCAAAAAATTGATTAGCTTAATGATTGGTTCAAGCGGCTTTGTGATCCAGGCAAGCATGTTTGTTGCGATTGGATTGGTGTAAGTCGTATGAAGAAGTACAAGTCCTTTCACAGATTTGCCTAACTTCTCTGCATACAAACGGCAGAAAGTCTGCTGGGTCATGCCGCCGATACTATGCCCAATCAAAATGACCGGTCCGTTGGGTGCAACTTGCTCGAGGACTGCGTTTAGGTCATTGGCCATTTTTTCAAGGCTGTGGTCATGATTCGACGGCCCGCGAGATTTCCCCAACCCCGCATGATCCCAGGTAACGACACGATAATGCGTGCTCAACCCAGGGATCAAATATTTCCAAGCGGAAGAGTCCAAAGACCAACCATGTGTCAATAAAAGTGTAGGTTTCCCCACACTCTCATACACTTCGCCGTGTAATTGCGAACCATCCGGTCGATCAACAACGAAAGTAGAAGTTGCTTGTTGACCACTCCCAACGCTGGCATGCTTGTTGCTAAAAAGTAATCGCACCGGCAGTCTTCCACCGAAGGTAAGGCCTAGACAAAATAACGCGCCAGCAAGTAACGCCCAGGGTTTCCATCCCCTTGATACCTTTTTAACGACAACGACCTGCGATTCGGTTGCGTCCAAGTCGTTTGGATCCTGATCGTCGGTTAAACTTTTAGGAAAAGAAACCACATTGAGCTTGTCCTCGACTGGAACAAGGCCGCGGTACGCCTCGTAGGCAAGATAGATCCCAACTCCAAGTAGGGCCCAACTAACCATTCCTGTTACCAGTGTCCGAACAACGCTAAACGGCATCATAATAAGCATCCTTTCCAAAAGTTTTCACTCAATTTACCACTTGAAGATCTAGTGCGTCGTTCGACTAAGGCTCTACCCAAATTTAAGACCGAATGATGCACTAGGCATTTCCAAATCTCAGCAGCGACGCCCAGAAATTAGGGTAGCTCCTAGGCAGGTTTAACGATTTGCGAGTGAGGTTCAAAGCAATACTCGTGCCGTGCACAAGTGTACAGCGCAACTATTTGCCGCAAAGTTGATGTAGGAATCTTCTGACAAAGGCTATCAGCGTGGGGGCGGGACGACTGGTTTCGCCAGTGATTCGTAATACAGCGCGACATCGCGCCTTTGCTCGGGTGTTAGCCGATCCGCTACCGGGTGCATGAGAGGCGCAAATTCGGAACCGCCTCGACGATCATCGGCAAAGAGCTCCAACTGCAGAACGAGATATTCGGAGTATTGACCAGCGAGAATGGGATAGGCCGGGTTTTGCGATTTGTCACTCGGTCCATGGCATTCCGCGCAAATAGGAATACGAGCATTCGGCATATCTCCCCCAGCAATCGTAGCACCGCGACGGATAGCGAATTGCGATTCTGGAGAATTTGGCACTGCATGCGAAGGAGAGAGTTTACTGTAAAACAGAGCAGTTTCACGTATTTCTTCGTGGCTCAGACCGGCTGCAATCGGCTCCATGATTCCGCTATGACGCTCACCTCGCGAGAAAGCCTCAAGGGACGATGCGAGATACGCAGACGACTGCCCTGCGAGTTTAGGAGCCACGCTGGCTTGTCTACCTTGCCCATCTATTCCGTGACATCGTCCACAGCGATCGCTGATCGACCTATCAAAGGTTTTGCGTCCAGCAAGCTCCTGGATAGGTGCGTCCTCACCGCTTGATGAACTCGGCATGAACGACTTACCCATGATGCTTTCCCCATCCACCATGTGCCGGTACTCCTGCTCACTCAACTCGGGGAACTTTTGTAGGAAAGCGACCATCGCCCATACTTCGTCGTCGCGTTGCTGCGTTGGCCAAGCTGGCATACCAGTGAATTTAACTCCGTGCTTGACGATATAAAAAAGTTCCTGCGGTTCCCACTGGTCAATGATGGGCGGAAGGTATGGTGGATGCGGGGTCATGTGCGACGCGATGCGAGGGTGCTGGTTTGTCGGATTGCCATGGCACGGAAAGCAACCGGTCTCGTAATGGGTGGCTCCCTTCAGCACCATGCCCGGATTATCCAGTGCCGGTACTTTCATTCCTAATGTATGCGTCGACACGGATCGAGTCATAGTAAAGTGCAGAAACCACGCTGTAATCGGCCAGTGGCCAGAGCTGGCCTTGATCGGGACAAGTCCCAACAGGGCGACCAGAAAACCGCATAGGCCTGCGAGAATTCCGAGCGTGGTAATTTGTAGTAGCCAGCGCTTTAGCCCAGTCCAGCCCGGCGAAGGTCCCAATAGTGCCCAGACGCTGGACCGGAACCCTAAAAGCATTCGGCCAATGCAACGCCACCAAATCAGACATGAATTCAAAATGTTTTTCATTGCGAGCCTTTCGCTTGGATGGCATTTCTTCGAAGTAGTCGAACCGACAACCATAGGCCACCAATGAGATACGAGACACCGCCACCGACAAGCATGATTGCTCCACCAAGATGCTGGTCTTCCAAGGGTGTGAGCCCAGTATGGCTTGCGTCATGGCCTGTGTGATGAGCGTAAAGTGTGCGTGGAGTTAGGGCCAAGAGAGCGCCGAGCAATACCATGTGCATCATCGTGAGCAATAGTCCGATAACTCCTGCCGCCACCCGGTCCGCATCCAGTGGCAATCTGCCTCCGAAAGCGGAGAGCCACATAAGTAGACCACAACCAAGAAACATAGATTGTTCCGCAAGCAACCCGAACACGGTATGGCGAGCTACGTGGTGTAGCCCTGGCGCATGCCACGTCCAGACCACGACAAGCTCTAGCAATGAAATTGGGATCGGCGCAAACAACCCCGGAAATATGGGGACAGGATCCAGTCGTCCACCAGCAATCCCGATTGCGAGAAAAGGGGCGGCCACGGCTACGACTCCCATATGCATGATCATATGTACAAAGAATCCAGACGGTGCCAACAAAGGCAATACTCCCCACATCATGAAAAGTGTGAGGAACCCCAATAGCAAGAATAGTGTACGCATCAATCACACTTCTCGATAAAGTACGCGGCTAAAGCAACGAACAATGTAGCGATTGCGCTAAGTCCGGAGAGAAGGACCGTTGCGAATCCCAAGAGGCGATGACGATCCTCTGGCGTATCTCGTTCTTGAGATATCGTCGGATGTTGGAATCGGTGTCGACGAACCCCAAGAAACCCGGTAAGAAAAATGCCGACGAGCGCGATCACTGTATACACTGCGACCGCTTCTCGAACGATTCCGAGGGACCGATCAGGACCTGAATACTTAGCGCACCAAATCGCGGCCGTCAAGTAACATGCCAAGAAATGCATTGCCCAGATCGTAGGCGAAATAATAAGCAGCCAGAGGCTCTGATTTTTTTCGTGCGTCTCTTTTACTTCGCGCGGCTGCATTCTAGCACCTTCTTCAAGCCACCAATGGGAAACCAGCAATTACAGCGACGGTGATGAACGATGTCAGCGCGGTGAAGTGCCAATACAGTGCAACATTCGTAATGTCACCGTTGTAACGAGCGGTCATGCGGCCCGCCAATCGCCGCGCGATGCAGTAGAGTTGCATGTACATTCCAACCAAGACATGGATCACCGTCCACAATACCAAGATCCAGACGGTTGCGGGGTAGACGTGCTCCTGCGGATTGAGACCAGTCAACCAAGGACCGGCGATCAATGCTGCTCCTCCGCCTAGACCCAATAGGAACGCTGCGGCGAGTCCGAAGTAGAACGCATGACTCTGATTGTGATTGTTCCATCGCACAGATAGAACCGTCAGCCCCCACGCCCCGAGCAACAATGCGCATGCAGTCAGCGGCCACATCAGGCCCGGACCCGGAGAGGGTTGAGGAGGGAAGTCATCGTGAATAGTCCAATAGAAAAAGTACCCGAACACTAGAGAAATAAATGCCGTCAGGTCGGCGAGCATCGTGATGCACATGGCCCACCACGTAATGGAAGCCGATCCTGAAAGATACGTCGGCAATGTCAGCCCGAGACCGACGTCCTTTTCAACCTTCTCCGAAATCGGTCCCGTCCACAACCAGTAGCTGATGATCCCGACCGCCAGTGCTAAGCTTATCATGGCTAGCCCCCACCAATGGTACGTACCAAATATAAAAAAACCGCCGAGCGTGAATGCCGCATAAAGGGTGATAAAGGACGATCCGGGCAGTCGCAGGCACTGTTGTGGCTTTGCATCGATGACCGAGGTAACGATCGTCTCGCGCTGCAACTCTTCAGCGTCCGGCAAATAGAATCGACCCTCATCTACATCTCGCAACAAATTCGGCTGATCCCAAAGCGGATAGCGGCTGTCAATTTCCGGAATCGAACGAATTCCCCATGGCTTGCCAGGCATTTCCTGCAGCCATTCCAGCGTGCCTGCATTCCATGGATTGCGATCCGAATAAGGTTCTTTCCGCTTGGGCCGGACGAGATCCCAGAGGATGACGGCGATGCCAGCCCCCAAGATAAAGGCTCCAATGGTCGAAATAAAATTCAGGGTGTCAAAGCCCATCTTTGCCGGGTAAGTAAATACACGACGCGGCATTCCCCGCAAGCCTGTGAAGTGCATCGGCATAAAGGTAATGTTGAATCCGATGAACGTGATCCAGAAAGCAATGTACCCTAACTTATCGGAAAGCCTTTTGCCATTTACCAGTGGAAAGAAGTAATAAATTCCGGCAATCATCGGAAAGATCACACCGCCAACCATCACATAGTGCAAATGAGCTACGACGAAGTACGTGTCGTGCGCCTGAAAGTCGAACGTTGCAATTGCAACCATCACGCCCGTCAGCCCACCCAGCACGAAGATCATCATGCTGCCCAAGGCAAACAACATCGGCACCGAACGCGTGACGCGACCTGCCGCGACCGTCGCGATGAAACAAAAGATTTGAATTCCCGTAGGAATAGCTACGGCCTCGGAAGCTGACGAGAAAAACCCAAGTGAAATGCCTGGTAACCCCGTGGTGAACATGTGATGCACCCACAGCCCGAAGCTGAGAAAACCAGTCCCAATAGCCGCCAATACGACCCAGGTATACCCCACGATGGGCGCTCGTGCAAATGTTGGCACGATCATCGCAATCAGAGCGACCGATGGCAGGAAGACGATGTAGACCTCCGGGTGACCGAAGAGCCAGAACAAATGTTGCCAAAGCAGCGGATCGCCGCCGCCAGCTGGACGAAAGAATGGCCAACCGAAAGCGCGTTCGATCTCCAGCAACATACTCCCGGCGATGAGTGGGGGGAACGCAAACAGGATCATGGCCGCTGCAACCAAGACGTACCAGGCATACAACGGCATCAAGCTGATACGCATCCCAGGAGGACGGCACTTGAGCGTCCCAACGATCATCTCCACCGCGGCTGCGATCGCCGCTACCTCGATAAACGAGAATCCTAATAGCCAGATATCAGCCCCGATACCCGTTTGATATTTGGAGGTCAGCGGAGGGTACATAAACCATCCACCACTGGGCGCGGCATTAAAGAAAATCGAGCCACACAGAAAAACCCCGCCCAGCAGGAAACACCAAAAGCCGAAGGCCGATAGTCGAGGGAATGGCAAATCCCGCGCGCCGAGCATCTGCGGCAACAACAGAATTGCAATCGCTTCGAAGATCGGGAGGGCAAAGAGGAACATCATTACCGAACCATGCACCGTAAAGGCTTGGTTGTAGAATTCGGCGGAAAGGAAGGTGTTGTTCGGCACGGCGAGCTGAATACGCATCAGTAACGCCAGAACACCCGCAAAAAGGAAAAAAACAAAAGCCATGCCTGTATACCAAAGGCCAACATCCGAGTTGTTGACGGACGACCAGTAGCGCCAGCCACTAGGCGTCTGCCATGTCTGGAGAAGTCGCTCCTCTTGAGCACGCCGCAGTGTTATGGACGGCGTGTGCGCGAGAGGTTCTACATCGGCCATACTCTCGTCTTGCGATGTCGGGTTTTTGTCGCTCATTCCAATGCATCCAGGTAGGTCGCCAAGGCGCGCAGATCGTCCTGCGAAAGCATACTAAAATTGGGCATGTGTACATCGGGTTTAATAGTCTGGGTCTGCGTGAGCCAGCGCTCAAAGTTCTCGACATCGTTGGGAAGCGTGCCGGCACCAAGACTCATTCGGCCCCCGACATGCGTTAGATCAGGACCGACCACACCTTTGGCCTCGGTTCCACGCACAGCATGACACGCGCCGCAGCCGCTCTTGAGAAATACCTTCTCGCCCGACATGGCCACTGGCTCCATAGGAGTTTTTGCACGCGCCTGCTGTTGCTCCAACCAGACTGCAAAATCCTTCCTCGAGGAGACCACGACTGAGAATGTCATCAGTGCATGGGAACTGCCGCAATATTCCGCGCACGCGCCGCGGAAAACGCCAGTTCGAGTTGGTTCAAGTTTAAGTCGCGTCTGCCGCCCCGGAATCATATCGACTTTTCCACCGAGCGAAGGAATCCAGAACGAGTGGATGACATCAGCGCTTTCCAATTGAAATTCCACCGGTTCATCGACGGGTAATCGAATCTCATTTGCCAACACAATTGGATCGCCAGTCGACGACTCATAACGAACTCGCCACCACCATTGTTCTCCCGTGACAGCGATCTTCAAGCTACCTTCTGGAGCCGGAGCCAACATTTCCGGCATCATGGCCAATCCGTAGGTAAGTAAGAAGGATAAGACTAACGTTGGCACGATCGCACCACCCACAACGATCAACGGACTCGCCGAGCGGCTTTTAGTCTTAGGCGAAACCAATGTCGCATACAGTGCCAGAC
>Ga0136611_10001304_pt1 | contig 17271 bp, 15 predicted proteins | sample AntDrymUQ2232306_2_FD_106645 | JGI IMG/M metagenome (GOLD analysis project Ga0136611, IMG submission 106645) | Polar desert sand microbial communities from Dry Valleys, Antarctica - metaG UQ223 (23.06) | ecosystem: Environmental > Terrestrial > Soil > Desert | place: Antarctica: Dry Valley...
ACCCCCAACCGACCGCGCGCGTTGAGAGCGGCTACGGGTGGGGTTCGTCTCTGATGGCGGAGCGGCAGCAGGCTAGGTATGCCCACCGTTGCTCGACATTGTTGCGCTCGTCAGTTCCTGCAAGCGCTCGCGCACCGAACCTTTGTCCTCGCCCGTGCGCTCGCCGATCACCGACGAAAGCCGTTTGAGGTTGCCCTTCGCGTCGCGGATATCCTCATCAAGGATCGAGGGCCATTCACCCTTAATCTGCTCCGAGACGCGATCGAGGTCCTCCGGCATCGCCGCCGGCATCCGCTGCGCCGTGGCCCCCCGCGCGATCATCGCCCCGGCGAGGAAGCCGCCCAGCCCAGCGGCGATCACCGCCCAAAGCGGCGTATCGGCGTTCAGGATCCGCCCCAGGCGCGATGGACGCTTGTGGCCGAGCATCGGCAGCCGGTCCAGGCTCAACCGGTCGTGCAGACCCGCAGGCAGGTCCGGCATCGAGAAGTCCGCGCGCGCGGCGGCAGCGCGGTCCATCAGCGGCTGCACACGGCGGCGCAGGTTGCCCGTCTCCGGCAACACAACGCGCAGGCGTTCGGTCTCGTGGAGCGCGCGCTCCAGTTCGTTCGAAGCGACCGAACGCAGGCGGTCCCAACGGGATTCGTGGTGGCGGAACGGCAAAGGTATGCCCATCATGGCGGTACCCTCCTCGTGACGAGATCGGTGTGAATACGGGGTGCGTCGGATTGTGGCTCTAGCATAGCACGCGCCTGTGCCGCGCTGGGAAATCCAGCCCACGCCGCGACCCGGACCCGCGCCATCGTCGCACGCGAGCACGGCATCCCCGTCGTCATCGCACATCGCGACCGTCCCCGTGGGCGGCACGAGCGGCGCCGTGATCGTGGAATAGTGTCACGGATCAGTGCAGCCGTGGCTCACGCACAAACGGTGAGAGTTTCGCAGCATAATAGACCAACTCCATTCCGCGAAACGCCGCGCTCCTGATCACGGCTGTCTTGCCCGAATCACCGGGCGTGTTGCTGATTGAGAAGTCTACGTCGCTCAATGCTCCGCATCGAATCTCCCATATTTCAGCTATGGTTCCCCGGTAGGGCTTTCCCCTCTGGAACAATGCGTCGCGACCCACGAGCACATATCTCAGGGTGATATAGACACCCGCCTTCGCTAGGTGCCCTTTCGGCATGTTTTTCTCCAACGCCATTTTGATCTCTAGGCCCGGAAGGCCTGTTTGCTGGGGAGCAAGATCGGGGTACGCATGTGGGCGATTTCGCGCGTAAGAGCCAGCGGAAGCTCTCGCGAGGGCGCTACTGATCAAATTGCCAAACATGGACGATACATTCGCTAGCTCGAACAACTCAGCGATTGGCGGCGAGCCGCTTTCGCGTAACTGTTCGTCGATCAAATCAAACTGGTGATAGGCTGATTCGGCGGCGGTGAAGATGCTCTCGCGCGTGAGGCCAGTCAGGCGCTTGAGTACGCTGTCCGAACGAAAGGAGTCAGGGTCCAGTACGCGCGAATCAGGCCGATGGATCACTTCAATTTCAGGAGCGTTGAGGTTGGGAGAGTCAGGAGAGCCGGTAGCTGAACGCTGGCGTACGCGCTCCTCTGCTAACAGAAGCACTTCGGACAAGCTCGTACCGAGCGCGCGACACAACTCAGCGGCGGTCGCGACGGTAGGCTGCCGCTCGCCACGTTCCAGCAGCCCAATGTACGTACGATGAAGACCCGCGCGACCAGCGAGATCCTCCATCGAGAGGTTGCGCGCCCGTCGCAGATCCGCAAGAACCTGAACGAGCGCCTTGCCGAGAAGCTCACCAAATCCTGCCATCGTTCGTGACGGTTGCACCTTGACGAACGGTCGTCAACGTGACTATAGTCTCAGTAGTTCGTGTGGAAGTCCTGCGGGGGAAGTATGCAAAAGCTGAAAGTGCTTGACCTGTTCTGCGGTACCGGCGGCTTCTCAAAGGGGTTTGAAAATCAGAGGGACTTCGAGGTAGTCCTGGGACTCGACCAACTCCCGGTCGCCGCCAGGACATTTCAGCGCAACCACCCGAACGCGATCGCGATCAATGCCGACATCCGCTCAATCGAGCCAGGCATAGTTGCTGATCAAATCGGCCTTGCACGCGGTCAAGCGGATCTCTTGATCGGCGGCCCCCCCTGCCAGGGGTTTTCCTCGATCCGACCGCACCGGTCGTCCGAGTGGGATGACCCCAGAAACGGGCTATTTCGAGACTTTGCCGCATATGTCGAGTGGTTTCGACCGCGGGTCTTCGTGCTTGAGAACGTCGTTGGTTTGGTGACGTTCAACAGCGGCAGGACGCTTGAAATAATTCAGCATACGTTTGACTCGCTCGGCTATATGACTGACTGGCGTGTGCTCAATGCCGCACACTTTGGTGTCCCGCAGAAGCGCGAGCGGCTCATCATACTGGGAGTGGAATCCGGTATTCACATGCGCTTTCCACAGCCATCCCATTCCTGCGATGGAGCTACGATTGGTATTCGAGACAAAAGGCGGATGCTGTTGCCAGAACCGGTCACGTTGTTTAACCAGAACCGATCAACAATCCCCGCCATCACCGTGGCTGAAGCAATTGACGACTTACCGAGGATACAGAGTGGAGAGACAGCATCCATCTATTGCGGCCCCGCCCGGACAGAATACCAGGCCGCGCGCAGGAGGAAGAGCACGGCATTGACCCTTCACGGTTCCACTGCACATACACCGCGCATGATGGAGATTATTCGCCATGCTGGTCCGAATATTTCATCGATCCCACCACATCTGATCAGCAGTGGATTCAGCTCCAGCTACTCGCGCATCGCCTCGGATGAACCGTGCGTGACGATCACGGTCAACTTTGTGCATCCCGCCTCGAATCGCTGCATTCATCCAACCCAGGATCGCGCCCTCACGCCACGCGAAGGCGCGCGCATCCAGGGGTTCGATGACGACTTCACCTTCGCCGGGAACAGGACGCAGATCGTGAAGCAGATTGGCAATGCGGTTCCACCGCTGCTCGGCCAAGCGATCGCCGGTGCAGTGTCGTCATGCTTGCAATCGGATCGAATCCTGCAACCGGTCCACGTCTGAGGCGGTCTTGGGGAAAGGCAATCTGCGCGCTCCTGGGTCAGGCAGGTGCGACCGCTTCATCCTGACGAAACTGGAGATTATAGAGACGCGCGTAGAGGCCATCACGCGCGAGCAACTCCGTGTGGCTGCCCTGCTCTACCACCCGCCCGCCTTCCACCACCAAGATTACGTCGGCGCGCAATACCGTGGAGAGCCGGTGCGCGATCGCGAGCACGGTGCGCCCGCGGGTCAGCCGCTCCAGTGCCTCCTGGATCGCGCGCTCCGTCGCCGTGTCCACGCTCGATGTCGCCTCATCTAGGATCAGCAACGCCGGGTCCTTCAAGAGTGCGCGTGCAATCGCGACGCGCTGCTTCTCACCGCCGGAGAGCCGGTAGCCGCGCTCGCCGACCACCGTCTCATAGCCGTGGGGCAGCGAGGCGATGAACGCATGGATGTTGGCCGCGCGCGCCGCGGACTCCACTTCCGCATCGGTCGCCGCCGGCTTCGCGTAGCGCAGATTCTGCCCGATCGAGGAATGAAAGAGAAATGGCTCCTGGTTGACCATGCCGATGCTCTCGCCCAGCGAGGCGAGCGTCACGTCGCGCACGTCGTGACCGTCAATCAGCACGCGCCCGCCGGTGACATCGTAGAGGCGGGGCACGAGGTAGGCGGTCGTGGTCTTGCCAGCGCCCGACGGTCCCACAAGCGCCGCGAACTTCCCGGGCGGGACGGTGAAAGACACGTCGCGCAGCGCCGGCTGGCCGGGGATGTAGGAGAAGCTGACCGACTCGAAGCGCAGCTCGCCCTGAACGTCCGTGAGTGGTAGAGCCTCGGGCTTGTCACGGATCTCCTGCTCCAGGTCCAGGTAGTCGAAGATGCGTTCGAACAACGCGAGCGAGCTGAGCACGGTCACATGCACGCCCAGCAGCGAGGAGATCGGTCCAAAGAGCCGCCCCACCAGCGCCGCCGAGGCGACGACCGTGCCGAGTGAGGCCTCGCCGCCGATCACCTGATGCCCGCCGTACCAGTACACCACCGCGGGCGTGATCGAGCCGAAGAGCCCCATCGCCATCCCGAACCAGCGCCCGATCATCGCGCGACGGATGTTGAGGTCGCGCACCTGGATCGCCGTGCGCTGAAAGGTCGCCACCTCGTCCGCCTGCCGCCCAAACGTCTTCACGAGCAGCGCGCCACTCACCGAGAGCGTCTCCTGCATCTGTGCGTTCATCGTCGCTACATGCTCTTGCACGCGGCCGACGAGGTCACGCTGGAGGTTGCCAACCCGCCTCGCCGGGATGATGAAGAGCGGCAGGAAGACAATCGAAAAGAGCGCCAGCCGCCAATCGAGCAGCAGCATCACCACGAGCGTGCTGCTCGCGATCAGCAGGTTCTCCAGCACCGCGCCGAGCGTGTCGCTCACCACGCTCTGCACACCACCGACATCGTTGCTCACGCGCGAGAGCGTTTCCCCCGTGCGGTTGGAGGTGAACCAGCGCAGCGACATCCCGGAGAGATGCGCGTACATCCGCCCGCGCAAATCGAGCATCACGCTCTGCCCGACAAGGTTGCTGAGATAGGAGCGCAACACGCCGACGAGCGCCCCAAAGGTCACGATCGCGGCCATCGCCAGTACGAGCAGGTTGACCCGCCCCCCGTCCCCAGCCGGGATCGCGCCATCAATCACCCGCCGGATCAGCAACGGCGGCCCCAGCCCCACGGTGGACGTAACGATGATCGTGATCAGGTAGGCGGCCATCACGAAGCGGTGCGGCCAAAGCAGCGCCAGCGCCCGCCGCAACGTCGGCCAGGCCGGCCGCTGTGGCCGCGCCTTGCGTCGCTCGAGCCACCCACCACGCGGCCCAGCCCCCGCGTCGTGCATCGGTCGCTGCTCAGAAGGAACGCGAGGGGCCTGCGCCACGAAAATCAGTCCTGCGCCAGTCTGCTCCATCCATGCTGCCGCACCGCGGGCCCACGCACACCCGCGATCCGACCAGTGCCCCACTGGCCAAACGGGTAGGGATGGCGACGTCGTGAGGTATTGGATGGCACCCTGTCGTGCCACCTTGCGATCTCACCACCGCCATCTTGTCCTGCCCGGAGAGCGGCAACCAGACTTCGCCGGGGCGACCCAGGATCTGGCGCAGGTTCGCGTTCGGTGCCAACGCGCGAGGCTCTCAAATGTCTCCGTGCGCGGATCGAACCGCACACGCGCGTTTCTGCCCCAATCACTACGCGCCGCGCCCCTGGTTGCGCGTGGGCGGGTCAATCGCCGTGGCTGTAGCCGAAGCCGTGCTCCGTGCGGTGTGCTTTCCGATCCAGCTTACACTGCGCGGTCTGGCCGCACGGTATCAGGGTGTGTGAGCGATTCTTGCGAGCGCGCCCGCACCCGCAAAATGCATGGCACGCTCCCGATATTCGACGCCGCAGTCAGACCCTGCTAAAATAGATTGGCTAGGCGCGCATCATTCGATTCGCTCGTGTGCGCCGGGGTGGCGGAATGGCAGACGCGCGCGTCTCAAAAACGCGTGGGGCAACCCGTGCGGGTTCGAGTCCCGCCCTCGGCACCATTCGACTCTAGACTTATACGATAAACGTATAGTCCATTCGGGGGTAGGTTAACGGTAGACCATCGGCCTTTGGAACCGAGTATGGAGGTTCGATTCCTCCCCCCCGAGCCTCACGGCTAGACGCAGGGCGCACCGAAACGCAACTGGTATCCGCGCGAGCCAGACCCGCAGGGTGGACCGGAGACACAGTAGGGGATTGAACGTCGCATGCATGGGATCCTCGATCTGGTCCCCACGAGGACCAGAGTCGCATCCGCCGGGAGTTGCGGCCGAGAATCTCGTTGTGCGGTGCCACATCGCCCCCAAAACCTTCAGGCACGCTCCCATGCGGCGCTGGTCCACCATTGAGGGACGCCGCCGCCGTACGAGTTGGTAGTATGACTATCTCCTCTACGTCATTCAGTGATTCGACTTATAGATCGGTTAGCTCTGAAATCCTCACTACTTTGCGTCGCACGACCGCCTCGCGCTGGTATACTGAGTGAAGAAGATCGCTTGGAGCGTGCGATGGACCTCGCTGGCTGGCGCGATATTGCGCTGATGGTCATTGCCCTTCTGTACGCGATCGTCACGCTCGTGGTAGGAGCGGTGGCGTTTGTGGTCTGGATGTATGGCAGGCGTGGTCTTGGCTGGGTGGACACGTTCCTCAACGAGAAGGTGCGCCCGGCGCTTGATGCGGCGGAGCAGCAATTGGTGCTGATCCGGGACCGCACGGCGGCGCTGCCTGGTAATCTCTCCCTCGGCGCGGGCGAGGCCGGCGCAACGCCCAAGCGTGCTGGCCTGCCATCGCTCCCGTTCCGCAAGAAGAAGCGGCGCTTCCCCTTGCTGCCCTCCTGACCCGACGGGATGGCCAAGCCCCCTTCCTGCCTCGTTCCAGGAGCCACCAGATCGACTGGAGGAATCTGCATGCGTTTTCCGTTCGGCATGGAGCGCGCCCGTACACCTATCTCCCGCGCGCGCCTGCTTCGCCGCCCGCTACCCTGGCTGATCGTTTCGGCGCTGCTTGGCACGGCGCTGATCGCACGCGGTACGCCGTCGCTCGCGCAGGCACCGCCGACGATCTTCTATGGCAACCTGATAATTGATGGCGCAGTCGCACCGGCGGGTACGCTCGTAATTGCGGAGATTGCCGGTAAAGATTGCAGCACCCACCCGCCAATCGCGTTCACGCAGGCCGCGGGGAAGTATGTTGTCCATGCCGTGGGCAGCCTGCCGGAGTGCGGAGGCGATGATGCGCCCGTCGTCTTCCGTGTCGGTACTCGCTACGCGGCGGAGACCGGTATCTACATGAGCGGTATCTATGCAGAGCTGAACCTGACGATCAGTGGCGCGGCGGCCCGCCCTGCGGTCGCGGTGCTGGCTCCCGTAGCGACTGCCACGCCGACGCCGACGCCGACGCCGACGCCTGCACCGACCGCCACGCCCACCCCAACGCCCGTGTCAACGCCCGAACCCACGCCTGTGCCAACGCCGACGCCATCCGCACCGCCGCTTTTCACGAGTGCGATGCTGGACCTGACGCAGCCCTGCATCCCGCTCGCCGGACAGCCGGTCTGCGATAGCGCCCGCCAGCGCCTCTGGAACGGCGAAGTGACTGCCTGGACGGAGCGCCTCAGCAACGAGGGCCTGCCCTCCGGGCCGGATGAGATCTTCGTGGCCGTGCTGGGCTTCCGCATCACGGCGGGCGACCCCGCCGGGATCGCGGCCGTGGCGCAGGCGTTGAGCTGGCCGCACCTCCGCATCACCGCGGTCCGCTTCCGCGGTACGCCACCGGACGAACTCGATGAGTGGGTCGAGCTAACCAACCTTGGCGGTGCCCCGCAGGAGATGACCGGCTGGAGCGTGCGGATGGAGAACAGCGACGCGCGCTGGCAATTCCAGGACGGGTTTGTGCTTGGGGCTGGTCTCTCCTGCCGCTTCTACAGTGGCGCACCCCGTGCTGATGCCTGCCCTGGCTCTTCCAACATCGCCCAGCGCGGCGTTCTCCCCAACGACGCCGGCGTGCTCCAGCTCTGGGTGGACTTCCTCGAGCTCAAGGCAAACGAAGTGCGCTATAACGCGAACCCGATGCAGCAGCCGCCGCCCCCAAATCTGAAGGGATCGTCAACGGCGTAGCGTAGTAACGAGATAGCGAAGTAGCGACATGGAGAGTGGGGTTCCCTCGTCGCTACTTCGCTACTTCGCTACCTCGCCACCTCGCCACCTCGCTACGGCCCCCAGCCAGCCCACCGCCACGATCGCTGCCAGGCTCGCAACAAGCGTCAGCCAGAGTGGGTCGCCGGCCGTCCAGCGGCGGTCGAGCGGGTTGCCAAGCAAGAGGTTGGCGCTCACGGCGGCGGAAAAGAGGAGCAGGGGCAACCGCAGACGCGGGGTGAACGGGAGCGCGGGGAGCAAAACGACGAGCGCCGGCAACGCGTACCGCTCGTGCGAGCCGCCCGCAACGAGGAAGTAGGCGGCCAGAAACCAGCCAGCGGCGAGCAGCACGGCGAGGGCCGTCGTCCGGCGCAAGATCCAGATTGCGGTGCCCAGGGTAAGAAGAACGAAGGCGCTTGCCAGCGTGCCGTAGGTGATCCAGCCCAGCGCCGGCAGCAACGTGTTCGGACGCGCATCGAGCAGGCGCTCGAACGGCCACCAGAGGTTATAGGCACCGAAGGAGAGGTGCTCGTTCTGGCGTAGCTGGAAGAGGTAGATCTCCAGCATCCGCTCGGTGTTGCCCGTGGCGATGAAGTAGGCGTGTCCGGCAAGCAACAGGGCGAGCCCGGCGAGGCCACCACGCAGCAGCCCCGACCACCCGCTCTGCCGCCAGACGAGCCAGGCAAGCAGCGGCCCCAGCACGAGCGGCTGCGGCTTTACGATCGTGCCGAGCGCGAGTGCTACCCCTGCCCACTCCGGTCGCCGCCGCCACGCCAACCAGAGCGCCAGGAGGATGAAGCCCGCGACCAGCGAATCCATCTGACCCCAGTAGGCGCTGGTATAGATCACGGCGGGATGGAACAGAAACAGTGCCGCCATCACCAGGCCTACCGCCTCCGCCGTGCCGAGCCGCTGCCGATCTGCCAGCCGTCGCCAGCGCGGCGGGAGCCGCTGCACACGGTTGGTTGCCAGCGACCGCGCCACGACACCGACCAGGACCGTGGTGAACACGTCGCCGGCCAGCCCAGGCAGCTTCAGGTAGCTCCTGAGCGTCTTGTCCCGCAGCGTTACCTGCGAGGCGTCGCCGCCGTAGGCGTGACCGAGCGCCCAAAGGATGTAGTGATACCCCACATAGTCGGTGTCCGTGGTGCGGAAGACCTCGCCCAGACCGTGGTCCTGGATCGCGCCCATCCAGCCGCGATAGGCGTCCTGGTCATAGCCGTGCCCCAGCCGCGGGATCAGCGGCAGCCGCACAAGCAGGCCCAGCAGCAGGACGGCGACCAACCAGACGGAGAAGGCGCGTGTGGTCGAGCGTTCTCCTTTCGCCGACCCCTCCCCCGACCCCTCCGCTGCGAGGAGAGGGGAGACCTGCCAGACTCGGTTTGCCAGCATCTCCCCTCTCCTCGCAGCGGAGGGGTCGGTGCGCGTCTGCATTCCCAAGGAGGTCACCTGATCCTGCACCTGGGAGGGGATCGGGTCGGATGGAGGCGGGTGCTGCATCAGACGGCGACCGTCCGCCCGCCGCGCGCTGATTGATAGAGCGCGGTCGCGATCGCCGTCATGCGCAGGCCATCTCCCCCGGATGCGTCCGGCTCGTCGCCGCGCACCACGGCGTCCGCAAAGGCACGCGCCTGGAGCGCGTACATGTCCGTGCCCGCGGGCATACCAGAGAGTTGGGTATCGGCACCCAGCACTTCCAGCCGGCCACGCGTGAGCTCATCAATCGTGCGGTGCGCGATCAGGCTGCCGCGCGTCCCCTGCACCTCCAGAGTGTTGGACGGCGCGTATACGCCACGCGCGCAGCGCACGAAGGCGAGCGTGCCCGTGCGGAAGCGCAGCAGCGCGAGCGCACGGCTCTCCAGGGGGGATATGGGCGAGCTGGCCGCGTCGGTGAGCGCTGTCACCTCGTCCACCTCGTCCGACAAGACAAAGCGAAGCAGGTCAATCGCGTGGATACCGGTGCCGGTGAGGATGCCGCCGCCGGAGAGCTCCGGCTCGCGCCGCCAGGCCGCGGAGGCTCCGGGCGGTGTCGCAGGGAGCGACCATTCGGCAGTCGCGATCTGCACCGGCCCCAACTCCCCCGAGCGCACCAGCCGCCGTGCCTCTTTGTGTAACGGATGGTGCCGTAAGTGGTAGCCGGTGCCGAGCGTGACACGGGCGCGGTTGCAGGCACGCACGATCGCGGCCGCGTCTTCGACCGTGGTTGCGAGTGGCTTCTCACAGAGCACATGGCGGCGCGCGGCGGCGATCTGCTCGACGTGGACGCGGTGGAGCGCGTGCGGCGTCGCCACCCAGACGGCTTGCACCTCTGGGTCGGCGAGCGCCGCTCCGAGGTCGTCGTAGGCGCGCGGCACGGCGTGCTCTTCCGCAAACGCCTGCGCGCGGGCACGGTCGCGGCTTACCACCGCGACGAGGTTGCAGTTCCCCGCCTTCGCCAGCGCCGTGACCAGCCGGCCCGCCGCAAAGCGCCCCGGCCCCAGGATCGCAAATCCAAGCATCGTGATCTCTCCAGCCTCCCTCATCCCTTTCGGGACGGGCGCGCATCCGTTGGCTTAGAGATAGCGGAAGATGAGCTTACTGGCGAGCGCCGTCACAGGAAGGGGCAGGCGCTGCCAGGCCGTTTCCGCCGCTCTGCGCGCGCGGCTACTGGGGCGCAGCGCGCCGGTCCCCAATTCGCGCGGCGCAGGGTGGTAGTACCTGGATGACAACGAGTTCCAGCGCCACGGCGCGGACCCGCGCGTGCAGCGGATCACGGCAAATCTATTGGAAGTGATGCTCCGCTGAGCGCCACCATCGCCCCGCGCGACACCGTCGCCCGCGCGGACCAGCGAGGGTGGCAGCGCCACCGCCGGCTGTACTGTACTAATATCAATTATCAATGCCGCGTGCTGAGCGGCGCATTCGGCTCAAGGACGCAGCACGCAGCACGCAGCAGTAAAACACGGAGGTTGCCATGCCAGAAGTACTCTATGAGAAGCGGGACCAGATTGCCTACATCACCCTCAACCGTCCGGAGGCGCTGAACGCGCTCAATGGCCCGTTGCGACGGCTTGTCACCGAATCGCTCCAGGACTTTGCCCAGGACGAAAACGTCTCGGTGGCGATCCTCACCGGTGCGGGGGAGCGTGCCTTCTCCGCGGGCGCGGACCTGAAGGAAATGAGCAACCGCAAGCAGGCCGAGGCGCGCGGTGACGTGAGCGGCGATCCGATGTGGGGACCGCAGATGCTCACGCTCAACCGCGGCCTCAAGATCTGGAAGCCGGTGATCGCCGCGATCAACGGCTATTGCCTCGCGGGCGGCCTGGAACTGGCACTCGCCTGTGATATCCGCGTCGCCGCCGAACACGCCATGTTCGGCCTCACCGAGGTGATGCGCGGCATCCTTCCCGGCGGCGGCGGCACCCAGCGCCTGCCGCGTGCGATGCCGGTCAACGTCGCCCTCGAACTGATGCTCACTGGCGACCACATGCCCGCCCAAGACGCCTTCCGCTACGGCTTGATCAACCACGTTGTGCCCGCCGACCAAGTGATGGCAAAGGCTGAGGAGATCGCACGCAAAATCTGCGCCAACGCACCGCTTTCCGTGCGCGCGATCAAAGAGTCGGCCTACCGCGGCCTGGACACGACCCTCGAAGAGGGCCTCCGCATCGAAGCGATGCTCGCCCGCATCATCGGCTACACCGAGGACTCCCGCGAAGGCCCCCGCGCCTTCGCCGAAAAGCGACCGGCCCAATGGAAGGGACGGTAGCGGCTCCCACCGTCGCTATCTCGCCGGATAACTCGGGTTCGGCGTCTCTTCCGCGAGGATACCTTCGAGGCGGGTGCGGACCTGGTCGCGCGGCTGCTCCACCTTCTCGGCGATCAAGCCGGCGAGGCGCTCCAGGTCGCCATCGGCGGTGCGCACCTCTTCGAGCGTGACCACCGGCCAGACATCGTGGATATGGTCATACGACGTCTCGATGCGGGCGGCCATTGAGAGTTGCTCCGGGGTGATATCCGTGCGCGTCTCCGCGGGCGACCAGCGTTGCTCGGGCGCATTGCCGTCCCGATCGCCGAACGAATTACCCTGACCACCAGCGTCAATAACGTCGTTGTCGTAGCCGGACGACTTGCGCCGTACCGCAACGACTGTACCGAGTGCCGCCGCCGCGCCACCGATCACGAGCCACTTCTTCAGTTTCGTCTTCAATTTCGTGCCTCCTTAAACGTCCCGCTCCAGCCGGATCGCGCGACCGTTGCTTGAATAATAGACGTAACGGGCCTTCGGCAGATAGTCTGCAGGTGAGCCACATATTCTTGCGAGTGCGCTCGCAGCGGTACGGCGCAAGGTAGTGAGGACTTTAGTCCTCTCGCGTTTGGCGTCCATGGACGAACGAGGGATGAGGACTAAAGTCCTCACTACCTCGTGCCGCACTCGGCGCGCGCCGCAAGCACGGCCTGCTGCAAGGCTGCGATCCCTGGTTCGATCTGCTCAGTTGGAATGCGGCTGAACCAGAGCACCAGCGTCGTGCCTCGGGGCGGCGTCACGTAGGCGTCCGTACCATCTACCAGGGCCAGGTCTCGCGCCCGCGCGTGACGCAGCAGCACCGCGCCGGGAAGATCAGGAATCTCGATGCAGGTGTGCAGCCCCCCGGTGACGGGCCAAACGTGCGCGCCGGGTAACGGCCAGCGGGCGAGCGCGGCGAGCAGGTGCGCCCGCCGCCCGCGATAAGCGCGCATCGCCCGGCGTAGGTGGCGCTCGATCTCGCCCGCTGCAAAGAGTTCCGCCAGCGCCGCCTGGATCACGGTGGTCGTCGCCTGGTCCAACATGCTCTTTGCTGCCAGCGCCGCCGGCATGAGCGCACGCGGCACGACGAGGTACCCGACCCGCAGCGCGGGGTGCAGCAGCTTGCTCAGACTGCCCAGGTAGAGGCAGCGCCCGCCGCGGTCCATCCCCTGGAGGCAGGGTAGCGGCGGCCCGCCGTAGCGGAACTCGCTGTCGTAATCGTCTTCCAGCACCCAGGCATCATGACGCTCCGCCCATTCCAAGAGCGCCAGCCGCCGCTCCGGCGTGAGCACCGAGCCAGTCGGGAATTGATGCGACGGTGTCACGTACACCATTCGCGCGCCGTCCGGCGGGAGGTGCGCCGTGCAAAGCCCACCCGCGTCCACCGGCACGGGATAGACCGCCGCGCCGAGCGCCTCGAAGGCGGCACGCGCACGCACGTAGCCCGGCTCCTCCGTGACGATGCGCTCACCCGGATCGAGCAGCAGGCGCGCCGCCAGATCCAGCCCCTGCTGTGAGCCGCTGACGATGATCACCTCGTCCGCGCTGGCGCGCAGGCCGCGCGTGCCCCCCAGATGCGCGACCAACTCCTCGCGGAGGTGACGGTTTCCCGCTGGGTCGCCGGTACCGCGCACCTGGGAGAGCCCCTCGGTCGCGCGCCGCAACGCGCGCGTGAGCGCCTGCGCGGGGAAGCTCTCCGGCGTCACGCCCGGGCGAAAATCAAAGCAGGCGTCCTCCTCCGACATCGGCGGCACGAGCGCGAGGCGCGCACCCCAGGCCGAGAGCCGCACGCGACGCGGTGCCGCCGGCGCGGGCTGCCGGGCGCTATCGAAGGTGACAAAGGTACCCGCGCCGACGCGGGCACCGCAGTAGCCCTCACTTACCAGTTCCTCATAGGCTGCCACGACCGTGCCGCGCGAGACGTTGAGCTGCGCCGCCAGCAGGCGGGTGGGCGGCAGGCGTGCGCCCGCGGTCAGTCGCGCGGAAACGATCGCCTCGCGTAGCGCCTCCACGAGGCTTGCGCCGCGTGGGCCATCCCCGGCAAGGTTCAGGGCAAGGTCCATTGGTCCATCTCCTCGATACCGATTTCGATCGAGCGATGGTCCATTCTAGCGTCCGTCGCACGACGGCGCGATCACCGGATTACGCGGTCTCTCCATGTCACCGTGGGCAGGGTATTGACCTACGCGGAGAGCGTCTCAAAGGCAGAGCGCAGGAAGTCACTGAGCACCGCCGCCAGTTCGCTGTTGTCCGCGCCCGCCAGCAGCGCGGGCGAGATCGTGCGCTGCGGATAGAGCGCAAGTGTGCGTGGCTCCTGTGCCGCATCGTAGAGCCGTCTCGCCTGGGCGTTCGTCTCATTGTCTGCCAGCGAGGCGAGCGCCAACAACGGCACCGGTGGCATCCCGCCACGCGGCGGCGACTCTGCACCGGCCTTGGGGTTATAGACGACTAACCCCGCAGCGTCTGTGCGTGCTGCCACCAGCGCGTCCGCCACCGCGGCGCCGCTGGCGATATAGAGTACCTTCGTCGCCCCGTGCTGACGCAAAGCATCGCCCGCCGCCCGTGCCGCGCCGTCGCCATCGCGTGCCGGGCGACGGTAGAGCAGCACGCGAAAACCTTGCTGCGCCAGCACGACGGCGACGCGCTCCCACGCCTGGAAGTCATCCGTCGGGCTGACGATCACAATGCCGCGCGTGGCGCTCGTGCCGTAGAGACTGCCCGTCAGCCGCGCCCCCGGGTCAATTACTACCGTGCGCGCGTTCGGTCCCGGGCTGTCTGGTGGCGCCGCCACACGCCCGCCGGAGCCGCCGCGATTGCAGGCAATCAACGCGGGAATCAGAAGGAGCAGCAGCGTACCGGCGCCTGGGCGTGCGCGCATGGACAGATCCCATATAGAAAGGCTTGAATCCAGTATCGCACCGAGCGCGAGCCGCTGCCGGAATCAGGGACGAGAATCACCTGCTACGACGCCGCCTCGTCCTCCGTGCCGTCGCGCGGCGAGGGCACAACATCGTCCTCGAGACGGCGATAGCGCGTCGGGTCAGTGATCTCCTGCATCTTGCCGACGAGCTGCCATGCGACCCGTTCACTTTGGCCGGTGCCGGTCCAAGGCGACAGGCGGCTCGCGGGCCGCACCTTGAGCTGGAGCCGCGTGCGCGCGGGCTCGTGCCTGGTCGCCTGCGCATGGATGCGGAACGTGGCGAGCGCGCGCAGGCTAAAGTCAGCGTGAATCTCCGCGCGCCCCAAGCCTATATCGAACGTGACGACCTGGTGCTGCAACGCCTCTGCCGCTTGCAAGAGCAGGGTGATGGCCTGGTCCTGGGCCAACGGCACAAAGACAATGATCTCGCCTGGCATCGTCCCTACAGTCCCCCGGCCGTAACCCGCCTTACATGGGTAGCGTTGCGCGCCGGCTATGCCAGTCTGTCGTCTGCTGGTAGGCGTGCGCCACGCGCAGCACGGTCTCCTCGTCGAAGGACTTGGCGAGGATCTGGAGCCCCACCGGCAGGCGATTGTCGAAGCCGCAGGGGATCGAGATGCCGGGGATGCCGGCAATGTTGACGGGCAGTGTGCAAACATCGGAGAGATACATTTGCACGGGATCGCCCGTCTTCTCGCCAAACGCGAAGGCAGGCGTCGGTGTCGTCGGTGTGAGCAGGACATCATAGCGGGTGAACGCCTGCTCAAATTCTTGCCGGATCAACGTGCGCACTTTCTGTGCCTTGAGATAGTAGGCGTCGTAGTAGCCGGCAGAGAGCGCGTAGGTGCCGAGCATGATTCTGCGCTTCACCTCGTCGCCGAAGCCGCGTCCGCGCGTCTGCTCCATGTTCTCCCAGACGTTCGCGCCCTCCTGGTAGGCATAGCCGTACTTCACCCCGTCAAAGCGCGCGAGGTTCGCGGACGCCTCGCAGGGCGCGATGATGTAGTAGACCGCGAGCGCCGCGGACGTGCTGGGCAGCGACACATCCCAGTCCACGGTCGCCCCCATCTGCCCAAGCTGGTTGATCGCCGCCACGACCGCATCGCGCACACCGGGCGTCATCCCTTCGACAAAGTACTCGCGCGGCACACCGATGCGCAGGCCGGTCAGGTCGCCGGTGAGCGCCTGCGCATAGTCTGGCACGGGCAGCGGCGCGGATGTGGCGTCGTTCCGGTCCTGGCCCGCGATCACGCTGAGCACGGCGGCGATGTCCTCCACGTCACGCGCGAAGGGTCCGATCTGGTCCAGCGATGAGCCGAAGGCGATCAGCCCAAAGCGACTGACGCGTCCGTAGGTGGGCTTCAGCCCGCTGACGCCGCAGAGCGCGGCCGGCTGGCGGATGCTGCCGCCGGTGTCGGAGCCGAGCGCGAGCGGCGCCTCACCCGAAGCGACCGCCGCCGCCGAGCCGCCGGACGACCCACCCGGTACCCGGTCTAGGTCCCACGGATTGCGCGTTGCCCCGAAGGCCGAATTCTCCGTGGACGAGCCCATTGCAAACTCGTCCAGGTTCGTCTTCCCCAGCAGCACCGCGCCGGCGGTGGAGAGCTTCCGCATCACGGTCGCGTCATAGGGCGGGACAAAGTGCTCGAGGATCTTCGAGGCGGCGGTTGTCGTCACGCCCTCCGTGATAATCGCATCCTTGATCGCGATCGGGATGCCGGTGAGCGGCGTCACGTCCTCACCGGCCTTGAGACGGCGGTCGGCCGCGTCCGCCTGCTCGAGCGCCTTGCCCGCACTCACGCGCAGGAACGCGCGCGTCTGCTCACCGACGGCGCGGATCCGATCAAGATACGCCTGGGTGAGCTCGCGCGAGGAAAGCTCGCGGCGGGCGAGCAGGGCGGCAGCTTCATGGGCGCTGAGGTAATAGAGCGGCGTGGCCATCGTCTGCCTAGCTCGCGGCGCGTGCCGCGGGAGAGTGTGGGTGGATGATCGCTATTCGAGCACGCGCCGGACGCGGAGGTAGTGACCCTCGTGCAGCGGCGCGGCGGCGAGCACGGTCTCCCGCGGCAGGGAGGGACGCGCCACATCTTCGCGCGCGACGTTCTCCAGCGCGAGTGTGTAGGCAGTCGCCGGCACGCCCTCGGTGTCAATCGCACGCAGCGCCTCGAACTGCTCCAGGATGTTGGAGAGCTGTCCCTGGATCGTCGTTACTTCGTCCTCACTCAGTCCCAGCCGGGCCAGCCGGGCGATGTGCAGAACCTCATCTCGTGTCAGGGCCATCGCATCACTCCGATCCGTTACGCGGCCAAGTATATCAAGGGCAGAGGAATGAGGGATGACCGTGGCCCGCGACCTTCATCCTTCAACCCTCATCCCTCTGCCCTTCTGGTACGATCCGCGCGTGGAGGCGGTGATGTCGGTTGTTAATGCACAGCGGGCGATCACGCTCGGTCATCCGAGCTATGTTTGGCGCTCTGGGCAGGAGCGACGGCTGCACCTGATCCGGCGCTACGTGCCGCTGGAAGATCAGGCCGTGCTCGATATCGGCTGCGGGCTTGGGATGTACGTCGTCAATTTCGCGCGTTTTACGGACCAGACCTACGGCATTGATGTGGATGCGCCGCGTGTGGTTGAGGGCCGCCGGCGGGGAGCGCACTCCCTGATGCTTGCCGTGGGTGAGGCGCTGCCGTACGGGGACGCCACATTCGACGTGGTCGTGCTCAACGAGGTGATCGAACATGTCCAGGACGATGCCCAGACGCTGCGCGAGGCGTGCCGCGTGCTGCGACCGGGTGGCTCGGTTGTGATC
>Ga0136611_10001305_pt1 | contig 17269 bp, 18 predicted proteins | sample AntDrymUQ2232306_2_FD_106645 | JGI IMG/M metagenome (GOLD analysis project Ga0136611, IMG submission 106645) | Polar desert sand microbial communities from Dry Valleys, Antarctica - metaG UQ223 (23.06) | ecosystem: Environmental > Terrestrial > Soil > Desert | place: Antarctica: Dry Valley...
CGGAACTTGATGGGCGCGCTCGTCGGGATCGTCCCGTTCGTCGTCGCGCTGTACTTCTTCTACGAGAACGTCAACCGACTGCTCCCGCCAGCCCTCTAGCAGGGCAAACGCCGCGTCAGCTGCTGCCCAGGCCGACCACGGTGCACATTCCGTGCACTTCTCGACGCAGGCCGGCGTCGATCGCCGCTGTGATCCGGTCCTCGTCGTTCGGCCACAGATGCGCGTAGGTGTTCAGCGTCTCGCTCGCGTTCTTGTGGCCGAGGAACGACGCCACGGCACGGGGTGAGCAGCCCGACGAAATCAGGAGCGACGCCGCATGATGTCGCAAGTCGTGAGTCGACGCATCGATGCCGAGGCGCTTGGCGGCCGCGCTGAACGCCGACAGCCACGTCTGACGGGCGAGCATCGCGCCAGTCGACGCCGTAAAGACCAACCGGTCGCCACCCTCACCGAACTCTGCGATGTGCGCGGCGAGGACCTCCGCGACCACGGCGGGCAGCGGAAGCACGCGGTTCGACGTCGGAGTCTTCGGCGGTCCGAAGTAGCACGCGCTCCCTTTCGCCGGCGTGACGACCTGCCGATCGATGCGCACCTTGCGCCGCAGGAAGTCGACTCGGTCAGTCGTGAGGGCACACGCTTCGGCCTGGCGCAGCCCCAGACCGGCCGAAACCAGAACCAGAGCTCGATAACGCCTCGGCACCTCGTCCGCGAGATCAGCGACCTGCCCGGCGGAGAGCAACGTGAGTGCCGAGGCGGCCCGGTCGGCGCGCGGCAGTCGCACGCCGTCACAGGGTGACTCGTGGATCAACCGATCACGACGGGCCGCGATCATCATCTGAGCGAGCACACGAAAGTACGTTCCGACACTTGACGCCGCGAGGCCCGACATCGACAAGCGTCCCACCCAAGCCTGCACATCGGAGGGTCGGACCGCCCGAAGCTGGCACCGACCAAACGTCGGGATGATCTGGTGGTCGATGACGCTCTCGCGGCTGTCGCGGGTTGACGATCACCACGGCTGTCCAGCCGCCCATTGCCGGGCGAACGCCTCGACGGTGACTTTGCCTGCGGTCGGGTCCACGTACCGACCCTGCAGCTGATCGACGGTCACCGTCGCCAAGAATCGGTCCGCATCCGACTTTCGGGGGAAAGTCCGAGCCCGCTGCTTGCCCGACGGGTCACGCCAACGCGCCTGATACCCGGCTGCCTTCTTCTCGATGCTCATGCCGGCTCCTGCGCACCCTCGAGCACCTCGCCGAGTCCGAGCTGCTTCATCATCGGTGATCCGAGCTCAGCGCCGCGTCGTCCCCGCCGACGCGTTCGATACCTCGCATCCTTCGACGCTCGCGTCGGCAGGTTGTCCGAGCCTCGCGCCGTCAACCGTCGCCCGGTCTGGCCGATGACATTAATCGTTCCCATTGGCACAGTCTGCCTTTCGATCGGCTGTCACACTGAAGCGCTTTCGGGGCGGGGAGTTCGTGCGTGTCGATCACGCTCGGATGACCGTGTCCCCAGCCGATTGAACGGTGCGGGGGAACCGCGTGGCAGTTACGTCGCGCAGGCCCCGTATGTTCTCCGCGCCGCAAGTCCGCCTCCGACGCGCGGCTGCCGTGCAGCGCGGCACGCCATGACCATTCGCATCCGAAGTGCCCGCGGTACCGCTCTCGGGCTCCACGCGCCGCAGCGGCACAGCACGGAGTTCGTTGCCACACGAGCGAGGGGTGGGTCTCGCTGCTCGGCCCCCGAATCGCGAACACTGCTGGCGACTGCAAGCTCCGCGGGAACGCGTACGCGATCGCCCGGTAGAGCACCCCCGTGAGCCGTATCCGAATAGGAACCCGCTGTTGTTCTGCCCATAGGGCGGCCGTCTGTGCCCGACGCCGCGATGGTGGTGTTAGCGGACTGCGGCACGTCGCCAGCTAGGTCGGGCGCACCGTGTGGGCTGAGAGCCACGCTTCCACATCGGTCGCACGGTAGCGAACGTGCTTTCCGACCTTGATGAACGCTGGCCCGGTTCTGAGATAGCGCCATTGCGCGAGTGTTGGCTCCGGGACCCCGACGAAGGTCGCCACGTCGCGGGGTGTCAGCAGTCTTTGCTGTTGCTTCTCACTCGTCTGCGGCATGTGCTTCGTCAATCTCGTTCGATAGCACCCCGTGTCTCACGTGGTCGCCGAAGCTGAACCCGCCCAAATTGAGGACGTCGCTGATGACGGCACCGAGGCGGTTGTAGGGCACCAGTTCATATCCGGCGCCGGTCGACACGTAGCGGTAGGCGCGACCACAGCCGTCGAGGTAGAGACGGCGACGCGTTTCGACGTGCTCGTACGCGTGCACGACCGCTCCATCCTCGACCGTGACGGCTCGCATCCACATGAAGTCGTCAAGGCGGATCTCGACGCCTGCCGACATCGCCACCCGTGAGAACCGGTCAAGTGCGGCCCAGTGCTGCTGTCGGGACGGGTCGTATTGGTACTGCGACGGCACTTGTCGCCCGCGTCTGGTCGCGCGCCGCGGCCAATCGCGGGCGCGTCAACAACCGTCTCGCGGCCACGCCGGAGTCCGCGCCGGACGACGAAACGCGCGTTGAACGGAGACCAGGTAGCGCGGCGATTCTCCGGCAGCTTTGCCAGCGCGAAGTCGGACGTTGCCGTCCGCTGTTCTTCGTCACAGCTGCGCTGGTCGTCGCGACCAGCGTTTGGGGGTTTTTCATCGTGTCCCATACCTTGAGACAGACCCGGGTTCAGCCCACTTTGGGACAAAATTGTTTGCGAAAAGTCCACGCCTCGATTTTGCAGATGTGTTCTACGCTCGCGCTCAGGCGCGCGACTACGGTCGACGGCCGTGGTGAAAGGGCTACAGCGGTCGGAATCAGGGACCGGAAGCTTGGCGCTGAGGTTGACCGTCGACTTCCAACGAGCCCGTCGCGAGATCGATCAGCTCCGGCAATACGCGGCCGCGACTCGTGCGCGCGCGTTGGCCACCTACGTGGCGCTATTCGACCTGGCCGACGAACAGGGCGTCATCGCTGTCCCGACGATCCAAATCGCTGCCGACCTGGAGATTGGACGCCCGGCCTGGGCGCAGTATCGGGAAGTGCGGAGCATCTCGGTGACCGTGAGCACGAGATCGGTCGCCGTCGACCCTTCGGGCAGGGCGCCCGACAGCTCGATGCCGACCACCTTCGGGGTGAGCATGGGATGGCCTGGCCGAGCATGGCCGCCTCTGCCTCGATGCCACCCACGCCCCAGCCGAGCACCCCGAGACCGTTCACCATCGGCGTGTGCGAATCGGTGCCGACCAGCGTGTCGGGGTAAGCAAGGCCTTCACGATCGACGAACACGACCCGGGCGAGGTGCTCAAGGTTGACCTGGTGGCAGATCCCGGTGTTCGGGGGCACCACCGTCAGCCCGTAGAACGTGCTCTGGCCCCAGCGTAGGAACTGGTAGCGCTCGCGGTTGCGCTCGAACTCGAGGTCACCGTTGCGAGCGAACGCGTCGGGTGTGCCGGCCACATCGGCCACGATCGAGTGGTCGATCACCAGCTCGACCGGTACCAACGGGTTCACGACTGAGGCATCGCCACCCAGTGCCTCGACGGCGTCGCGCACGGCGGCCAGGTCGACCACTGCCGGTACCCCAGTGAAGTCCTGTAACAGGATCCGCGCCGGAGTGAACGACAGCTCGCGCACGGTGGGCACTGCCGGGTTCCATGACGCGAGGGCAGCCACGTCGGCGTCGGTGACCGCCTGGCCTTCGGCGTGACGGGCCAGGTTCTCGAGTAGCACCTTGAGGGAATAGGGCAACGTGTCGACCTCGTCGCCGAGTTCCCTCAACGGCTCGAACCGGTACCGCCGATCACCGACCTGCAGCTCCCGCTCCACCGGCCCCCTTCCCGCCGCCCAGCGGCATCGGATTGGCCTACACTACCGCCGGTCACCCGGCGGAGACCTTCCGGGTGACGCTTCCGAGACTGGGTAGAGAGGTGGTCGCGATGCTTGGTGGGCTCATCATGGTGTTCGTGCTCGTGGTCGGGCTACCGGTCGCCTTTCTCGTCACGGGGACGGAGTTGAGCGTGATCCTCGGCCAGACACTGTGGCGCGACGGTGAGGACCGGCACCGCGGCAGCGAGTTGGTGTCGCTGAACCGGTAGCGCCGATGCCCCAGACAACGCATCGGCTCCCCGACAGCGTCGATGACGGCGGCGGGCGGCGACCGGTGGACTGCCGCGGGACCGGCTCTACTATCTAAGCGGTCGTCCGGTGGTCCTCCGAACGGCTTGTCGATCTGGCTGGAGGTGCAGGGTGACCGATCGGGTGCTGTTGCCGGAGGAGCCCGTTCGTTCGCTCGATGCCTACCGTGGCCTGGGTGGGGGCACGGGTCTGGAGCGGGCCAGGTCGCTCGGACCCGGTGCCACCACCCAGGAGGTGTTGTTGTCGGGGCTGCGGGGCCGGGGCGGCGCCGGGTTTCTGACGGGGCGCAAGTGGCTGACGGTGAGGGGCGAGGGTGCCGGCGACGGGGCCGGTGATCGCTACGTCGTGTGCAACGGGCCGAGGGTGAACCGGGCACGTTCAAGGACCGGGCGATCCTGCGGGCCAATCCGTACCAGGTCATCGAGGGCGTGGCTATCGCCGGGCTGGCGGTCGGGGCCAAGGAGGCGTTCATCGCAGTGAAGGCGTCGTTCACTCCGGAGATCGAGGCTCTGGAGCGGGCCCTGGTCGAGACGGCCGATGCCGGGCTCACCGGCGACGCCCCCATCAGCCTGGTCGCAGGACCCGAGGAGTACCTTTTCGGCGAGGAGACCGGTCTGCTGCAGGTGATCGAAGGCAACGATCCTCTGCCGACCCTGTTCCCCCGTACCTCCAGGGCCTCTACGCGACGACGCCCGACAGCGGCTGGTCGGCCCGGGATCGGCCCGACTCCACGGGGCCACCGCCCGGCTTTGACGCCGCCAACCCGACCCTCGTCAACAACATCGAGACCCTGGCCACCGTGACCCACGTCCTGGCCCGGGGAACCGAGTGGCACCGGGCGCTGGGTACCCGGAGATCCGCCGGGCTGGCGGTGTGCACGGTGGTCGGTTGCGTCGTGCATCCCGGCGTCGGTGAGATCGAGCTCGGCACACCCCTCGGTGAGGTGATCGAGCGGATCGGGGGTGGTGTGGCACCGGGCCGGAGCATCAAAGCGGTCCTGTCGGGGGTGTCGAACCCCGTCATCACCGCCGCTCACCTCGACACACCGGTCAGCTACGAGGGCATGGAGGCCATCGACTGCGGGCTCGGGTCGTGCGGCTTCGTGGTCTACGACGACACCACCAACGCCGTCGAGCTGGCCCACATGGTGTCCCGCTTCCTCTACGTCGAGTCCTGCGGCCAGTGCCCGGCGTGCAAGCTGGGGACCGGCGAGATCACCCACCAGCTCGAACGTCTGCTCGACGGGAACGCCGAACGGGACGCCGTGGCGATCATCGGCGCACGGCTGCGGTCGGTGTCGGACGGGAATCGCTGCTACCTGCCGAACGAGGAGCAACGGGTGATCGCCAGCCTGCTACGGGCCTTCCCCGAAGAGTTCCTCGCCGCCGAAGACGCCCCCGTCCGCGTCCTGCGGGATCTGCCCGTCCCCAAGCTGGTCGACCTCGCCCGAGGGCACGCCCAGTTCGACCAGAACCAGGCCCGCAAGCAACCGGACTGGACCTACCGGTGACGATGTCTCCCTTTCCGACATCAGGCCGAGCGGAGATCGCACCGTGAAGCTGCCGCACGTCGTCATCGTGGGAGCCGGGTTCGGCGGCATCACCGCGGCGAAGGCACTGGCCGACGTGCCAGTGGACGTCACGATCGTCGACCAGCACAACTTTCACACGTTCTCGCCGCTGCTCTACCAGGTGGCCACGGCCGGCCTCGCGGCCGACGACATCGCCCCGAACCTTCGAGGCATCGTGCAGCGCGACCTCAACGTGGAAGCCCGCATGGCCACCGTCCGCGGTGTCGACCTCGACCGTCACGAGGTCCTCGTCGACGCCGGCCCGTCGATGCCCTACGACTACCTGATCCTGGCCATCGGCACCGTGAGCAACGACTTCGGCGTGGCCGGCGTGGCCGAGCACACGATCCCGCTCAAGACGCTGGCCGACGCCATCCGGGTGCGGAGCACGGTGCTGCGGCGCTTCGAGGAGGCCAACGCTGACCCCTCGCTGGACGATGACGGCATCCTCACCTTTGTGGTCGCCGGCGGCGGCCCGACCGGCGTCGAGCTGAGCGGGGCACTGGCCGAGCTGTTCACCAAGGTGCTGGCCAAGGACTTCAAGAACCTCGACGTCAACCGGGCGCGGGTCGTTCTGGTGGAGATGACCGGTCGCCTCCTCGGCGCCTTCTCGCCGAAGTCCCAGGCCGACGCCAAGAGGGAGCTGGAGCTGCGAGGGGTCGAGGTCCGCCTCGGCGTCCCGATCACCTCGGTCGGGCCCGGCGCGGTGCACCTCGACGACGGCAGCGTGATCGCTGCTCGGACCGTGGTGTGGGCCGCCGGCGTCAAGGTCAACCCCCTGGCCGGTTCGCTCGGGTTGCCCCAGACCGAACGGGGCGAGATCTCCGTCACCGCCGAGCTGACCGTGCCCGGCCACCCCGACGTGTACGTCATCGGGGACCTGGCCGCCGCGAAGGGTCCCGACGGCAAGCCCTACCCGCAGCTCGCGCCCGTGGCGATGCAGGAGGCGGAGCACGCAGCCCGAAGCATCGACCGGCGGTTGCGAGGGAAGCCCGCCAACCCGTTCCGTTACGTCGACAAAGGGATGATGGCCACCATTGGACGGCGCTCGGCGGTGGCGGAGCTGCCGTTCGGTATCCGCTTGTCCGGCACGCTCGGCTGGCTGAGCTGGCTCGGGCTGCACCTCGTGTTCCTCATCGGGTTTCGGAACCGGGTGGTCGTGCTCGTGAACTGGGCGTGGAACTACCTCAGGTGGGAGCGCGGCAACCGGGTCATCGTGCCCGACCCCGACTGATCGACCTCCTGGAGAGGCGGACTACAGTCGCCGTGGCCTACAGGAGGGCTTCTTCATGGTTCCAGCACCGCAGACGTTCGTGATCGTGGGCGCCGGCCTGGCTGGAGCCAAGGCAGCCGAGGCGCTGCGCACGGAGGGCTTTGCCGGTCGGGTCGTCCTCATCGGGGACGAAACCGAGCGCCCCTACGACCGGCCCCCGCTGCCGAAGGACTAGACTACCTGCAGGACAAATCCGAGAAAGAAAAGATCGGATCTACGTCCACGCGGACGGCTGGTACGCCGAGCACTGCGCCTTGCCACCCGGGTCACCGGCATTGGGCATCACCCCCAACAGCGGTCTGGCCGAGGCAGCCGGTCTCACCGTCGACAACGGGGTCGTCGTCGACGAGCACCTGGCCACCTCCGACCCCGACGTTTTCGCCGCCGGTGACGTGGCCAACACCTATTACCCGTTCCTCGGCACCCACCTGCGCCTCGAGCACTGGTCGGCCGCCGTCAACCAGGGACCAGTGGCGGCAGCCAACATGATCGGCGGGGACGCTTCCTACGACCACGTGCCCTACTTCTTCTCCGACCAGTACGACGTGGGGATGGAGTACTCGGGCTACGTCGAGCGGGGCCGTTACGACGAGGTGGTCTTTCGCGGCGACGTGGTCACGGGCGAGTTCATCGCCTTCTGGATGGGGGCAGGGCGGGTGCTGGCCGGCATGAACGTCAACGTCTGGGACGTCACCGACGCCATCCAGGCCCTGGTCCGCTCCGACGTGCAGGTCGATCCCGCCAAGCTGGCAGACCTATCTGTGGCCTTGGACGACATCCACGGGCCTCGCCTGAGCGCCAACCTGATGGTGGCCAGTTCCGATCAGGTAGGCCCAAGGTGGCGAATCAATCCCGAAGCAGGTCGGCCAGCACCGCGGCCTCGCTGATGTCGGCGTGCTTGGTGGCGGTGAGAAGCGTCAAGGCACGGCGCTTGGCCAGGTCGCGCAGGTGCTGAAGGGCGTCGGCGCGCTCGGGCTCTTCGAGCTCCGTCCGGTATCGGCGGCCGAACTCCTCGAAGCGCTCCGGATCGTGGTCGTACCACTTGCGTAGCGCCACCGACGGCGCAACCGGCTTGCACCACTCGTCGAGGTCGGCCTTGTCCTTGGTCAGCCCCCGGGGCCAGATGCGATCGACCAGAACACGGGTGCCGTCTCCCCGCACCCGCTCCTCATAGGCCTGACGGACTCTCACCTGATGCTTGGTCGCCATGGTCGACCCCCTTCTTCCTTCTTCTCGCCGTCACGGTGGCCAACGCCTTCGTCGCCTGTTGCGGATGGTTGCCGATCACCGAAGAGTTCGTGATCTTGGTCGGAGCCGCTGTAGCCGCCGTAGCCACCGCCGATGTCGGAGAAGTCCGCGACGAACTCCACGCCTTTGATCCTCCTGACGTTTTTGAGGCCGAGCTGGACCTCGTTGCGGAGACGGAGCGGGGCGCCATGACTCAACGTTCGGGGCTCACGTTCACGTCTTGCGGGTGTCATGCGTCGACCAGCCGACGGGCAGCGTCGACGATGTGGCGAGCGGAGATGCCGGCGGCGTCGAGCAACTCGGCGGAGGTGCCCGAGCCGGGCAGACCGGACACCGCCAGGTGCACCAGGCGCAAGGTCAGCGCCGGGGCGGACCTCTGGGTGGCTGTCGCGGTGCCGGCGAGTGCGGCCAGGACGGCCTCGCCGATGCCTCCTTCGGGGTAGTGATCTTCCACCACGACCAGCCGACCGCCGGTGACCCGGGCGGCGTCAACCAGCCCAGCCCGGTCGATCGGTTTGATCGAGTAGAGGTCCAAGACGCGGGCCCGGACGCCGTCGGCGGCGAGCTCGGCGGCGGCGGTCAGGCACTCGTGCAGTGTCACCCCGGCCCCGATCAGGGCCACCTGGTCGTCCGGGCCGGCGCCGTGCAGCTTGGACCCACCGACCGGGAACGCCTCGTCGGCCGGGTAGAGCACCGGGTAGGCGCCGCGGGTGGTCCGCAGGTAAACGATGCCGCGGGTGTCGGCCATCTCTCGGACCAGGTAGGCGGCGCAGGTGGCGTCGGCGGGATACAGGACGACCGAGCCGTGCACGGCTCGCAGCGACGCCAGGTCCTCCAGCGCCATCTGGGACGGCCCGTCCTCGCCGATCTCCACACCACAGTGCGAGCCCACCAGCCGGATGTTGACCTCGGAGATTCCGGCCATGCGCACAAAGTCGTACGCCCGGGAGAAGAACGCGGCGAAGGTGCTGGCGAACGCCACGTAGCCACGGACCGACAACCCGACGGCTGCAGCCACCAGCTGCTGCTCGGCGATGAACATCTCGAAGTACCGCTCCGGGCACACCTTCTGGAACTCTTCGGCGTGGGTGGAATTGCCGACCTCGCCGTCCAGCACGACCACCTCCGGTCGTACGGCCAACGCCGCGACGGCCGCCCCGAAGGCCGTCCGGGTGGCGACTTTCGCCCCCAGCTCCCAGGTCGGGAGGGTGACCTTCGCGTTCGGGTCGCGGGTCAGAGCTGGTGTCCCGGGCTCGGGGTGGGACGTGGTGACGTGCAGGTCGCTCGGGCCGCCGAGGGCAGCGACGGCGCGCTCGGCCATGTCGGGGGGCAGCGCCTTGCCGTGCCAGCCGTTCTGGTCCTCGATCTCGGGAACTCCCTTGCCTTTGATCGTGCGCGCCAGTACCACGGTGGGCCGGTCGGGGTCGGAGCGCGCCAGGGTCAGGGCCTGATCGATGGCGACGAGGTCGTGGCCGTCGATGACCAGCGGGCGGCAGCCGAAGGCCTCGACCCGCGCGGCGTAGCGGTCCAGGTCCCACTCCAGCTCGGTCGGCCCACGCTGGCCCAACCGGTTGACGTCCACGATGACGGTGAGGTTCCCCAGGTGGTAGGCACTGGCCCGATCGAGGGCTTCCCAGATTGAGCCTTCGGCAGTCTCGCTGTCCCCGCACAGCACCCATGCGTGGTAGGGCAGCTTGTCCAGGTACTTGCCGGCCAGGCAGACCCCGACCGCGTCGGGGAGGCCCTGACCGAGCGAGCCGGTGGCCACGTCCACCCACGGCAGACCTGGGGTGGGGTGGCCCTCCAGGCGGGCCCCGAGCTGACGGTAGGTGGTGACCAGCTCCTTCTCGCTCACCACCCCCACCGCACGGAACATCGAATACAGCAGCGGCGACGCGTGGCCCTTGGAGAAGATCAGATGGTCGTTCGTGGCGAGGTCGGGCTGGTCCCAGTCATAGCGCAGGTGGCCCATCATCAGCACCGCCATCAGGTCGGCGGCCGATAGCGACGAGGTGGGATGACCGGAGCCGGCCTGGGTACTGCAGCGGATGGAGTCCACCCGCAGCTGAGTGGCCAGCCGTCGGACGAGGCCCAAGTCAAGGCCGGATTCGGTGTCGGTCATGACTGGGCTACACCGATGCGTCGTGCTGAACGTCGGGTAGTGGCATCGTGGGATCGGCGAGGTGGGCTGGGGATCGATCGGCTTGGTCGAAGTGCAACAGGGGCCGTGATGGCATCGGTGACACCCCAGATTCTGACGTTCAGCCGGCTGTAGGACCGCTCGCCCTCGATCTCCATCAGACCGACCCCGGCCGGGACGCCTGCTCGCGGCGGGGCGCCTCGGCTGCCTTCACCCCGGGCCAGCCCCGTACCCACGACCACCAAAGCCTGCTGCGTTGGCACGAAGTCACGTCCTTCTCTCCCACCGAGGGTTCGCACAGGTTAGACCGCCTCGGCCGCCACGGCGAAGAAGGGAGCCGGCGCCAGGAACTGAACCAGTCGACGACGGCGGGTAGCCAGGCTACCTGCAGGGCCCCGGTGGTCAGGTCGAGCGGCCGCCGTGAGACAGCACCCTGTAGTCGCTGATACGCCGGCGGGCACTTTCGTGCCCGGCATCGTTCGCGACCACCCAGTTGCTCGGTGTACGGTTGCCGGGGTGGCAGGGTAGGCGCAACAACCGCGATGAGAACGAAGGCGGCGCCTGGCGAACCCCAGATCGAAACGATTCGACGGCGCAGACCGTGGCTGCTGGACCTCTACGGAACCGCCGTCGGCAAGAAGTACGTGATGGCGGTCACGGGGATCGTGTGGATGGGCTACGTGGCCGCCCACATGGTCGGCAACCTCAAGGTGTATCTCGGCGAGGACGACCTGAACCACTACGCCGAGTGGCTGAGGACGTTGGCGACACCTGCCTTGCCCCGCACGGTGCTCCTGTGGTTGCTGCGGTCGGCGCTGATCGTCGCCATCGTCCTGCACGTTCACGCCGCCTACCGCCTCACCGTGATGGACCATCGATCCCGGCCGCGACAGTACGTGAGGAGGCAGGACTACGTGGCCGCCAACTACGCGTCGCGGACGATGCGGTGGGGCGGCGTGATCGTCGGGCTGTTCATCATCTTCCACCTCATGGACCTGACGTGGGGATACGCCAACCCGGCGTTCGTGCGGGGCGAGGTCTACGACAACCTGGTGGCCAGCTTCGAGCGGGTGCCGGTGGCGATCGTCTACGTCGTCGCCAACCTGGCCCTCGGGCTGCACCTCTACCACGGCGCCTGGAGCCTGTTCCAGAGCATGGGGTGGAACCACCCGCGCTTCAACCTGTGGCGGCGCTGGTTCGCCGGCGCCTTCGCCGCCGTGGTCACCATCGGCAACGTGTCGTTCCCGCTGGCCGTGCTCACCGGCGTCATCGGCTAGCGAGGAGGTCGGAGAGATGGAGCTCGATGCCAGGATCCCACCGGGACCGATCACCGGAAAGTGGGACGACCATCGTTTCGGAGTGAAGCTCGTCGCCCCTCACAACCGGCGGCGCTTCGACGTGATCATCGTCGGCACTGGCCTGGCCGGCGCGGCGGCCGCGGCCACGCTCGGCGAGGCGGGCTACCGAGTGAAGGCGTTCACGTTTCACGACAGCCCCCGCCGGGCGCACAGCATCGCCGCCCAGGGCGGCATCAACGCCGCCAAGGACTACCGCAACGACGGCGACAGCGTGCAACGCCTCTTCTACGACACCGTCAAGGGCGGCGACTACCGCTCCCGGGAGGCGAACGTGTACCGCCTCGCCCAGCTGAGCGGCGCGATCATCGACCAGTGCACCGCTCAGGGGGTGCCGTTCGCCCGCGAGTACGGCGGCCTGCTCGACAACCGCTCCTTCGGCGGCGCCCAGGTGTCGCGCACCTTCTACGCCCGGGGCCAGACCGGCCAGCAGCTCCTGCTCGGTGCCTTCCAGGCGATGATGCACCAGGTCGAGCTCGGTACCGTCGATCTGTTCCGGCGCAGCGAGATGCTCGACCTCGTCCTCGTCGACGGCCGTGCCGCCGGCATCGTGGTCCGCGACCTGCGCACCGGGGAGATCACGTCGCACTCGGCCCACGCCGTCGTGCTCGCGACCGGCGGCTACAGCAATGTGTTCTACCTGTCGACCAACGCCAAAGCCTCGAACGCGTCGGCGATCTGGCGAGCTCACCGGCGAGGTGCGCTGTTCGCCAACCCCTGCTACACCCAGATCCACCCGACCTGCATCCCGCCATCGGACGAATCCCAGTCCAAGCTCACCCTGATGAGCGAGTCTCTGCGCAACGACGGGCGCATCTGGGTGCCCGAGGAGTTCGGCGACGAGCGCCCGCCGGGCCAGATCCCACCTGATGGGCGCGACTACTACCTGGAGCGACGCTACCCGGCGTTCGGCAACCTCGTCCCGCGCGACGTCGCCTCCAGGGCCTCCAAGCGCGAGGTCGACGGTGGCCGCGGCGTCGGCCCGCGCAGCAACGGCGTCTACCTCGACTTCGCCGACGCCATCGGCCGCCTCGGCCGTCCTGCCATCGAGGAGCGCTACGGGAACCTGTTCGAGATGTACGACCGCATCACCGGCGAGGACCCCTACCAGGCGCCGATGCGCATCTACCCGGCGCCGCACTACACGATGGGCGGGCTGTGGGTCGACTACAACCTGATGAGCAACGTCCCCGGGTTGTACGTGACCGGCGAGGCCAACTTCTCCGACCACGGCGCCAACCGCCTCGGCGCCAGCGCGCTCATGCAGGGCCTGGCCGACGGCTACTTCGTGCTGCCGAACACGATCAACGACTACCTGGCCAACATGCTCGGCACCCCAGCCCCCTCGACCGACGCCCCCGCGTTCCAGGAGGCCGAGCAGGGTGTGCGCGACCAGATCCGACGGTTCGTGTCAGCCAAGGGCAACCGCACGGTCGACTGGTTCCACCGCGAGCTCGGCAAGATCATGTGGCAGCACTGCGGCATGGCGCGCAACGCTGAAGGACTCTCCACGGCGCTGGCCGAGATCCCGGCGCTGCGCGAGGAGTTCGAGAGCGACGTCCGCGTCCTCGGCGGCCACGAGACGCTGAACCAGTCACTCGAGCGGGCGGGACGGGTCGCCGACTTCTTCGAGCTGGCCGAGCTGATGTGCCGCGACGCCCTGCACCGCGAGGAGTCCTGTGGCGGCCATTTCCGGCTTGAGCACCAGACCGACGAGGGCGAGGCCCTGCGCGACGACGTCCACTTCGCCTACGTGGCGGCGTGGGCATGGAACGGGCAGGGGCGGGAGCCGACGCTGCACCAGGAGCCACTCGAGTTCGAGCATGTGAAGCTGGCGCAACGGAGCTACAAGTAGATGGACGTCACGTTGCGACTCTGGCGGCAGGCCGGCGTTGGCGAGACCGGCCGCCTCGTCGACTACCGCGTCGCCGACATCTCGCCCGACATGTCGTTCCTCGAGGTGCTCGACGTCTTGAACGAGCGGCTCACGCTCGAAGGCGAGGAGCCAGTCGCGTTCGAGCACGACTGCCGTGAGGGCATCTGCGGGTCGTGCGGGATGATGATCAACGGCCGGGCCCACGGCCCCCTGCTCGGCACGGCGACCTGCCAGCTCCACATGCGGACCTTCCCCGACGGCGCCACCATCACCGTCGAGCCGTGGCGGGCCGCCGCGTTCCCGGTCATCCGGGACCTGGTGGTGGACCGCACCCCGCTCGACGACATCATCCAAGCCGGTGGATACATCACCGTCCCGACCGGCAGCGCACCCGACGCCAACCTCATCCCGGTGCCGAAGTCGGTATCCGAGACCGCCATGGACGCCGCCGCCTGCATCGGGTGCGGCGCCTGTGTGGCCGCGTGCCCGAACGGGGCCGCGCAGCTCTTCACGTCGGCCAAGGTCGCCCACCTCAACCTGCTCCCCCAAGGCCAACCCGAGCGGTACACGCGAGTCGAGGCGATGGTCGAACGGATGGAGGAGTACTTCGGGAGCTGCACGAACCACGGCGAATGCGAGAAGGCGTGCCCCAAAGAGATTTCCATCGACTTCATCGCCGTCATGAACCGTGAGTACCTCCGAGCCAAGCGGGCCAACACCCGCCTGCTCGGGCAGCGCTGACGAGGACTGGCGTTGCCGTCCGGCGCCACGTTCAGTCGTGGTGCGCGATGACGTCGGGGTCGGTCGAGTCGCCGTCACCGCCACCAGCGCGGAATGCACGGGTCGTGCGGTGCCGTGGGCCGGTACCGGTGACGACCGGGTTGTCGAGGGCGTCGAGCAGGTGGATGGAGATGTCGGCCACCTTGACCTCGTCCTCCTCGTACCCCTGCGCCTTCACACCGTCATCCAACATGATGTAGCAGAACGGGCAGGCGGTGGCGACACGGGTGGCCCCGGTGGCGATCGCCTCCTGTGACCGTTCGTCGTTGATCTTCTTGCCGACGGTCTCCTCCATCCACATCCGGGCCCCACCGGCCCCGCAGCAGAACCCGTTGGTGCCGCTGCGGCCCATCTCGACGACCTCGACGCCGGCGATGTGGGCGATCACGTTGCGGGGGGCCATGTAGACGTCGTTGTGGCGGCCGAGGTAGCAGGAGTCGTGGTAGGTGATGCGCTCGTCGAGACGTGCGTCGGACATGTCGAGTTTCCCGTTGTCGATGAGCTGCTCGAGCAGCTGGCTGTGGTGGATCACCTCGAAGTTGCCACCGAGCTGCGGGTACTCGTTGAGGAGCGTGTTGAAGCAGTGCGGGCACTGCGTGATGATCTTCTTCGCGCCCATGCCGTTGAGCGTCTCGATGTTGGGAATGGCGAGCATCTGGTACAGGTACTCGTTGCCGGACCGCCTCGCCGGGTCGCCGCTGCACAGCTCGGAGGGACCGAGGATGGCGAAGTCGACCCCCGCCCGCTGCAACAGCTGCGCGGTGGCACGGGCCACCTTCTGGTTCTTGTCGTCGAAGCTGCCGGCGCAACCGACGAAGTAGAGGTACTCGTGGCTCAGCGGCTCCCCGGGCGCCACGATCGCCACCTCGAGCCCGTTGGTCCACTCCGCCCGGTCGGCCTGGTTCATGCCCCACGGGTTGTGCTGGTTCTCCAGCGCCCGGTAGGTCGTTCCGAGCTCTGTCGGGAAGTTCGACTCCATCAGCGACAGGTAACGGCGCATGTCGAGGATCTTGTCCATGATTTCGATGTTGACCGGGCAGATCTCGTCGCACGCCTTGCACGCGGTGCAGGCCCAGAGCTCCTCGGGGGTGATGCGCTCGAACAGCGAGTTGGCTGAGATGGTGATCTCGGGCACGACGCCGATCGGTGGGGACACCACCGGCGAGCCCGTCGCGGCCATGACCTCGCCCGTCTTGAGCACGATCTCGCGAGGGTCGAGCGACTTGCCGGTCGCGTGTGCGGGGCAGACGCTCGTGCATCGCCCGCACATGGTGCACGCGTCGGTGTCGAGCAGCTGCTTCCACGTGAAGTCCTCGACCGCTGCCGCCCCGAAGCTGCCCAGCTCGGTCTCCATCAGATTCGGCATGGCCCGCATGGCGCCCTTGGGCCGCTCTCGGTGGCTCAGATACATGTTCAGCGGCGAGGTCACCATGTGGCGGAGCATGGTCGTGGACAAGATGGCGAGGAAGACGAAGAACCCGAGCACGTGAACGATCCACGACACCCGGTGCCAGTCCGCTACGACGCCGGGCGACCAGCCGCCGACAAGGCCTGACAACGGATAGCTGACGAACGACCAGCGCTCGAACCCCGGTCGCCCGACGAGGGCGATGCGCAGCGTCTCGGTCGTGAAGCCGGTGATGCCGATCAGGAGGAACGTGCCGAGGATCACGACATGTTCAGGCTTGGACTTGATCCGGATGCGGTAGACGCGCCGGACATAGCGACGGGCGACCGCCCACAGCAGGCCCGTGATGAACACCAGACCGGCGGCGTCGCCCACCGCGCTGTAGGCGCGGTACACGTCGCCGTGGAGGAACTTCCACCCCTCGGGCATCTGATGGTCGATCTCGAGAATCGTGGTAACCGCGAAGAGCACGAGGAACCCCACGTATATAAACGAGTGCATGGCCCCGGCGGCCGGATCGCGCAACAGCGTCCGCATCGAGAGACCGGCGTACAGGTCGTCCAGCCGCCGGCGCAGGTTCCGCGCCGTGGTGGGACGCCTGTCCGGAGTCCCACGCTCCCAGTTCCGCACCCTCAGCGACAACATCCACCCGGCACCGAAGATGAGCACGGTCGTTACGATGTAGAAGACGACCCGGAGCCCGCCGGAGATGTTGCCGAACACCTCACGACGGATCGGCGAGGCGTCGTGGAACGCAAACGTCGTCGCCGCCACATACGATAGCAACGTCACCACGGCGGCAACCAAACCGATGATGACCACGACCTGGTGCGGGCGGAGGCGCCGCCGGCCTCCAGTGGCCCCCTCCTCTGCCGGGTCACTCATGACGGACGAGGCTAGCTCACCTCATCAAACGGAGAGGTGGTCGCCCGGTCTTCCGGGCCGGCGGCATGGCCTCTACGCTGAGGTCGAATGAGCGGTCACCCTGTCACTCTCTGCCGGCTCGATGACCTGACACCAGGCGAAGCACGGCGTTTCGACGTCGAAGGGCTCCCCATAGCAGTCGTCCGCATCGGTGACGACGTCTACGCCATCGGGGACCGATGCACCCACGAGAACGTCTCGCTCTCCGAAGGTGAAGTCATCGAGGATGACCGCCTACTGGAATGCTGGAAGCACGGCAGCCAGTTCTCCCTACTCACCGGCGAGCCGCTCCAGCTCCCCGCCCTCAAGCCGACGCCCGTCTACCCGGTCGAGGTCGACGACGGAGATGTCGTGCTCACCATGCCGTGAGCGAGTAGCGCCCTCTAGATGATTGGTTCCAAGGGTCTCAGTGGTCGTAGGCGATGAGTGAGCGGGAGGGTCCTGGTCGGGCGCTGGTTTCGTTGTGCCAGATCGCTGCGGTGAGCGCGAGGATTCGCTGTAGGACG
>Ga0136611_10001306_pt1 | contig 17266 bp, 17 predicted proteins | sample AntDrymUQ2232306_2_FD_106645 | JGI IMG/M metagenome (GOLD analysis project Ga0136611, IMG submission 106645) | Polar desert sand microbial communities from Dry Valleys, Antarctica - metaG UQ223 (23.06) | ecosystem: Environmental > Terrestrial > Soil > Desert | place: Antarctica: Dry Valley...
GGGTTTTATTAGTTATAAATTATAAATTTTGAATTTTAAAATCCGTAAATCATAATTCAGAGTCCGTAATTCGTAATTGATAATTCGTAATTGATAGGTATATTTGCATTCCAAAAATTGAATTTTAAGCATGAGAGAAATACAATTCAGAGAAGCACTTCGCGAAGCATTAAATGAAGAAATGCGTAAAAACGATAAGATATTTTTAATGGGTGAAGAAGTAGCTGAATACAATGGAGCATATAAAGTGAGTCAGGGTATGCTTGATGAGTTTGGCGCTAAGCGTATTATCGATACGCCCATTGCTGAGCTGGGATTTGCAGGCATTGGTATTGGTGCCGCAATGAACGGATTGAGTCCAATCATTGAATTTATGACTTTCAATTTCTCTCTTGTTGCTATCGATCAGGTAATAAATGCCGCCTCTAAAGTTTTGTCAATGAGCGGTGGTCAATTCCCCTGTCCTATAGTCTTTCGTGGCCCAACAGGTAATGCAGGTCAGCTTGGCGCCCAGCATTCCCAAAATTTTGAAAACTGGTATGCAAACTGCCCTGGGTTAAAAGTCGTCGTGCCTTCAACACCGTATGAAGCTAAAGGCTTACTGAAACAATCTATCATTGACCCCGATCCGGTCATTTTCATGGAGTCAGAAGTGATGTATGGCGACAAAGGAGAAGTGCCTGAAGAGGAATACTATATAGAAATAGGTAAAGCTAATATTGTCAAAGAGGGCACTGATGTAACAATAGTTACTTTTGGAAAAATGCTTTCCCGGGTGGTAATGCCGGCTGTAGAACAGTTAACTAAAGAAGGAATCAATGCTGAAGTTATTGATCTTCGTACGGTTCGCCCGATAGATTATGAAACTGTTATAACTTCCGTTAAAAAGACAAACAGAATGGTGTTTGTCGAAGAAGCATGGCCTTTGGGATCAATTGCTACAGAGGTAGCCTTTAAGGTTCAGAAAGATGCTTTTGATTTTCTTGATTCGCCGGTTCTTCGTGTCACTTGTGCTGATGTGCCGCTTCCATACGCTCCTACTTTAATCAAGGAAGCACTTCCAAATCCAGAAAAGGTTATTGCGGCTGTTAAAAGCGTAATGTACTTAGAAGTTAAATAGCCATTTTTGAATATTAGAAAAGGCATCCTTTGTTTCGGATGCCTTTTCTGTTTATTGCAAAGTGATTTGGCGTTTGATGCTTTCTTCTAAAGAGATAAATGTCTCCGTTCGCTGTATTCCTTTTACACCCTGGATATCTTCATTAAGCACATGTCTCAAATGGTTGGTATCCCTGCATATGATCTTTGCGAACATACTATATGATCCGGTGCAGTAATGAAGTTCAACTATTTCTTTAATAGCTCTGAGATTTTCAACAGCATCTTTATACTGTGATCCCTTCTCCAGAAAAATCCCCAGGAACGCGCAAATATCATAGCCTATCTTTTGAGGATCGATTAATAAATGAGACCCTTTAATTACTCCCAGTTCTTGCATCTTCTTCATTCTCACATGAATGGTACCCCCGGAAACGATCAATTTTTTTGCTATTTCAGTATAGGGGATGGTAGCATCTTCCATTAGAGTACCAAGGATTTGCAAATCCAGATTATCAGGTTCGAAATTTTGACTGCGATTTTCCATTTTCAATTAGTATATTATCAATAATACCCAAAATTAATTATTATAAACATAAAAATTTAAATATTTTGTTAATAAATTTGCAAGGAATTGGTCATTGCGTTACATTTGTATCAAGCAATCGGAAAATAAAGAAAGCTTACACACTGTAGGGTGGTGAAATTTGGCAGACACACCTCCTCGTCTCGGTGGCGAAGATTTGGGAAATACCGTAAAAGGGAAATAACTGCTTCGTGAAGGTTCGACTCCTTCCCCTACAGCGAACCTTATTCAACAGGTTTATAATTGGTTAGTTTAAATAAGCTCCTGCCCATCAGGAGCTTATTTTATTTGCACTATATTTTATTAAACTTTATTTTAAAACACCGGAACAGAATTCGAAATAATGGCTTGAATGTTGTATGATAGGTTCAGCTAAATAGATTATAATGAGACGCGTTTTAGTTTGCGATGATGACATAACAATTTCCGAGGTGGTAGCTATCATCCTTGTAGACGGCAATATGGCTGAGGTTTATACCATTCCCGATTGTGATAATATAATTGAGAAAATAGAAGAATTAAAGCCTGCACTTATTTTTATGGATAATAAGATTCCCACCCATGGAGGAGTCGTTGCTACGCAAACTATTAAAAGCCATCCCGTTCATAAATCCATACCCGTAGTGTACTTTACGGCAAGTCAGGACATAGACGAACTGGCCGAAAACGCCGGAGCAGACTATACATTGGCCAAGCCATTTAGCATAAGTCAGTTGGAAGAAGTGGTTAACAAGGCGTTTAAGTCGGTGAAGATTTAAAGGACGAACCCAGATTCAAGAAACAAGAGTCTGGACGTTGTATTTCAAAAAATCAATACGGTTTTCCGAATTAGGATTGAAATTGATGTTCATTAAATAATAATTTTAAATAGCTAAAAATATCCTGGATCCTGATTCATGGTTCTTGGCTCACATATCCTTCTGTTAAAAATTACGTTTTATACTATGAAGTGTTAACTTTGGTTTAGAATGATGAACCGTCAACTATTAGTTGCTTTCTGTTTCGTTTTTGCAACTGTTTTTACAGGCTGTACAAAAGATGAGAATGAGCCTTTGACTCAAAGCACTGTGTCCAGATTGTATGTATCTAATGCAGATACTGATGCTTCAGTTATGAGTACACTGATCTTCGATCCTGCCGACGGTGCAAAACTGGACAGCCCGGACAGGTTCGACACAAAACTGCCTGATGGAAATGGGATTTTTTTCGACCCTTACACAGGAACAGTTTTTCAGGTAAGCAGGCAAGCTAAAAACATTCGAACGTTTACTGTAGGTACTGACGGGGGGCTAACACCTAAAGGATCGTTTGTAGATCAGGGACTGTTGAGCGCGCGAGAGATTGCTTTTGATCGCACCCGGAAAACGCTTTATGTTTCAAGTAATACGGATAGTTCGGTTTATGTTTATATCGGTGTCGATAGCATTGCGGGTACTGCCAGAGCGAACAAAAAACTAAAGCTCACCGGGCAACCATGGGGCATTCACCTGGAAAATGACAAACTCTTTGTAGTTATGGATCAGGAAAAAGCAGAAGTGCAGTTATTTGAAAACGCGTCAATGCTTCAGGTTGGTACCATCGCTCCTACGAAAAAGATAAAGATAGCCGGAGCCACCCGATTGCATGGAATCACCTATTCTTCTGTCCGTGATGCCTTAATCATTACCGATATTGGAGATGCATCTTCAGGTAATTTCAAAATCGATGGGTCTATTTATATTATCACCAATGCCGCCGCAAAGTTTACTGCGGGAGGTTCGGTTAGTCCTACCAGAACGATTACAGGATTGGCAACGGGCTTAGGAAACCCTGTAGATGTTGCATGGGATATAAGAACAGATAAGGACCTGATATATATCGCCGAAAAGGCTAACAAAAAAATTCTGGTGTTCAAATTTTCGGATACGGGTAATGCTGTTCCTGCACGTACAGCAAATTTATCAAGCTCTCCGGAGGCTATTTATCTTGACGCCAGATAAATTCTGCTTGTTATTCATACTTTTTTCATTACTTTGTTGATATTTCAGACAGATCTATGTACAATTTCCTATTAGGACTTCATTCCGGATTACGTTATATCGTTTTACTGCTTCTTGCATTAGCCATTATTTTATCGGTAACTGCTCTATTTGGTAAAAAGGAGTATACTCCGACTAATAAGAAAATCAATCTATTTGCAATGATCGCTACCCACACCCAGCTTCTGGCAGGTCTGATCTTATATTTTGTGAGTCCCCTTGTACAATATGGCAATATGGGTGAAGCCATGAAAAATACTATGACACGTTACTGGACAGTGGAGCATGCTGTATTAATGTTATTTGCGGTCGTTTTGATTACCATTGGTCACTCCCGCTCAAAAAAAGGAGCACTTGCAATCAATAAACATCGGGCAATTGCTTTATACTATGGTTTAGCAGTGTTAGTTGTCGTGGTTGCAATCTATCAAAGCGGTCGTCCTTTATTGGGAATGACAGTAGGAAATCGCTAAAAGATTTAAGAAGCAAAAACAGATGGAAGCGCTGCCGCAATATCAGCGGGGAGCTCGGACATGATATTCCAGCAAGGGCTGCCCTTTAAAATATATCTAGTCAAAAAATTTGCAATGTCGAATTTCTTTATATTTTTGTTGCCGATGAAGATGACACAAAATACTGGAAATTGGTGGTACCCTTTAAAAGAGCGGCGCACGGGACAGGTATTTTGAGATAATATTAATCAACCAAAACCTAATCAATAAACCCGACGCGTCAACCCGTCGGGTTTTTTTATGACTGGTAGTATCCTAAGGGTTACACGAAATGCGATATGAAGAATTATAAATTATACACATCACACAAAAAACTGCTTGCTGATACAACAACTCCGGTTAGCATTTATCTGCGCTTAAGGGATGTATTTCCTAATAGTATCCTGCTGGAAAGTTCCGATTATCATAGCCGAGAAAATAGCTTGAGCTATGTATGCTGCGACCCAATTGCTGGGATAACACTTACCGGAGATAAACTGGAAACATATTTTCCGGACGGAACCCGCGATCAGTATCCCATGAATGAGGTAGATCTAAAAAAACAGGTGTCTGATTTCCGGAAGCAGTTTGAATCAACATCAGCCGATGACTTTAAATTTATTTCAAATGGGCTATTTGGTTATTTTGCGTATGAAACAATTGAGCATTTCGAGGATATAAAATTACAGGCAACAGCAGCGGACGGAAGAAATATACCTCTTATGCAATACCATGTATACCGAAATATTATCGTTATCGATCATTTTAAGAACGAATTGTACTTGCTGGAGCACCGCACCGAAAAGAACAGTCCGGATAGCCTTGAAAAGATCCAATATCTAATTCAGAACAAGAATTTCCCTGAATATAAATTTAATCTCAATGGTGAAGAGAAGTCAAATTTCACAGATGAGCAGTTCATGGATATTGTTGAAGGTGTGAAAAAGCATATTTTCCGTGGTGATGTGTTTCAGATAGTGCCTTCCAGAGCATTTTCTAAACCATTTCTTGGTGATGAATTTAATGTGTACAGAGCTCTGCGATCTATAAACCCATCCCCCTATCTCTTTTATTTTGACTATGGCGATTTCAAATTATTTGGTTCATCGCCTGAAGCCCAGTTGACGATTAAAAACAATGAAGCTACGATTTATCCTATTGCAGGTACTTTCAAGAGAACCGGTGATGGGGTCTTAGATGCTGAGCTAGCTGAAAATCTAAAAAAGGATGTCAAGGAGAATGCGGAACATGTGATGTTGGTTGACCTTGCCCGTAACGACTTGAGCCGGCATTGTGATCAGGTAGAGGTAAGATCATTCAAGGAAATTCAATATTATTCGCATCTTATACATATGGTGTCAAAAGTCACAGGGCAATTGCAAGAATCAGTTGACCCATTTGATGTCGTTGGCGACACCTACCCAGCAGGAACACTTAGCGGAGCCCCGAAATATATGGCAATGACGTTGATCGATCGGTTTGAAGGTCAGAAACGTGGATTTTACAGTGGTGCTATCGGTTTTATGGGTTTTAACGGTGATTTTAACCATGCAATAATGATCCGTTCTTTTCTTAGCCAGAATAATATATTGCACTATCAGGCAGGAGCCGGTATTGTTGCTGATTCAGAGCCGCTAAGTGAATTAAATGAAGTTAATAATAAGATAATGGCGTTAAGGAAAGCGCTTGAAATGGCGGAAGAACTTTAACAAGTTGAAAGCCTGCCTGCCGGCAGGTTGAAGGTTGAAAGTGGGCATTTTCATCTTTCACGTGAGACCTGTTAATACTTATAACTACAAACAATTAACTACCAAAAACTAAAAATGAACATACTAGTCATTGACAATTACGATTCCTTTACATTCAATCTGGTGCATCTATTAAACGAAACAGGGCATGAGGCAACGGTATGGCGTAATGATAAGTTCAAAATCGCTGATGTAAATGCCTTTGATAAAATACTTTTGTCACCTGGCCCGGGAATTCCATCTGAATCTGGATTATTGCTGGATGTTATAAGAAAGTATTCTTCAAGCAAAAGTATACTCGGCATCTGTTTAGGACTACAGGCAATCGGTGAAGTTTTTGGCGGAGAGTTATACAATCTTACAAGACCTGTTCATGGTCGCGCGACAGAAATAAAGGTGCTTGATACGGACGAAAAACTGTTTAAAAATTGTCCGGCCGAATTTAAAGTCGGGAGATATCATTCATGGGCATTGAGAAATGACAACGTACCGGTTGACTTAGAAATAACAGCTACAGATGTTGATGGGGTGATCATGGCACTACGGCATCGTACGCTTGACGTAAGGGCTGTTCAATTTCACCCCGAATCGGTACTCACTGAACATGGAAAATTATTAATATCTAACTGGCTTAGTTAACTGACACAATCTGAATATGATTAATAATGAGGTATCACCTGGAAAAGAGCAGGGAAATATTCTGGATGAAATTGTTGCTAAAAAGCGGCAGGAAATTGGAGCCGACAGGCGGAGGGTACCGATTATACGGTTGGAAGAATCTGACAATTTCTTTAGAGATTGTTACTCTTTCCGGGAGTCTATTCTAAATCCAATGTTAACAGGTGTCATCGCTGAGTTTAAACGGATGTCACCTTCGAAAGGCATAATAAATGATAAGGTAAGCGTTAAGGAAGTTACAAAAGGGTACGTTTCAGCTGGGGCAGCCGCGCTTTCTGTTTTAACGGATAGCAGTTTTTTTGGAGGTAGAAAACGCGATCTTATTGAAGCAAGAAGAAGAAATCACATTCCTATTTTGAGAAAGGAGTTTATGCTCGATGAGTACCAGATTGTGGAAGCGAAGGCTTTAGGTGCTGATGTTATTTTACTTATAGCTGCAATTCTTAAACCAGTCGAAATCCGGAAGCTTGCATCTCTTGCTAAGAGTTTGGGTATGAGTGTACTTCTTGAGGTGCATAATCGTGAGGAACTCGACAGAAGTCTATTTCCTGAGCTTGATGCTATTGGGGTGAATAATAGAAATCTGGGAAGCTTCAGCGTATCGGTTCAGCATTCGTTCGATCTGGTTGAGCACATCCCTTCAGAGTTCTTAAAGATTTCCGAAAGCGGATTAAGTGATCCCAAAACAATTACTGCACTTCGGTCTGCTGGTTTTAATGGTTTTCTAATTGGTGAGAATTTCATGAAACAAAAAGATCCGGGTAAAGCTATGAAGGAGTTTGTTGATGAGATATAGGTAATTCGTATTACCTGGATTCTTAAACTTAATACTCCTTCCCAAAACTCTTACCTTTGACACTTGTTAACCAATTAAATGCCAAGACAAAAATTTTTCGACACAGCCATTATGCCTGAAAAAGCGGTATTGGTCGGTATTATAACTCCAGGGGAAACAGAAGAACAGACGCGGGAGCACCTGGATGAATTAACTTTCTTGGTTGATACAGCTGGTGGTGAAACGCATAAATCATTCACCCAAAGAATGCAGCGGCCGGACCGCGCAACGTTTGTAGGAACGGGGAAACTGGAAGAGATCAATGCTTACGTAAAATCCGAAGAAATTGATATAGTTGTTTTTGATGACGAGCTCTCTCCTTCCCAACTCCGGAACATTGAAAACGAGCTTCAGGTAAAGATTCTCGATCGGAGTAATCTGATTCTGGATATTTTTGCCAGGCGAGCACAATCATCGCAGGCAAAAACACAGGTAGAACTCGCACAACTTCAATATTTATTACCCAGACTTACTCGTTTGTGGACGCATCTGGAACGGCAAAAGGGTGGTATCGGTATGCGTGGCCCCGGTGAAAGTCAGATAGAAACTGACCGTCGTTTGATTTTAAATAAAATTTCAGTCTTAAAAGAGCGTTTGCGGGAGATCGATAAACAAAATGAGACCCAACGTAAAAACAGGAGCCAGCTCGTTAGGGTTTCGCTAGTGGGCTATACAAATGTCGGCAAATCGACTATCATGAATATGATTTCAAAATCTGAGGTTTTTGCTGAGAATAAATTATTCGCTACTCTGGATACAACTGTTAGAAAGGTAGTTATTGAAAATTTACCTTTTCTTTTGTCTGATACTGTAGGATTTATAAGAAAGCTTCCTCATCATTTGATTGAATGTTTCAAGTCAACGCTGGATGAAGTTCGCGAGGCGGATGTATTAATTCATGTGGTTGATATATCACATCCCAACTTTGAAGATCAGATTAATACGGTTAATGACACGTTAAAGGAAATGGGGGCTATCGATAAAGAGATTATCATGGTATTTAATAAGATTGACGCATACGTGCCGGCCGACTTTGATCCCCAGGAAGAACATCCTCCTTTAACCTTAGCCGACTTTAAAAATAGCTGGATGAACAAAAACCGGACACCGGCAATTTTTATTTCCGCATTAAATAAGGAGAATATTGAAGAATTCAGGGCACTGCTTTATGACAAGGTAAAAACCATTCATACAGCTCGATATCCTTATGATAAGTTATTATACTAAATCAACGTTACCAAGTAGACCATCTTGCTGACAAGTTTAGTTTATTTGTACATCAGCCTAGATAAGATATGGAATCAAAACGTCAACAAAAGTTTGCAGGAGTTATACAAAAGGATTTGGCTGAAATATTTCAGCGTGAGGGAGCTAATTTGCTTCCTAATATCATGGTTACAATTACAAAGGTCAGAGTGACTTCCGATCTGGCAATCGGCCGGGTGTATTTAAGCTTCTTCAATAGCCCAAATAATGCGCTCGCATTAAATACCATTAAAGCGCATGCCGGTGAAATCCGTTATAAACTTGGAAACCGTATAAAGGATCAAGCTAGAATAGTCCCTCAGCTTGAATTTTTCTTAGATGATACCAGTGAGTACGTTGAGCGAATGGATAAAATATTTGACAAGATAAGTAAGGAACCGCGCCAGCCGGAACAGGAAGATTAATTAAGAATGAGGACTATTCGCGAACCTGTCAATTTTTACACACACGTAATTCCCGCCATTTTAGCGATACCCGGAACAGGCTTATTATTAATGCGGGCCAATTCCCAGGCACAGTTCACCGCTGCCTGGATCTATGGAATCTGCACTTTTGTCCTTTTTGGGATCAGTTCCACCTACCATAGTTATCCCTTAACTGATAAAGAAATTCGTTTCTGGCAAAAATTTGATCATTGCTGTATCTATCTGATGATAGCCGGATCTTATACTCCAACTGCTCTTTTGGTTTTTGACGGAACTATCCGTTGGTCGCTATTTGCCATGATCTGGACGATAGCCGTTTTGGGATGTCTTTTGAAGATCTTTAATCGTTTAAAAAATACAGTACTGTCTTTGGCCATATATATTGCTATGGGAGCGCTGATCGTCCCACTCATCAGTGAGATGGCAGAAAAGCTGCCTGTATTAGCCATTGGCTGGATGCTGCTCGGTGGATTATTTTATGTTAGCGGAACATTTTTTTATTATAAAGATAAACCAATGGGAAAACTTTTGCATAGTCATGAAATATGGCACCTTTTCGTAGTTGCGGGTGCACTTTCCCATTATGTTTATAATTATTTCTATTTGTTCGTATGAACGCTGACCAATCGCTAAAGTTGAAGGCTTATTTTGAGAAGCATTCTTCGGATATTTCAGCCATCGTTCCTTTCGACAAACAGTCAGATAAATTGTTTCTTTTTGATTTTACGGCATCGAATACAGAATTAAATCCCGCTATTCTGGAAAACACTGAACTTTTTTCGATTTGGATACGGCGAAAGCTGAGCGAGAACGACAGTTTATACGGTGTGGGTGGATATAATGAACATCGTACTATATATTCACGCAGCAATCTGTTTAGTGAAGATGGTGAGCCGCGTCGACTCCACCTTGGCGTAGATATCTGGGGACGAGCGGGTACGCCGGTGTTTTCGCCATTGAACGGAAGAATTCACAGCTTTGGATTTAACGATAATTTTGGGGATTACGGCGCTACGCTAATTTTGGAGCATCAGGCAGATGAAATAAAATTCCACTCGCTATACGGACACTTGAGTTTAATGAGTATTGAACATTTAGTCAAAGGCTTAGCTGTCAAAAAAGGGCAAAAAATTGCCGAATTCGGAGATGTTCTGGAGAATGGCCACTGGCCCCCGCACCTTCATTTTCAACTCATATTTAATATGCAAGAGTTGGCGGGAGACTATCCGGGAGTTTGCCGCTATTCTGAAAGAAAGGCATTTCTCGCAAATTGTCCCAACCCCGATTTAATACTAAAGCACACCTTCGGATATTAGTTTTGTATATTTTTCGTTAAATTAGACTATGTACCTGAGTTTTATATTTTCTTTCCTTCTTTATCTTTGTTCTTTTGTTGCTCCTTCCAGTCCATTCGTCCGGATGGAAGATGCGCAGCCAACTTTCAAAGGTGGCCAGAAAGCCCTTGCCGGCTTTATCGACAACAACTTGATATACCCGGAGTTTTCCAAGGACAATTGCCTTCAGGGAATTATACAGATAAGTTTTAAGTTGAATAAAGACGGTAAGATTTATGATTCTAAGATTCAGCAGGGTTTTGGCGTAGACCTTGATATTGAAGCTCTTAGGATAGTGCGGCTCACATCAGGTAAATGGATAGTGCCAGCCGGTCATGATACCCTGGTAGCACTAGTTCTGCCAGTAAATTTTGCACTCCGCGATTTTAAATGCAATCAAGTTTCAAAAGATGAAATAAATTCAGCTATTAGTGCATATCGTGCAAGGGTAGGTTTGAACAATGTTATTTTCAATTTTTATGATAGAAAAATTGAAGGATCCTATGATCGGACTGATGAAGCAAGAATAATAGCGTTAAAAAGTCAATTAGGGTACGATGATAAATTTATCGGCCGCTTGCTAAAACAGGCACAGCGTAAGTTAAAGCAGGGCGATAATGAAGGTGCCTGCGAAGATGCACAAACCATTCGCCGTCTGGGGAGTGATCTTTCCGCAACTATGATTGGGCAGAATTGCAATGGATCTGAATGATTAAGGCCTTTAGTAATTCAAGAGAAAATAGAATATTATTTTTAACTAGCGTCTTAGTCATAGTTTTTCGGCTAATTGTAAGTACAGTAAATGTTTATTACTTTGCTCTTACTGGCGCCATTTTCGAAATTCTAAACCTACCAACTCTCGGTCTTCTGTTCGGTTTACCACTTTATTCGTTTTATGTCTTTTGGAAAGACAGGTTCAACCCAAAGTCTTTAGCACTTTATTCGGCCTTGATGCTAATTCTGACTATAGTTTTACTTTTAGTGTTGGAATAAAAAAAACAATTATTTAACATGTTTTATCAATTATCTGACACGGAGGTCTGGTTCCCCAAACCCGAACTGGCCGAAGAAGACGGACTGCTAGCCATGGGAGGAGACCTTTCGTCTCAACGGTTAGTGTTGGCTTATCATCATGGAATTTTCCCTTGGTACTCTGAAGGAAGTCCAATATTGTGGTATTCACCACATGAACGGTTTGTTTTATTTCCGAATAAAATGAACGTTTCTTGTTCAATGGATAAACTACTCAAGAGCGGTCGGTTTAATATCACTTTTGACACTGCTTTTGCAGAGGTGATAGAAGCATGTTCTACTATTTCCCGCTCTGGGCAAAAAGGGACATGGATAACATCAGAAATGAAAATAGCTTATCAAGCTTTACATGATCTAGGTCATGCTCATTCCGTTGAAGTTTGGGAAAATGGTGTTCTTGCTGGTGGTTTATATGGAGTGGTAGTCAATAATGTTTTTTGCGGAGAGAGTATGTTTAGCAAAATCGACAATACTTCTAAAACCGCATTAATTTGGTTGTGCCGTACAGCAAAATTTTCGATGATCGATTGTCAGTTTCATACCAGACATCTTGAAACCCTTGGCGCAGAATTAATCAGCAGAGCGGAGTATTTGACTTTTTTGAATAAAAAATTATAAATTACCTCAAAAAATTTCGATGCAATTACCCTATTATATTGATCTGTTGGGCACTTTGGTATTTGCAATTTCCGGTGCGCTGGCCGCATCGGATAAGAATATGTACAAAGATATTTTTGGGGTAACCTTCACAAGTTTTGTGACAGCGGTTGGGGGTGGAACCTTACGGGATATGATCCTGGGGGTTCGACCTACCTGGGTTGTAGATGGGAATTACCTGATCGCTATCACGGTCGGGGTATTATTTGCAATAACATTCAAATATTATATAGTTAAATATCGTCGAACACTTTTCCTATTCGACACGATCGGAATTGGTCTTTACACGGTAGTAGGGGTTCAGAAATCACTAGAACATGGAGTTTCTCCGCTTGCGGCCATAATTATGGGGATGTTCTCTGCGGTAATGGGTGGAGTGATTAGGGATACATTGATCAATGAAATCCCTCTTATTTTTAAGAAAGAAATCTATGCAACCGCCTGCCTGTCGGGAGCTGCGATTTTTGTCGTTTTAAAACTAATGGAAGTTGATGATAATATAAATTCTTTCCTCAGTGTATTCGTTATTATTTTGATCCGCGTAGTTTCAGTAAAGTATCAGATAACGCTTCCGAAGTCGAGGTGAGTGTTTTGCAAATTAGCTTAGTAATTAGTGAGCATCAAGCAGAAGGGGTTTTCCCGGATTACTGATTACCTGTACTCTAACTTAGAATATCCGAAATATCTTTCGCAGTCAATGATTTGACGAAACTTTCCTCTGTAGTTATGAGGGATTCAGCGACCTTACGTTTTCTGTTCTGAAGGGCTAGGATCTTTTCTTCGACAGTGTCCTTAGTAATAAATTTATAGATAAAAACATTTTTATTCTGCCCGATCCGGTGGGTCCTGTCTATCGCCTGCTGCTCGACAGCGGGGTTCCACCACGGATCAAGAATGAAAACATAATCAGCCTCCGTTAAATTCAGTCCGACACCGCCTGCCTTGATAGAAATTAAAAACAGTTTTATCTCCTTATTTGCTTGAAATTCCTTAACAACCTCGCCGCGTTTTGAAGTTGCTCCATCCAGGTATGCAAACGGAATGTTCTGATTGATGAAGTATTTTCTATAGATATCCAGCTGTTTTACAAATTGGGAAAACACCAAAACCTTATGTCCTCGTGAAAGAACGTTTTCCAGTGTGTGTATTACATTTTCAAATTTCCCGGAATCGCCTTCATATCCTTCATCGATCATCGACGGATGGTTAGCAATTTGTCTCAATTTCGTCAGACCTTGCAATACTTGGATTTGGGATTTTTTAAACGAGCCATCTTCCAGATTTACAAGCAAGGCATTTCTATATTCAGATTTGATCTTCTCGTAGTATTCTTTCTGATCGTCACTCATTTGGCAATAGAAAAGATTCTCGGTTTTAGCGGGTAGCTCTTTTGCAACCTGGGCTTTGGTTCGTCTTAAAACGAAAGGCTTGATCAAGGCCTGTAATTTTAATGCCTTTTCCTCGTCTTTTTTCTTTTCAATTGGAACAACAAAATCGGTATAGAAAAAATGTTGGTTTCCGAGTAATCCAGGGTTAATGAATGACATCTGAGTCCACAAATCGTTTACGGTGTTTTCAACAGGTGTGCCACTCAGGATAAGCTTATTTTTGGATTTTAGCGCTTTTACAGCTTTAAATGATTTTGACGCCGGATTTTTTATATTCTGGCTTTCATCCAAAATAATATAGTTGAAGTACAATGTCTTCAAAAGCTCGACATCTACTCGTGTAATTCCGTAAGTTGTAATTACAACATCGTAATTTGAAAACAATTCAACTTCTTTGTTCCGAAAGCTTCCGGTGTGTGGATGTATCTTTAACTTAGGTGCGAACTTCTTCGCTTCGTTTAACCAATTATAAACCAGCGAAGTAGGCATTATAATAAGAGAAGTGGTATGAATTCGCTCTTCCTGGTTCTCTTCTTTAATTTTTTGAAGCAAAGCCAGAGTCTGAACTGTTTTACCTAGTCCCATATCATCCGCAAGGCAGCCACCAAAATTATATTTACGCAGAAAGTGGAACCAGTTATAGCCAGCTTTTTGATATGGACGCAGAAGCCCATTGAATGATCTTGGAATATCGGTGTCTTCAATCTCCTCAAAATCAGAAAGTTTCTGAAGTTTCCTGTCCATACTTACGGTAGCAAGCTCGCTGTTGGCGAAATCGTTCACCAAACCAATATGATGTTTCTTCAGTTTTAGATTCTTCGTTCCCTCGGTAAATTGAAGCAGGTTGCTATATTGTGCAAACCATTGTTCGGGAATTACGGCAATTTCGCCCGATGGTAATTTAAATTCCCGAATTTTGTTCATGATATGATTTTTGAGATCTATGAACGGTATTTGGTAAGGACCAAAATGCACTACCGCATGAATATCAAACCAATCGTTGTTTTCCCGAATCTCAAGATCTATCTTACTCCGGCCTATCACAAATCGCTTTTCTCCGTCTGATTGTTCGAACGTAAACCCTCTTGCTTCCAGATTGTCGTGATGCTCATTCAACCAATTGATCACGCTAAATGGTGAATCCTCATCGTCAGGATTTCCCAGGTTTGTCGTGAATACGCTTAGGAACAAAGAACCGGTTGATCTAAGCCCCAGTTCATGCAATATATTGAGTTTGTTCTTTTCCCAGCTTAAGGAACGTTTTATGCGATGGAAAATATAATCGTTATCTTTTTTCTCCGTCCTAACTGATATTCGCCTGTCACTCCCCGACGGGAAAATATAATCCCCGTATCTGAAATATAGTTGAAGTTGTGGCCTTTCACTGTCAGCATACAAAAGTTTCAAAACAGGAGTGGCCTCAAATTTTTCAGTGCGTATTTCGAAGCCCTCAGCATAAACAGCATGTTTTTCAATTAGTGGTGCTACAAATTTTTCGAAGTATGTTTTCTCAGAAGATTTTGGAATGGAAATAAATCGTTTGTTCAGAAAAGGCAGGAGTTTTTTACCTTCTACTTCTTCTTCAAAATAATACAGAATATCATCAAGCAGAAGCCAGGCTGGTTGATTGCAAACAATCTGGGCGTCCTTAAACATAAATTCAATTCTCAGCCCCTGAAATTTGATCGTTGGGAAATAACGTGTTTCAGTAAGCCCTCGTCTGAAATGAAATAGTACAGAAGCAGGCTCATCGGCAATAGTTATTTTCCGTTCAACTGGCCAGCCTTCTTTACTCATCAAATACAACTCTTTATCGGGCAGTATTTTAAAGGCATCAACCAGACGCCTCTCAATTTTGGGCCTTAATGCATCATAAAGCTTTTCGTTAAATATAGTGCTGAAATACTCGAGAGGCCTGATTGCTTTTTTGTGATAGCGTTTGATAATATGCCCTTGCTCAGTTTCTTCCAGTATTTTGATCAGCTTATGGTCAGTTTCGTCGAGTATAGTTGAAAATTCGTCGGCGGTAGTGCTGAAAATACGTTGGTATGTTAATGAAAACCCACCGTCCGGATTCAATTGGACAATATGAGGTTCGATCAGAAACCCGAGGAAATCATGTTTACAAATGGAGTATACAATCTTGCAAGGTTTGCCGCTATCAACTCTTAACATAGGTATTCAAACAAATTTAAGCAAGTTGAGCATTAAAAAATTCTAAATCTAAATAGAATTTTAGCGTTTTTCAAGTAAACGCTATTGAAAAGTAAATTTGTTATCGGAATTTAAAGCAACGTTACAAGAATATGACTTAAAATGTGGGATTAACCACTAATTGATCAATTGTTATAGGCTAACAGCATGTTTTATCCAGTAATAAAGGCGCCGGTAAACACAAAAGTCGCAGGTCCCTCAAGAAAAACCTCTGTAAAACATTGTCCGTCATAATTAAAGCTCACGTTCAATTCACCGCCTTTTACACGGAGAGCAGTTTGAATATAGCCAGTTTTATTTTTATACTTTGCCATTGCCATCGCAACTGCGGTAACACCGGTCCCACAGGCATAAGTCTCGTTTTCGACCCCTCTTTCATAAGTCCTTACGTTAAAAAAACTACCCGTATCCTCAACAAAATTGACATTGATACCAGTTTTTGAATAGGTTTCGTTGTAACGAATTTCTCTGCCTTCTTTAAAAACATCTTTTATCCGGAGTCCGCTAGTTCTCAAAACATAATGAGGAGAACCGGTATCTAAAACAAATGCATCCCCATCAAAGTCAATGTGGTTTACGTCGATCATTTTCAGCCTAACCCAACCACTTTTTTCGGAAATTTTGGCATAGTGAGGCCCATCGACTGCCAGAAAGGTTGTTTCTCCGTTTATCATACCCAACCGTTCGGCCAATGATACCATGCAACGACCCCCGTTTCCGCACATTGTGCCTTCATTTCCATTAGCATTGAAATAACTCATCTCAAAATCATACCCTTCTTTTAGTTGCAGAGCCATAAGCCCATCTGCCCCTATTCCGAAATGACGATCGCACATTTTTTTGATAATGTCAGCTTTTAAATAAGTAGAAAATTTTTGGTTTCTATTGTCTAGAATGATGAAATCATTTCCAGCACCCTCATATTTGTAAAAATTTATATTCATTTTCTTTATCAGGAAGGGTTTTATTCTGCTTCAGAATAATTATGTTCGGTAAACATTTTTTAAATTTCGGAATTATAATTTAAATCAAACCTTGGGAAAAAGGTGTAATTGAATAAATCTGTTAAAAGCTTCCTAAATGTTTATCGGCCTAGCGTTCTAGTTCCCTTGCTCTTTGCAATTTAGCTATGTATTTAACATACTTTAACACATTTTCAATACCCTAAATGTTGGAATAACGTTTAAGTGGTATCAATTTTGACTGTTTTATAGGTGAATGAAAATAAAATCGATAATTATATAAATATGAAGAAGATAGGTGTTACATTTTTAGCAGCCTGCCTTGGCGGGGCGGTCGCAATCGGCTCTTACAAGCTGATCGAAAACAAGTATCAGGACGGGATGTCATTTGAGGAAAAGCAGAAGGTTCATTTCACCAATAACCCAATGCCGGCAATTAATTCTTCAACCGGAGGTCTGGACTTTACTCAGGCTGCTGCAGCCGTTACTCCCGCGGTTGTACATATTAAAACAACCTACAATAATCCGGGCACC
>Ga0136611_10001307_pt1 | contig 17257 bp, 20 predicted proteins | sample AntDrymUQ2232306_2_FD_106645 | JGI IMG/M metagenome (GOLD analysis project Ga0136611, IMG submission 106645) | Polar desert sand microbial communities from Dry Valleys, Antarctica - metaG UQ223 (23.06) | ecosystem: Environmental > Terrestrial > Soil > Desert | place: Antarctica: Dry Valley...
CAGCACCAGCACCAGCACCAGCACCCCACGGCCACGCCCACGGTGTACGTGAAATTGCCCAGTTCCTCCGATAACATAACACCGTTGCAACGTATGCGACTGTGCTAGGCTCGTACACAGGTCTGTATCCATCTGCATCTCGGAGTTATGCGCGTGAAGATCGATTCCGCGCTGTGGTCGGAGGAATGTATGAGTGAGCTACACCGCATAACGATCGGGCCGGACCAGTGCGCGGGCCGCCCATGTATTCGCGGGTTACGTGTGCGTGTCAAAGACATCCTCGATCTGCTTGCATCCGGAGCGAGCCACGAAGAAATCCTGTCAGACTACCCGTACCTTGAGGCAGGAGACATCACCGCCGCATTGGAGTATGCCGCGCAACAGGCCGATCATCCGGTGTTGCGCGTCGCATGATGCGCTTCCTCGTTGATGCCCAGCTCCCACCCGCCCTGGCGCGCTGGCTGGAAGACCACGGTCACACTGCACAGCACGTCGCCGATCTTGGGATGATATCGGCGGACGATCGAGAGATATGGGACTATGCGAGGCACGCGAGTGCCGTCATTCTCACGAAGGACGAGGACTTCACCTATCGTCGAGCACTCGCAACCAGCGGCCCGCCGGTGATCTGGATTCGGCGTGGCAATACATCTCGACGTGAACTGCTCATATGGTTTGAACCGCTGCTCCCCGACATAATTGAAGCACCGGTACGCGGTGAGGTATTGATTGAGGTCGTGTGAGCGCGAACGGCGTCGATGGATGTTCGTGGCTACAGCACCAGCACCCCACGGCGGGCGGCGATAGCGACCGCTTCGGTGCGGCTGGCGGCGCCGAGCTTGGACATGATCGCGCCGACGTGGAACTTGGCGGTGTGCTCGGAGACACCGAGCTCCATGGCGATCGTCTTGTTCGGCAGGCCGGTGGCCAACAGCTCCAGTACCTGATGCTCGCGGTCGGTCAGCGGCTCGATCGTGCTGGTGCCGTCGTCGGTGCGCGGGCGGGCACTGGCAGGCGTGGCGCTCAGACGGGCGACTTCCGGGTCGAGCACCACCAGGCCAATTGCCGCAGCCTGGAGCGCCACGCCGATCTCTTCCGCGCCCGCCTCCTTCAGTAGCACCGCAACCGCGCGCTCGAATGGCGCGCCGGTCATCGCTCCGTAGACTGCCGGGCTGTCGAGTAGCAGGATGAGGGCGGCGTTCAGGTAGCGTTCGCGCAGCCGTGCCGGAAGGCCCGGCTGGTCAGGATCGACGTCGATGATGATCGCGTCCGGCTCGGCGGGAGAATCGATGCGCTCACTGGCCGCTTCCGCCAGCACGTGAACGCTCGACGATCGCTCCGCCATCGCCCGTAGGCCGGCGCGCACCGACGGATAGGCGGCGACGACGAAGACCGTGAGGTCCGAGGCACGCTCGTTGGACGGTGGTTCCGGCACGCGCTACCGCTCGCCGATCGTAACGGACAGCCTCTGCATGGTTCCTCCGCGCAGGATGTGCAGCTCCACCGGTTGGCCGCTTCGTTCCGATCCCAGGACCGCGCGCAGATCGTCAGTGTCACGCAGTGGGTCGTCGCCGAGCGCCAGCAGGATATCGCCGATGAACGCTCCGGCGGTGTCTGCCGGACTCTCGGGTTCGATACCGACGACGAGCAGGCCGGTCGCCTGCCCCGCCGTGCTCGTGACTGATTCTGGCAGGCGCACCGGCTGGCTGGTCAGGCCGAGGTAGCCACGTTTGAGGCGTCCGTGCGCCAGCAACTGTTCGACAATCGTGGCCGCCGCATCGAGTGGAATAGTCAGCGCGCCGCCACGCAGACCAGACGTGTTGATGCCGATCACGTCGCCTTGCAGATTAACCAGTGGGCCGCCGGAGAATCCAGGGTACATCGTCAGGTCTGGTCGGATCAGCCCGGCGATCCTCCCGCCACTCCGCGACCGCCACGGCCCACCGAGCGAGCTGACGATCCCCGCCGACGCGCCAAGCTCACGCGGTCGCCCGACCGCCAGCACGATGCTGCCGATCTTCGGAAGCGGGGCGGTTATGAAGGTCCCTGTTCCCGACTCACGCTCCAGCCGCAGCACCGCGAGATCGCTCCCTGGATCGCGTCCTGCGATGCTCGCGGCGATCGTCGTCCCATCCGGCAACGTGACGCCGATGTCCTCATCGCGCTCCAGGGTGTGGTCGGTCGCCAGCACGACACCAGCGCTCCAGAGAATCCCGCTCGCCGCCATACGCCCGCGCCCATCGACCCGCACGGTCACCTCAGCCGCGCGTTCGACAGCCTGTTCGAAAGCGTCGCTCAATCCAGTGCCTGTGATCGTATCAACGTTCATAGGTTGTACTCACTTGATTCCTCTTGCATTTATCCCATGCTCAAACCTATCTTCCGCCATCCGCCCCCGACTCACATCCCCAATTTGGGTAGGCGGACATGGCAATTTCATGCGAACGAACGTAACATCCGCCTGGCTAGGCACGCCGATTGCTTGCCTGACCGTAGGCTATCGGGCATGCTGGTAGCCGTTGCGTAGCGATCGACACACAAAACTGACTGAGAGAAGGGGAGAAACCACCATGGAACAGGGATATTGCGTCAAGTGCCGCGAGAAGCGCGAGATCAAGGATCCGCAGAAGGTCACGACCGAGAATGGCCGCACCGCCATCCAGGGCACCTGCCCGGTCTGCAGCACCAAGATCTTCCGCTTCACCAAGGCCGACGCGAAGTAGGCAGTAGGGACGACGGCCCTCACCTCCCGGCCCCCTCTCCCAATTTTTGGGAGAGAGGGTGTCGCTATCTACATTGTTGGCTCCGACAGCACGACTCGCTGGCTACAGTCACCCCCTCTCCCAGAATTGGGCCGGGTACCCTCTGGGTGGCGGGCCGGGGGGTGAGGGCCGTCGTCCCTTCACTCAAACATGATGACCGAACGCAGCGTCTCGCCGCGTTTCATGGCCTCGAAGGCCTCTTCGGTTTCATCGAGCGTGATCTTGCGGGTCACGATGGCGTCGAGGTTGAGCTGGCCCTGTTCGTACCATGCGGCGAGGAGCGGGAAGTCGCGGGTTGGCAAACAGTCGCCGTACCATGAGACGCGCAGGCTGCCGCCGGTATCGAAGTAGCGCTGCATGTCGAGTTCGAGCTTCGGTCCGGGACCCGGTACGCCGATGAAGACGCAGGTGCCAGCCAGGTCGCGGCTCCAGAGCGCCTGTTCGAGCGTCTGGGGGATGCCAACTGCTTCGAACGAATAGTCCACGCCGAATCCGCCCGTCAGCTCCTTGATCTTCGCGACCGGGTCGCCCTCGCCTGCGTTGACGGTGTGCGTCGCGCCGAACTGTCTGGCCCACTCCAGCTTGCGCTCGTCGAGGTCAACGGCGATGATGGTCGTCGCGCCGCCCAGCTTCGCGCCAGCGATAACGCTGTCGCCGACTCCTCCGCATCCGAAGACCGCCGCCGTTCTGCCCGGCTTCATCTCAGCCGTGTACAGCGCCGCGCCAACGCCGGTCATCACCCCACAGCCGATCAACGACATCTGTGCGGACGGCAGGGCATGGTCGATTGGGATCGCCTGGCGAGCATGCACGAGCGTATGCGTGCAGAACGTGCCGATTCCAAGGACAGGGTTGAGCAGCTCCCCGTCCATGGTGCGCATGCGCTTCTCGGCGTTCAAGCTGTTCGCACAGAGGTTCGGCTGCCCACGCAGACAGAAGCGGCAGCTGCCACATGGCGCGCGCCAGGCCAGGATGACGTGGTCGCCCACCTGCGTGTTCGTCACCCCTTCGCCGATTGCCTCAACGATTCCGGCACCCTCATGGCCCATCAGAAATGGAAAGCCCGACGTGCCGTAGGTGCCGCTCTTCACCCCCAGGTCGGTGTGGCAGACGCCGGACGCGACGATGCGCACGAGCACCTCGTTCGGACCCGGATCGTCGATGGTGAAGTCCTCGATCGAAACTGGAGCGTTCGGTGTGCGCGCAATCGCCCCGCGAGCCGTGATTCCCATGCGAATCTCTCCTTCGTCGTTGTATTCATCCTACGCTGATCTGGGTCCCCATCAATGCTGGGTGTACCTGGGTTGGGTTGATGATCGAAGCGGCATCGTGACACGATCAGAGTACGTCGTCAAGATGCTCAACAACAGGTGACCGTCTTTCATGTCGTACCTCTTCCATCGTGAACGATCTGCCGGTATTATCGGCTGAGAGTCCACTTCAACACATTGTGAGCGCGAAAGCGCAATCAGGAGGGAACGCACATGGCGGCGGGGAAGTCTTTTCGCGTGAACGTGAAACTGCTGGTGCTCTGTCTGGTAATGCTTTTGGTCGGTGCCGGAGTCACTGCCCTGGCGCAGGCACCCGCGCCACCGATCTACACCGGCTGCCTCAAGTCGACCGGCACAATCGTCAAGGTGAAACGTGGTCCCAGCCCGTTATCAGCCTGCGCTGTCGGCGACACGGTGATCAAGCTCAGCAGCGGCGATATTTCGGAGATCGCAACCGCTGCTGGCAGCGGACTGACCGGCGGTGTGACGGCTGGAGCCGCCAACCTGGCTGTTAACTTCACCATGCTCGACGCACGCTACACCCCCAATTCTCCGGCAACGCGCGCTTGCTTCGATGTCATCGCCGACGAAGAGGCTGACGTTTCCTACTGCAACATGCAGGGCAAGGATTGGACAGGCGCGACGCTCCTGGGGGCCGATCTCCGCTTCGCCGACTTTACCGGCGCTCGGCTAGGTGGGGCTGTGCTCTCGAACGCCAACGCCACCCGTGCGGTGCTACGCTTCGCCGACCTGCGGAATGCGTTCATGCCGAACGCGGATCTGACGCGCGCCAACCTGTATGGGGCGCTTATGGAGGGCGCGAATATCACTGGCGTCACCTGGCAGAACACGATCTGCCCTGACGGCACCAGCAGCAACGCGAACGGCAATACTTGTGACGGACATCTGAATCCCAAGACGCCGTAGGTTAGGTGACGGGTGACGAATCCCTTGTAGGAACGTGGCCCAGTCTTGTCCGCGCCCGCTGGCGCAGCGTCGATAGACCTATGTATCCCCCGCGCCAGCCAGACCAGTTTGGCTATCGATCGGCCAGCGCGCTACTATCGACGCTGCGCCAGCGGGCGCCGACAAGGCTGGGCCATGTCCCTGCCACGCTCACGCATCCGCTGTTGTTCGTAGAAACACGAGAGGACCCTGCCGAATGGACGCTGATACCTATGACGCGATCGTGATTGGCGCTGGACAGGCAGGCGTCCCACTGACGACAGGGCTGGCCGACGCGGGCTGGCGCGTCGCGCTGGTTGAGCGCGAGCATGTCGGCGGGACGTGTGTTAACGAAGGATGTACGCCGACGAAGACGATGGTCGCCAGCGGTCGCGTTGCCTACCTCGCCCGACGGGCGAGTGATTACGGCGTAGACGTAAGTTCGGTGTCAGTTGATATGCGTGCTGTCCGGCAGCGCAAGCGCGCCATTGTCGATGAGTTCCGCACCGGCAACGAGAAGGGCATCGCTGATTCGGGGGCTGAGTTGCTGATGGGCGCGGCACGCTTCACCGGCGAGCATACGCTGGACGTGGCGATGAACGACGGCGGCACGCGGCACGTCACTGCTCGCGTTATCGTCATCAACACTGGCGAACGTCCATCCATCCCGCGAGTGGAGGGTATCGACAGCGTTCCGTACCTGACTTCGACGACGATCATGGAGCTCGACGAAGTGCCAGTGCACCTGATCGTGCTCGGTGGCGGCTACGTCGGCCTGGAGTTCGGGCAGCTCTTTCGCCGTCTGGGGAGTCAGGTCATGATCGTCCAGCGTGGCGGGCAGCTCATGGGGCGCGAAGATGACGATGTTGCGGAAGCGGTCGCGGAGATCATGCGTGGCGACGGAATCGATCTTCGATTGAACACGCAGGTGGCGAGCGTTCAGCCAACGGCTGAAGGCGGCGTTTCGGTGACGCTGAATGGTTCTGGTGGCTCGCAATCCATCACCGGGTCGCACCTGCTCGTCGCAACGGGTCGCCAGCCGAACACCGACGATCTATCGCTCGACGCTGCTGGGATCGAAGCCAACGAACGCGGCTACGTGCGCGTCAACGAGCGGCTGGGAACGAACGTGGCAGGCATCTACGCACTCGGCGATGTCAAAGGCCCGCCCGCCTTCACGCACATCTCCTACGATGACTACCGCATCCTGGCTGAACATCTGCTCAGGAACGGCCAGCGCACGACGACCGATCGTCTCGTCCCCTACACCGTCTTCATCGACCCTCAACTCGGACGCGTCGGACTGAGTGAACGCGAGGCTCGCGAACAGGGTCGGAACATCCGTATCGCGACGATCCCGATGTCGTCGGTCGCTCGCGCCCTGGAAACGGCGGAGACACGCGGCCTGATGAAAGCGATCATCGACGCGGAGACCGATCAGATTCTTGGCTGCGCCATCCTCGGACTCGAAGGCGGCGAGGTCATGTCGATGATTCAGCTCGCAATGCTGGGCAACCTGCCCTACACCGCCCTGCGCGACGGGGTCTTCTCCCATCCATCACTGGCGGAATCGCTCAATACGCTGTTCTCGAACGTCGGTGACGGATGACGGATGACGGATGACGGGTGACGGGTGACGGGTGACCCGTCACCCGTTACCGAGCCTGCTCCTCGTACGCGTCTGCGATGTGTGCTCCAATCCGTAGCGACGAGGTCGCGGCGGGGGATGGGGCGTTGCGGACGTGCAGGACACCGTCGGCCCGGTCGATGACGAAGTCATCGACCAGCTTGCCGTCGGCGGAGAGCGCCTGGGCACGCACGCCGGACGGGCCAGGCAGCAGATCGTCGATCGTCATCTCGGGAATGTAGCGTTGCAGCGAGGCCAGGAAGCGTTTTTTGGATAGCCCGCGCGCGATCTCCTCGTAGCCGGTGCGCCAGTGTTGCCTGCCGAACGTGCGGAAGCCGCGGTAGCCGAACATGTCGGCCATGTCGCGCGGGCGCACATCGCGGAAGCGGTAGCCCTCGCGAGAGAAAGCCAGCACCGCGTTTGGGCCAAGCCAGATATCGCCGTTCATGCGCGGCGTGAAATGCACGCCGAGGAACGGGAAGTGCGGGTCCGGCACTGGGTAGATATTGCTGCGCACAAGATCACGCCGCTTGCGGTTCAGAATGTAGTAGTCCCCACGAAACGGCACGATGCGCGGCGTCCGCGACCCGCCGGTCAGCTCGGCCACACGGTCGGCATACAGACCAGCGCAGGCGATGACCGTCGTCGCCTCAATGTCACCACCCTCGGTCGTCAGCAGCGTGCGTCCGGAGCGGCGCTGGATCGCCGTCACACCGTGGCTCGTGCGCACTTCCCCACCCCACTCGACGATGTCCTCCGTGTAGGCGCGCGCGACCTGGCCATAATCGACGATGCCGGTCGCAGGCGACCAGAGGGCGCGGATGCCGCGCACATGTGGCTCACGTTCGCGTAGTTCTTCCGGGCCGATCATCTCCAGCCCCGGCACCTGGTTTGCCTTGCCCCGCTCGTACAGATTCTCCAGACGCGGCAACTCCTCTGGCTGAGTCGCGACGATGACTTTGCCGACCATCTGATACGGGATGCCGCGCTCCTCGCAGTAGCGAATGATCTCCGCCGCGCCCTCGACACAGAAGCGCGCCTTCATCGAGCCGGGCGCGTAGTAGATGCCGGAGTGGATGACGCCGCTATTATGTCCAGTCTGATGTTGCCCGATCTCCGACTCTTTCTCCAGCACGACGAGCCGCAGCCCCGGCCTGCGCCGCAGCAACTCCCGCGCCGTCGCCAGCCCGACGATGCCACCACCGACGATTGCGATGTCCAACCTGACCCCCCGGCCCCCTTCCCTTGGAGGGAAGGGAGAGTTGCTTGCTACAGTTCCGTGGTATCGGACCAAACCATTCAGATACCGTCACCCCCTTCCCTAGCATGGCAGGGGGCCGGGGGGTCAGGTCACCTCGTGACCCGCCAGTTCCTCGAACAGTGTCAACAGAGCGGAGTGGTCGAGATCACCCTTGCCACGGGCGGCGAGCGATTCCATCATCTGCGTGACGAGCGCGGTCATTGGTAGCGGGACGTTGTTCTCGCGCGCAGTACTGGCGGCGATGCCGAGGTCCTTCCTGTGCAGGTTGATGCGGAAGCCTGGCTCGAAGTTGTGCTCGATCATGCTCGCGCCGCGCATCTCCATGACGCGGCTCGCGGCTAGCCCGCCGTTGAGCACCTGGACGATCTTCTGAGGATCGACTCCCGCCTTCGTGCCGAGCACCAGCGCCTCGGACAGCGCGGCGTAGTGAATCGCAACGACGATCTGGTTGCATGCCTTGACCGTCTGCCCCGCTCCCGGCCCGCCGACATGCACGATCGTCTTGCCCATCGCCTCTAAGTACGGCGTGGCTCGGTCGAAATCCGCCGCGTCGCCACCGACCATGATCGAGAGCGTCCCGGCGATTGCGCCCGTATCGCCGCCGGAGACGGGAGCGTCGAGCGCGCTCGCGCCGCGTTCCTTCAGCGCGTCGTTGACTGCGATGGCCGTGGCGGGCGCGATCGTGCTCATGTCGATCAGCAGCTTGCCGCTCGACATTCCTTCGAGCAACCCGCCCGCGCCAAAGACGACTGCATCAACATCCGGCGAATCCGGCAGCATCGTAATGATCACGTCAACCTGCTCGGCGACCTCGCGCGGGCTGTTCGCCGCCGTGATGCTGCCTGACTCCGCCGTCAGTTCGTCAACCGCACCCCGACTGCGGTTGTGGACGACCAGCTCGAAGCCAGCCTTCACCAGATTACGCGCCATCGGCTTGCCCATGATCCCAAGCCCGATCAACCCGATTCGCTCCGCCATGCCTGCTCCTATCCCCGTTCGCTATGAAACTCGGTAGACCAGCGCGTCGTCATATTCCTGCATGTTGACGGAGAAGTACCCGATACCGCGGGGGCGGGAGAGGATCTGGTCGGGTTCAGTATGCGTATGGCGGCGCACCTCCCTAACGATCGGCGCGTTCGCATCAACGAGCATTGTGTCGCTGGAGTTGAGTTCGTCCGGATCGATTCCAATACCATCGAAAATTTCTCGAAACCGGCGAAACGCATCGAGGTCGCCCAGGCGACGATACTCCGGAGAAGCGATAGTCAGCGTCCAGACGCGCGAACTTTCAGAGTAGACCCAGAATGCGGCACGCACCTCGAAATTATGCTCGTCCAGTGCACGAATCAGCCGCTCACCCGCGCGGAAATCGGTCTCTACCATGATCGTCTTACCCATTGCAGTACTCCGTGATCTTCATCTGCGACGGCTCGCAGCAGTCTCCGCACCTCGTCGCGCGTGCTCGTGTTGTAACGACTCTGCTCCGTCCACAGTATGACGGTGTTCCAGTTGTTGGAGAACTCAATATCCTGAGCTTCCAGCGCAATACGCGCTTTGTCCAACCCCGCTGCTTTGACGAGCCGTCGCAGATCGTGCGTGTAGATATCTTCGATATGGCTGCGCCGAGGTGGGAAATCGTACCGCTTCGTCTGCTTCGCGATGCACGCCTTCAAGGCACATTCTACAGCGTACCCGGCGAGATAATACGCGGCGCTGTAACGGCGGTGTTCAAGCAGCACCGTCGCGTCCAGAATCCGTTCGTCGGCGAGCTGTTGAAATGTGCGTCTATTCATCGATCCCTGCTCCGCAAGTATCGCCGTCTGCCGTGATTGTCCAACAATGTTCGGGACAGGTGCTGGAGATCGTACCTGACGTCAGACGAATGACGACGACGCAGATGCGTCGCCGTCGTAACGATCGATGGTTGGGTATCGGGGTCCAGTCAGGTGTTGCTCGGCGGGGTGAGCGGGGTCAGTTCTGCTGCTCGGGCTGGTTGACGACCTTGCCAGCAACGCGTTCGCCTGGGGCGGCTGGCTTGGCGACTGGCTTGGCCTTCTTCGGCTTGCGGACTTCTTTTCCGCCCTTGCTTTTTTCTTTGGCCATTGGTTTGGCTCCCTCCTCATGTCGCGGCACCACTGGAAGCTGGCGTCGCGGCGACAGTCATGGATCGGTGGAACCTGCATCTGGACCACGAGCCCCGCTGACGTGACGTACGATCATCATAGCACGAGCGTGTCAGCGCTTTCGTGTCCGAGCGATGGCTGATAGCATCAAAATACGACTGATTCGTGTGTACGTAAGTGAGTGAGTGCTATGAGCGTTACAGGCAATGATCGACAACTCGTCTCTTCCAGCACGGTCTGGGAGGGCATCGTTGGCTACTCGCGGGCGGTGAGGGTCGGCCGCTTCGTCTACACGGCCGGGACGACAGCGACTGATGATGATGGCAACGTCGTTGGCGTCGCCGATCCAGGCGCGCAGACCGACTACATCCTCCAGAAGATCGAACGGGCGCTGGTCGAGGCGGGCGCGAGCCTGAGCGATGTCGTCCGCACACGTATCTACCTTACAAACGTCGATGACTGGGAAGCCGTCGGGCGCGTCCACGGCCGCTACTTCGCCAATATCCGCCCCGCCAATACCCTCATTGAGGTCAGCCGTCTGGTTGGCGACGACTATCTGGTCGAGATTGAGGCGGAGGCGGTGATCGGAGATCGGTAGGTTCCAGGTGCAGGTTCCAGGGGTGCGATTGGATCTATCCGTTCGAACAAGTCAACGAACCCCTGGAACCTATACCTGGAACATATTGCTCAACAAGGGGGAAGCATGAAGTTCTCACTCCGACTGAACAACGATCTGCCGATCAGCCAGTATGTCGAGATGGCGCGGGTGGCGGAGGATGCCGGGTTCGACCAGTTCTGGGTCAGCCATGATCTGTTCCTGCGCTCGTCGCCGGTGATTCTGACGGCGGTGGCGCTGGCGACGAAGCGCATTGAGATTGGGACGTGCATCCTCAATCCCTACACGGTCCACCCATCGGAGATCGCGATGCTGGCGGCCACCCTGGATGAAGTGTCGAGTGGGCGCTTCAATCTTGGGCTTGGGGCGGGCGCGGGCGAGTTCCTGAAGTGGGTCGGGATTCCCCAGGAACACCCACTCCGTGCGACCGAGCGGGCCATCCGCTCGATTCGGGACGTACTGGCGGGCGAACGGGCCGAAGCATGGGAGCAGGAGGCGTATCTGCGTTTCGATCCGGGCACGGGTCGCCGCATCCCCATCTATCTGGCCGCACTGTCGCCGAAGATGCTGCACCTGGCGGGCGAGTTGGCGGACGGCGTGCTGCCGCTGCTGTTTCCTCCAAAGCATTACTCGACGGTCGAGCCGCTCATTCGCGCGGGGGCGGACGCCGCCGGTCGGTCGATGGACGAGATCGACCTGGCCGCCTGCATCTGGTGTTCGGTGTCGGATGATCGGCAAGCTGCGGAAGATGTCTTGAAGGACAAGATCGCCTACTACGGTCATGCCCTGTCACCGCTCATCTGGGATCGGCTGGGATTGACGGCGGACGACTTCCGTCCAATTGAGCAGGCGCTGATGCGCGAGCGTGATGTCCTGAAGGCGCGGTCGCTCGTCACCGACCAGATGCTACGCATCGGCATCGTCGGTACGCCCGATGATCTCGTGGCCCGGCTCGACGCGCTCGTAGCAACTGGTGTGCGGCATATTTCTTTCGGGCCTCCGCTTGGCCCCGACCCCGTCTCGTCCGTCGCAGCAATCGGACGTGAGGTGATTCCACGCCTATCTGCTGGTGGTTAACTGTCCACTTTCAGCCGTCGGCGATCAGCATCGATTCATTGAGATTCATTGAGGCCGCCTTCCAGGAATCCGGAGGAATGTCAGGGTAGTGTCGAAGTGAGTTGCCGAGGGCTGATTGCTGATTGCCGACAGCCCGATGCGCTGTGTGGATTAGTTCACAATCTATGCTAGACTCTCGACGAAGTGTGCGCGTCCTGGCTTCCAACACTGCGGATCCATACACCGGGGGAATGGTCGCTCGATCGCTGGAAAGGTTGAGTGGGGGAATGGCTCGACGCCTGCCAGGCTCGTCGCCGGACGACTTCCATCAAGGACGTCTACCGAGAATATTCATCATGCTCGCGCTGGTCGTGCTGGCGCTTGGACTGTCTGCCTGTGGTGCAGGTGACGACGTCCCGTTGTCGACCATCCCGCAGGAGGGTGAGCACAACGACCGCATCTGGTACGCCTACAACTTCCTTTGGGTCGGGGCGGCTGCCGTCTTTGTCCTGGTGGAGGGCCTCCTCGTCTACACCCTATGGCGCTACCGACACAAACCGCGCATGGCACATGGACAGGCCCGACCGGTACCAGTCCACGGCAATACGGCGCTTGAGATCGGTTGGACAATCGTCCCCGCAGTAATCATCGCGCTGGTTGGTATCCCAACGCTTCAGGTGCTGGCGGAACTGTCAGACTCTCCCAATGAAGACAGCAACATTCCGATCGAGGTCATTGGGCATCAGTTTTTCTTCGAGTTCCGCTATCCGGAGGGCGTCAACTCTTCGAACGTCCTGCATATTCCGGAAGATACGTATATCGATGTCAGTCTGCAATCTGACGACGTCATCCACTCATTCTGGGTGCCGAAGCTCGCGGGTAAGACCGACAACATTCCAGGTCGCATCAATACAATGTGGTTGCGAGCTGATAATCCCGGCACCTACGCTGGACAGTGTGCCGAGTTCTGCGGTCTGGGCCACGCGTTGATGAAGTTCCAGGTCGAGGTGCATACGCAGGAAGACTACGTTGCCTGGATCGACGAACAGCAGAACCCATCGACCGCAGCGGGTGACCCGGCAGCGGGCGAGCAACTCGTCGTAAATGGCCCATGCGCCGCCTGCCATCTCGTTGAGGGGACGAGTGCCCAGGGGAATGTTGGACCTGAGTTGACTGGGTTCGCTAGTCGTCCGCAGATCGCCGAAGTCGTTGAGAACAATGAAGAGAATTTGCGGGCCTGGCTCGCGAATCCGCCAGCCGTGAAACCGGGCACCGCGATGCCCGCTCTGCCGCTCAGTGAGGTTGACATCAACCACCTGGTCGCGTATCTGCAGACACTGACTGAGGAATAACGAATTGCGACGCTCCGGCTATGCGGCCGGAGTGGAGTTCAGTGGTCGTGGCCGATGAGATTGTGCGCTGTTTCGGTGCCGCCGGGGGTTGGCGTACCGGCTCCGGGCGAGGACGAGGGGTAGACGATGGCAACAAGTGTTGCAACACGGCCTGGCATGGCGATCGGAACGGTCACTCCGGCAATCCCCGAACCGCGTGGTTTGTGGAGCTGGATCACGACGGTCGACCACAAGCGCATTGGGATCATGTATCTGGTCCTCGCGCTCACCTTCTTCTTCGTCGGCGGCATCGAGGCGATGCTCATTCGTGTCCAGCTCGCGCGCCCCGGCAGCGATTTCATGTCGGCGGATACCTACAATCAGATGTTCACCATGCACGGTACAACCATGGTCTTCCTGGCAGTCATGCCGATGTCCGGTGCGTTCTTCAACTTCCTTGTGCCATTGATGATCGGTGCGCGCGATGTCGCATTTCCGCGTCTCAATGCCTTCTCGCTCTGGCTGCTTGTCTTCGGCGCGATCCTGATCAACCTGGGCTGGCTCGTCGGCGAAGCGCCGAACGCTGGCTGGTTCTCCTACGCCAACTTGACCTCCAGTGCCTATTCGCCGGGCCGAAACGTCGACTTCTGGGTGCTTGGCTTACAGGTGCTTGGCCTGTCGTCGATGGCAGCCGCCTTCAACTTCCTGATTACGATTATCAACATGCGCGCTCCCGGCATGGGCATGATGCGATTGCCGGTCTTCGTCTGGATGACGCTGATCGTATCGATTCTGATTATCCTGGCATTCCCCCCACTGACGGTCGGCATAACGATGTTGATGCTCGATCGTTTCTTCGACGCCAACTTCTTCAATCCCGAGGCTGGCGGGAGTCCTCTGCTCTGGCAGCATTTATTCTGGACGTTCGGCCATCCCGAAGTGTATATCCTGATTCTGCCTGCCTTTGGCATTATCTCCGAAATCCTGCCGGTCTTTTCACGCAAGCCGCTGTTCGGCTACTCCGCCGTTGTCTTCGCTGGCGCGGGTATCGCCGTGCTTGGCTTCGGCGTCTGGGCGCATCATATGTTCACGGTCGGCATGGGGCCGGTTCCGAACGCGGTCTTCGCGATCACGACCATGCTCATTGCGCTGCCAACCGGCGTGAAGATATTCAACTGGATCGGCACCTTATGGGGTGGTGATCTTATCTTCAAAACGCCGATGCTGTTCGCGATTGCGCTGGTCGCCATGTTCATCATCGGTGGGCTGTCCGGCGTCATGCACGCCTCCCCGCCGGTTGACTCGCAGCATCAGGACTCCTACTTCGTCGTCGCCCACTTCCATTACGTGCTGTTCGGCGGCAGTATTTTCGGACTCTTTGCCGGCATCTATTATTGGTTCCCGAAGATCTCCGGCCGGATGTACAACGAAACGCTCGGTAAGCTCCACTTCTGGTTCATGTTCGTTGGCTTCAATCTGGTCTTCTTTCCAATGCACTGGCTCGGCGTTCAGGGGATGCCGCGCCGCATCTACACCTATGCCGACGATCAAGGCTGGGGCTTCTGGAACATGTTCATCACGCTGAGCCTGTTCGTCCTGGTGATTGGCTTCCTGTTCTTTCTGGCGAATATGTGGATGAGCCTGGCTTTCGGTGAGAAGGCTCCCGACGATCCGTGGGACGGGGCGACGCTCGAATGGACGATCCCATCGCCGCCACCGGTCTACAACTTCGCGACGATTCCAGTTGTCACCAGCCGCACGCCGTTCTGGTCGCAGAAGTACCCCGATGTCTATGGTGGCGACGACCACGGTATTCAGGGGGTCGCACACCCGGAGCCGGGCAACGAACACGAGCGTGAGCACGCGATTGCTGGCGCGCATGGCGACGACCACGAACTGCACGAGAGTCACGACGATCACGGCCATGACAGCATCCATCTGCCGAATCCGTCGTTCTGGCCGTTCGTGGCCGCACTCGGTATCGCGCTCGCGTTTGGTGGCTTCCTCGTGTCGTATCTGGTCGTCGGAATCGGTGTCTTCCTGATGGTTGTCGGGATCGTCTCATGGACACTCGAGCCAGCAATGACCCATGCACCGATCGACTCAACGGACGCTTCGGCCCAGGCTGCCCACTAAAGGCTCATTCGAGTGTGATATCGGTACCGGCATTGGCGCCGATACCGTTGGGGAGAATTCAACGTCATGGCAGATGTCGTCATCGAGCACCCAACCAGTACCGGCCTGGATAGCCGCAAGCTGCTGATGTGGGCATTTCTGGCCTCCGACTGCATGTTCTTCGGCTCGCTTATCGCAACCTACATGGTGTCGAAGAACCGAAGCGTCGTTGGACCGTACCCGGATGAGTTGATCAACATCCCGTTCACCTCAGTGTCGAGCTTCGTGCTGCTGATGAGCTCGCTGGCGATGGTGCTTGCCCTGGCCGGGATTCAGCGCGGCTCGATCCGCCAGTTCCGCATCTGGACCGTGGCGACTGGCCTACTCGGTCTTGTCTTCCTGGGTGGTCAGGTGTACGAGTTCACTGAGTTCTATCACGAGGAACTGACCCTTTCTCACAACCTGTTTGGATCGAGCTTTTTCACACTGACCGGCTTCCACGGCACACACGTCGCGATTGGCGTGATCTGGCTCTTCTCGCTCTTCATCGCCTCGTTCAAGAAGGGGCTGGTCACGCCGGCCAAGAGCCTCAACGTCGAAATCGCTGGACTGTACTGGCACTTCGTGGACATTGTCTGGATTATCATTTTCACGCTGGTCTACCTGCTTCCATATGAGTAGGCAATCGGAAATCTGAGTTAAACCTTTACTGGCTGAGGTGCGAGGAGAAGCAGATGGCGGTTCCACAGCATACCGACGAGCATCAGGAGCATGCCCATCCGGGCGTCATGGTGTATGTCCAGATTGCGGTCATTCTGGCGCTGATTACATCAGCGGAGGTCGCCGTCTACTATATCGAGTGGATGCAGCCGTACCTCGTCTACACGCTGCTGATCATGTCTGCGATCAAGTTCCTGATCGTCGTCGGCTACTTCATGCATCTGAAGTTCGATAATCGTCTGTTCGCCTACATCTTCTTCTTTGGCCTGGTACTCGGCATGGGTATCGTCGGTTCGTTCATGGCGCTCTTCGACCGCTACTAAGCAGGTCGAGCCACCGCGTCCTTCGTCAGACGCTGGCGATGTGCAATTCGAGAGCAGATGCACCGAGGGCGCACAATGAGTGCGCCCTCGTCGTACGTTCTACTTCCCCTCAATTGGTCAGGATATTCCAATGATCATCTACCATGGTTCCTTCGAGACGGTGACGCTGCTGTCCTGGTATCCCGATCCGGTCGTCGTCTTCGGCGTGGTGCTTGCCAGCTGGCTGTACCTGAAGCTGGTTGGCGGCTGGCGCGAGCGCATTGATGGCTCGCAATCGGTCGAGCGTCAGCGCAAGGTGGCATTCTTCGTCGGCATTGGCTCGGTCGTCATTGCCCTGCTATCACCCATTGGTGTGTTGGCGGACGACTTCCTGCTCTCCATGCATATGGCTCAGCATGTGTTGCTGACGATCGTCGCGCCGCCGCTGATGCTGTACGGTCTGCCGCCGTGGGCCTATGCCGCGTTTGCTCGTCGTTTCCCGCGTGTCTGGTCGGCGTGGCGCTTCATTACTAAGCCGATTCTCGCATTCCTGCTTTTTCACCTGCCCTACTCTATCTGGCACGTGCCATTTCTCTACGACCAGATTCTGATCAATGAGCCAGCCCATATAGCCGCGCATCAGCTCTTCATTGCAACCTCGTTTATCGTCTGGTGGCCTGTCGTCGCGCCGGGCCGGGCTTTCGGACAGATCGCGCCACCAATCCAGATGATCTACTTCTTCCTGCAGACCTTGCCCGGCCAGCTCACTGGCGCGTTCATCACGCTGGCCGGTAGCCCCCTCTACCATCGCTACACGGAAGCTCCGCGCGTCTGGAGCATGTCGATCATGGCCGATCAGCAGCTCGGCGGCCTGATCATGTGGGTCGGGATGGGATCGTTCTACCTTGCAGCCATGTCGTTCGTCTTCTTCCGCTGGGCGAGCCAGGAAGACCGCGCGGAGCGCCAGCGGTACTCGACGGTGCGGGCGTGAGACGATAGATTTGCGGTAGGTTCGAGGGGTCGCGTGGGAGGAACCTCACCCCCCGGCCCCCTCTCCCGCGAGGAGAGGGGGTGTCTGAATACAACTGATCTTCTATCGGAGAGAGCACTTCGGATATCGTCACCCCC
>Ga0136611_10001308_pt1 | contig 17249 bp, 14 predicted proteins | sample AntDrymUQ2232306_2_FD_106645 | JGI IMG/M metagenome (GOLD analysis project Ga0136611, IMG submission 106645) | Polar desert sand microbial communities from Dry Valleys, Antarctica - metaG UQ223 (23.06) | ecosystem: Environmental > Terrestrial > Soil > Desert | place: Antarctica: Dry Valley...
CTTCGCGCCACTCAGCCCCTACAACGACGAATTCTTGCCTACGTCCTTCCGTAAGCGGCACCCGCGTCTGATTCGCAGCGTCCTGCTCTCCCTGACGTTCGGGATGGCGTTCGGAACCGGCATCGCCTATGGAAGCTGGGCGCTCGTCTGCCGGGCAGGCCAGTGTCCCTCCATCGATGTGCTGGAGGCGTACACGCCGCGGCAGACGTCCAAGCTGTACGCGGCCGACGGCCGATTCCTCGCCGAAATCGGCCTCGAGCGGCGCACGCTGATCAAGCTGGGCGAAGTGCCCAGGACGCTCCGCCAGGCCATGATCATCACCGAGGACAAGCGCTTTTACGAGCACGCGGGCATCGACTGGACGCGCGTCTTTGGCGCCCTCGCCCACGACATCAAGGCGCGGGCGTTCGTCCAGGGATTCTCGACCATCACCATGCAGCTCGCACGCAACGTATTCCCCGATCGCATTTCGAGGGAGAAGACGCTCGTGCGGAAACTCAAGGAAGCGAAAGTCGCGCGTGCCATCGAGGCTCGCTATACCAAGGATCGCATCCTCGAGCTGTATCTCAACCAGATCTACCTGGGCAATGGCGCCTACGGTATTGAAACCGCGGCGCAGCGCTACTTCGGGAAATCGGCGCGCAACGTGAACCTCGCGGAGGCGGCCAGCCTCGCGTCATTGCCGAAGGCGCCGGAGCGCTACAATCCCCGCCGCAGCCCTGACCGTCTCATTCAGCGTCGCAACACGATCATCGAGTTGATGCGGCGCGACGGCGCGATCAGCGATGCCGATGCCCGCCTGTCTCGCGCGTACCCGCTCCAGCTCGCGAGAAAAACGGAAGCGGGAGACGTTGCCCCCTACTTCGTCGAATGGGTCCGGCAGCAGCTCGACGCGCAGTTCGGCCGCAGCCTCTATGAACAGGGCCTCAAGGTGTACACCACCCTCGACCTCGATCAGCAGTCGGCCGCCGAGCGGGCGCTCGAAGGGCAGCTGCGAGCGATCGAGGGCGGCAAGTACGGCAAGTTCACGCACCTGACATACGAGCAGTATCTCGCCCGCAATGCCGTCAACGAGAAAGCCGCAAACACACCAAATTCCCCCTATCTTCAGGGGGCGTTCATCGCGCTCGATCCTCGCTCAGGCGCCATTCGCGCGCTGGTGGGTGGACGCGACTTCGACGACTCGAAGTTCAATCGCGCCACCCAGGCGCTACGTCAGCCTGGATCCACCTTCAAGCCGATCGTGTACGCGGACGCCATCCAGAACGGCCGTCCGCCGTCGTACATCGTGGACGACTCACCGATTACCGAAGCGCAGGTCAGCGGGGTCGACTGGACCCCGCAGAATTACGATCTGAAGTTCATGGGACCGATGCCGCTGCGGCGAGCCCTCTACCTCTCGCGCAACCTGGCGACCATTCGGCTCGGCCAGGAGCTCGGCGAGCCCAGCGTGATCGGGATGGCGAAGAAGTTCGGGATCACCACGCGCATCCCGCCGTATCCCTCCATTCATATCGGGTCCGCGGATGTGTACCCGCTTGAGATGGTCGCGAGCTATTCCGCCTTCGCAACCCTCGGCGTCCGCACGAGCCCGAATGCGATTCTCCGAGTCGAGAATCAGCGCGGAGAGGTGCTCTGGGAGCCGAACACCGTGAAGGTACAGGTGATGTCGCGGGAAGAAGCGTGGCTGATGGTGGACATCATGAAGGACGTCATCCAGCACGGTACCGCGTATGGCTCTGTGTGGGGCTCCGGCTTTCGCATCCCGGCCGGCGGAAAGACAGGCACGACCAATGATGGCACCGACGTCTGGTTCATTGGCTACACGGCGGATCTGGTCGCCGGTTTGTGGATGGGGCTCGACAAGCCGCAGAAGATCAAGTCGAACGCGCAGGGTGGCGTGATCGCGGCCCCGGCGTGGACGTCGTTCATGACCGAGGTTTACCAGCGAAGGAAAGCACCGCCGGATTGGCCGCGACCCGAGGGGATGATTGCCCAGACCATCGACCGGTCCACCGGCCTGCTCCGCAATCCGTTTTGTCCGAGCGAAGTGATCATCACGGAGTTCTACATTCCGGGCACCGAGCCACTCCGCGAGTGCGACGTGCACACCCCGTTCGGGTCCACCGTGGATTCGCTCGGCAATGCGATCATCGTCCCTGCGGAGTCGGGAGCGGCGGGTGTGCGCGTGGTGCCTGGCGGGGCGCCGGTCATTCGTCCGTCCACGCCGCGACCGCCAGTGAGCGATACCACGAATCCGTTCCGGCTGCCCCCGCGCTGACGACTGCCGAAATGCTTGTCCGATCGTGTACCGGCTGGTAACCTTGATGAACCCCCACCCGAGGAATCGCGTGGTCGTCGGATGTCTTGCACTTAACGCGTCGTTCGAGCCCCTTACTCTCGTCCCGCTTCGGCGGGCCCTGCGGCTCGTCATTGACGGCAAGGCCGAGATCGTCGAAGCCGACCACGACCGGGTGATTCGGTCGGAGCGGATGACGATGCCGCGCCCGGCCGTCATTCGCCTCACGCGTTTCATCCACGTGCCGCGACGCTTTCGTCGCCAGGTGACGAATACCTTTCTCTTCGCGCGCGACCGATACCGATGTCAGTACTGCGGACGCGGGCAGCTGGATCTGCGCCCGCGCGAAGCGCTGACCCGCGACCATCTCGTTCCCCTGTCGCGCGGAGGCACGAACATCTGGACCAACGTCGTCACCGCCTGCAGTCCCTGCAACACCCGCAAGGCCAACCACCTCCCCACGGAAATCGGAATGCACCCGATCCATCTGCCGGTGGAGCCGCACTTCGTGCATCTGAGCTGGGCGGTACGCCGTCTGACCCCCACGCAGGCGCGATACATCCGCCTGTTTTATGGCGAGGGCACACTGCATCAGATCGAGGAGCTGGAAGGCAAGCGGTAGGGCTCAAGGCCCTACTCGATGTCGAACGTCCTCGATTGCACGTCGTACCGGCGCTTCTCCCCTCCCAGCAGACGAACGAACAGCGTCCGGAGCCCGCGCGTCAGCGCCGTTCCCGGATTACGCTGCCCGCGCACCGCCGGTCGCAATTCGCCACGCAGCCACCGCTCCACTTCGTCCAGATCGCTCATGGACAACGTCTCGACATCAAGGCCCACACTGTAATAATACCGACCGCGACGACTGGGCACCGGCACCGGCGCCCGATACGAAGACGCGAGAGCTGCCGACACCCCGGCAAGATCGGCGAAGGTCCCGAGCGACGAGTTCTGCCCGTTCAGGACCCGTCGGGCCCGGTAGGTCTTGGTGAACGCGTCGAACTGCACAACGACGTCCCATTCCTTGCTTCCTTCGAGATCGTTGAACCACCCGCCGACGGACCAGAGCTCCACCCGGTAATGCAATCGGGCTGGAAATCCGTTTACCAGCAGATCGCGCATCTCCTTGTCACCGAGCACGGCGATGGCCCGTATCTGGGGCGGTTGAGCAACCACCGGCACTGATACCTCGAGCCTCGCTCCCCGCTGCGCTTGCAGCGGGGAGGCGAGGCTCGCGAATACCAGAGTGGCGAGAAGCGGTCGCAGAACCATCCTAGAAACGATGGCGCAGCCGTACGAAAAAATTGGGGGGCTCGTTCCCGTGCGAGAGCGCCTTCGCCAGGAACAACCCAAACCCATCGAGCTCGAGCCCGATGCCGGCGTCGGTACGGAACGACGTGAACGCAGGGATCTCGCTGGTCTTGTACGTCAGCCTCCCATCGGCTCGATCTCCGACCATCCAGCCGCGACCGGCGTCCGCAAACAGTACCCACGTGGGATCACTGTCTACATCCCATCCCCAGTCGGGGTCCCAGCCGAACAGATCGACGTGGAGGTTGCCGCGATACTCCACCTGCGCAAGCGCGATCCGGTCGCAGTTAGCCGGAAGCTCCGGTCGGGCAACGACATTGCAGGTGCCGAGGTCGAGCGCCCCGCTCGGACGCCGGAAGTCGAAGCCCGGAAGGGAACCCGCGCCTCCCGGCACCGACAGTCGCCGCTGCAGCGGAAGTGCGTCCTGACCCACCCAGCCGCCCGTGACGAGCCGAAAATTCAGTTGCGCGTCCGGAGCCAGCCGGTTGTAGCGCCGAAAGTCGAGAAAGCCGCGATTGTACGCGCGGCTATCGGTGTCGAAGACCGCTCCGGCTCCATTCAGCGTCAGCGTATCGCCGTCCCGAAGTCCCCGCTCGTAGTCGGCGCTGATGAGCCAGCCGGTGGTCGGATCTTCCTTGTCGTTCCGCGTGTCGATCCGGAGATTGGCACCGAGCAGATGGACCACCGTGTTCTCCATCGCGGGATTCGGCCGCCACTTCTCGCTGTTGCGGAAGAGCGTCCACGGATCGCGCGCCGACCGGGATGCCCACCGCTCACCGCTGTAGGAAAAGGTGAGCTCGGCTTTCTGGCCTGCATACAGCGCCGCAAACAGCCCGCCTCCATGCCTGTTGTAGTAGTCGCGGAAATCCCGGTGCAGAAAGAACGACGCGAGTCCCACCTCGGGATCCGACAGCTGCCAGTTCTCCACGCCTTCGATGACATCGTAACCCCGGCCACCGACGCCAATGGGACCGAGACGGATTTCCCCGCGAACGTTGTGGCCGAAATTGTCCGCGCCTGGACGCGAGTCCTCAAACTTGAGGCGGATGACACCGAACAGATCCAGCTTGAAGGCGAGAGCGCCGTACTCGTGCCGCATGTAGGGGCCGAAGTAGATCGGCAGTCCCTCGACGCGATTGTACGTCTTCGCCGATACGAGTGTCAGTCGGTTGACGTTCCGCGTGCGCTTGCGCCGGGAGCGGCGATCCCACCAGTCATCGAACTCCTCCTCCATGTCGCGCGGCGCACGATCGGCGACGATCAGATCGCCATCCCGATGGAAGTGGAGCACCTCGCGATACGTGCGAATCTCGCCGGCCACATACGCGTCATTTCGTCCCTCGACGACACCACCGACGACCGTGATGCCATCGTCGATGCGGGCTCCCGGCTTGAGCAGGACGTCGGCATTGATGGCCACCACTCGGCCACGTACATGTCCGGCAATGGTCAGTGGGCCATTCAGCACGGCGATGTCACCCCGGACCTCACGATCCACGACGATCTCGAGGCTGCCATCGGCGCGCATGGTGTTCGGCGCGTTATACAGGTCCACGATCTCCTGTACCACAGCGCGGGGCAGGGCACTCGCCGAGCGCTCCCGGCGCGGCTCAGGCTCCTGGGTGCTTGCCGACGCCGCAACCAGCGACAGCGCACACGCAATCAACGATCGGTTCATCGGAAACTCCGGTGGAAGGAACTACCGCGCTCCAAGGCACCGCACGTACCGGGCGGCCAGTCCCTCTGGCAAACTACATCGCAGAAACAAGTTATAGCGTTTCGAGAGTTCATCATCCGGTAACCGATGTCCCCTCTGACGGGCAGGGCGTGTGTCGTGTCCAGCTATTCCTCGCCGTGGGTCAAACCGAGTCGCCGCATGCGCCGGTACAGATTGGGGCGATCCGTTTTCAGACGACGGGCAGCTTCCGCAACATTGCCTCCGGCCACGGAGAGTGCTCGAGCAATGAGCGTTCGTTCGTAGTCGTCGAGCAGATCCGTCAGCGGCCGATCGAGTGAAGCAGCGCTTGGCAGCGATGGCGCCGAGCCGAGGCTTGCGCCTTCAGATGGAAGAACTTCGCGGACATGCACGTCGGTGACCTGAATTCCCGCATGCAGAATCGCGAGCCGCTCGACGATGTTGGCCAATTCGCGAACGTTGCCCGGCCAGCGATGCCGCGACAGGAGATCGAGCGCCTCATCCGTCCAGGCAGGAAGCGGCCGGCCTGTGCGGGCCCGATGCAGCACGGAGAAGTGTTTCACCAGCGCCGGAATATCGCCGGGTCTTTCACGCAGCGGCGGGAGCTGCAGCGGAATGACATTCAGCCGGAAGAGCAGATCTTCACGGAAGGTGCCGTCGGTCACACACTGGTCGAGCGCCTTGTTGGTCGCGGCAATGATGCGCACATCCACCCGGATCGGCTTGCCGCCGCCAACGCGCTCGATCTCGCGCGCTTCGATCGCGCGTAACAGCTTCGCCTGCGCCTCCAGTCCAAGGTCGCCAACCTCATCGAGAAACAGGGTGCCGGTGTGCGCGAGCTCGAAGCGGCCCGTGCGCCGGTCGGTGGCACCCGTAAAAGCACCGCGCTCGTGACCGAACATCTCGCTTTCCACGAGATCGCGCGGAATGGCCGCACAGTTCACCCGGATGTACGGGCGATCGCGCCGTGGCCCGCCAACATGGATGGCGGCCGCGACGAGCTCCTTGCCCGTTCCGGATTCTCCCGTGATCAACACTCGCGCATCGGTCGGCGCCACCCGGGCGACCATTTCTCGCACCCGATCCATCTCCGGGCTGGTCCCGACCATCTCCCCGGTGATGCCGAGATCCTCCCGCAGCGCCTTCGCTTCCTGCCGGGCGCGGCGCAGTTCGATGGCCGATCGCAGGGCGAGCAGCACGCCTTCCGGGGTCAGCGGTTTTTCCAGGAAGTTGAGCGCGCCGAGCTTCGTCGCCTTGACGGCATCCGTCAGGCCGGCGCGTCCGCTCATCATGATAACCGGCACGTCGGGTAGCGCCTCCCGAAGTCGGGACAGTGCGCCCATGCCATCGATCTCGCCGGGCATCATGAGATCGATGAGAATGGCGTCCGGCTCGCTTTCAATGGCTCGCAACACCCCGCTCGGAGCATCCGGAGCCTCCCGCACCTCGTACCCCTCGGCGCTCAGCAGCGCCCCGACCATCCTCCGGATGTTCGGCTCGTCGTCAACGATCAGTACCGAAGGCACGGCCTACCCTTTGTCCAATGGGGGATGGGCAGCGCGCTCGCTGAGCATCTTCGCCGTGAAGCGCTGTCCCTCGGAGATGCGCTCCACTTCGATCGCCACCGAATCAATCGCGTGCTCGATGCGCTCCAGTCGAGCGGCAAGGTCCGACGGCATCTGTGGACTTTTCGATTTTGCCTCGAGCCGCCGCGCCGCGGCGAAGGCGAGCCGGATGACAACCACTGATCCGGTCAGCACCGTCAGGGTGATGGCGAGAAATTCGCCCAGCTCAGGGTCCATGGGTTCCTCCAGGGGAGAGCTCGCGGTGCGGCGTCACAGCGATGCTCGCGGTCGTTCCATCGATACCACCCAGGGGCGGCGCGTCAGCGATCATGGGCGCTGGCCCACCGACCCCCGTCAGCGCGAGCCGCGGCGATTCGACGAACGAGCTAACTGCATGTGGAGCCATGTCAGGACATCTCCGTTGGCGACCCGTCGCCGCTGACGGGAAGTATAAAGCGAATCTCCGTGCCTTTTCCTACGGTACTGACGGCATCGACGGCACCATGATGCGCAACGACCGTCTGCCGCGCGATAGCGAGGCCGAGCCCCGTGCCGGCGGGCTTGTCGGTGACGTACGGTTCCCAGATGCGAGCCAGCCGGTCGGCCGGTATGCCGCAGCCGGTATCCCGTACGGCGATCTGTACCGCCGGACGACCATCGCCGAGCGTCGCCCGGCTCAGCGTGATACCAATGGTGCCCTCTTGTGCACACGCCTCGACCGCGTTGATCAGCACGTTCGTGAGTGCACGAGCCAGCGCTTCATAATGACCGTGAACCATCGGCGTGTCCTCGTTCACCGAAAACTCCAGCGCGATCCCCTGTGGAAGCGTCGCGCGTGCGGTAGAGCGCACGAGCTCTTCGAGATCGACGGCAGAGGCAGGTCCCTCTGGCAGGCGGCCGAACTGCGCGAAGCTTCGGGCCATCGCCTCCAGACGATTCGCCTCTGCGGCCAGAACCTCCACGGTTTCGCCAAGATGTGCAGGTGCGTCTCGACGGAGCCGATCCACCGCAAACCGAATCGGTGTCAGCGGATTCTTGAGCTCGTGAGCGACGCGCCTCGCTGATTCGCGGAACGCACGCAGGCGCGCGGCCTCCAGTTCACGCTCCCGTCCGCGATCGAGGTCGGCGGCCATTGCACGCATTTGCGCGCGCAAGACCTCGAACTCGGGCGCACCCCTGCCAGCCGCCGCATTCGGCAGATCCTCCCCTCGCGCGATGAGATCCGTCCAGCCGACGAGCTCGTGCAGCGGCCGGCTCAGCTGACGACTGAGATGCCCGGCGACGCGTGACGCAATGAGCGCCACAAGTCCCAGGCCAATGAACGCCAATAGCAGCACCACCGGTGGCGCGCGCGTCGCCAGGAAGCGGAAACGTCGAGCCTGCGTCAGGGAGATGTTGAGCTCCTGCTCGTGCTCCCGAAGGGCACGTTGTTGCCGCTCGGTGAGTCGGTGTCTGCGCATCTCGCCGAGCGCGCGCTGGCCGCTGGCAGCCACGCTGTCCCAGGCAGCGCCTTCCGTGACAAGAGGAAGAATGGAGCTGAAGGTCGCGCCCCAGGCCACTGTCAGCACGAGTGCCGGCAGCAGCGCGAACAGCGAGAGAATGAGGAACAGTCGGGTCCGGAATCCAAAGCGTGTCACGGCGTCTCTACGCGTTGGAGGCTCGCCGGTTTCCGGTGTGGGCTCGAGATCGGTCACACCGTAAGGTGCGCGCGCAGGCCGCGACGGCGCCACTCGTGATTTTTGACGCCGCTCGAAACGATGACGAACTTCCAGTGCGTGAGATGATCATCCTGCAGCCCGCAGCCCGCAGCCCGCAGCCCGCATCCTGCAGCCCGCAGCCTGCAGCCTGCAGCCCGCAGCCCGCAGCAGCGTACCCTCTCTCTCTCTCGACAGCCATGAAAACCCACACCTCCTACCTGACGTTCCACACAAAAAAGCGTCAGGAGATCATCGACATTACCGACGAGGTCGAAGCATGCCGGGCGGTCGCGGGCATTACCGAGGGCATGGTACTCGTGTCCGCGATGCATATCTCAGCGTCGGTCTTTGTGAACGACCATGAGTCCGGCCTGTGGAAGGACATTCTCGATTGGCTCGAAGGACGCATCGCGCCATGGGACCCGGAACAGTACCGACACAATGCAGGCACCGGTGAGGACAACGCGGCGGCGCACCTGCGGTCACTGACGGTCGGTCACGAGGTCATCGTGCCCGTCACCGAGGGCCGGCTCGATTTCGGACCCTGGCAACGCGTTTTCTACGGTGAATGGGATGGCCAGCGCCCGAAGCGCGTGCTGCTAAAGGCGATGGGAGTCTAGCGGGGGCTACCAAAGCTGCCTGTTTTGCATACATTACAGGTGACTGTCGGGCGTTGCCCGCATGTCGTCGCCGCGATTCGTCGCGTCGTGCTGGAGACGTTCTTCCCCGGGGCCGGTCACAGACCGCAGTCGGGGAGGGTCGCCTTCGAGCGCAGAGGTGAGGCCGGGTACCGATCCGGCGCGTGGCATCCGATGCCCGCGTGCCGTACAGGATCGCACTGGGCCCTCCGCGACCAGACTCCTTCTCCCGTTGTCACTGCTCGTTCGACTGGGTCCCCATGCGGGACGCGAACGGGTGAACCGGCGGGAGCCCCGGACAGCAGCAATGCCCGGGTATACGCTCCAACAGGATGTTCATGCCCGGACGATATTCGCGCGGCCCCCAAAACCGCGCCCCATCCATCCCGATCCACCGCGGCCCGCAGGCCATGTCCGCGGCTCAGCTCGGTGGCTTCCACCACGCCCCGAACGCTGCCCTGCTCATCGATTTCGACAACGTCACGATGGGCATCCGCTCCGATCTCGATCGCGAGCTTCGTACCCTCCTGTCCTCAGACATCATCAAGGGCAAGGTTGCCGTGCAGCGGGCCTACGCCGACTGGCGCCGGTATGTCCAGTACGTCACTCCGCTCACCGCCGCATCCATCGACATGATCATGGCGCCGGCCTACGGGTCGGCCAAGAAGAACGCCACCGATATTCGGCTCGCGGTCGACGCCATGGAGCTGGTTTTCACGCGTCCGGAAATCGGCACCTTCATCCTGCTCTCCGGCGACTCGGACTTCACGAGTCTGGTGATGAAGCTCAAGGAATACGGAAAGTACGTCATCGGCGTCGGTATCCGCGAGTCCTCGAGCGACCTGCTCGTGCAGAATTGCGACGAGTACTACAGCTACAACTCGCTCGCGGGACTCCAGAAGAGTACCGACGAAGAGAACGTCCCAAAGCGCGATCCATGGGAGCTCGTGACCGAAGCGATCAACCGCATGAAGCGCAACGGCGACGTGATGCGCTCCGACCGCCTCAAGCAGGTCATGCAGGAGATCGACAGCGGATTCGACGAAAAGAATCTCGGCATGTCGAAGTTCTCGCGGTTCGTGCAGGAAGCTGCTTCGAAGGGTGTGCTTTCCACCCGGAAGCTCGAGAACGGTCAGATCGAAGTCGACCTGCCGTCAAATGGCCGTCCACCCGTAGCTGCATCAACCACGGCAACTCAGCCGGCCGTCGAAGTCAGGCCGGCTGGTGACGCCCGACCCGCAGTGTCGGGCGACGGAGCCGCCGAGCGCCCCCGTCGAGGTCGTCGCGGTGGGAGGGGTCGGGATCGTGCCGAGCGCCCACGGTCTGCCGAAGGGGCAACGTCGAGCGAGGGCTCTGCCATTGCTCCGCCCGCGTTTGAAGTCAGCGCGCCCGTTATGTCCTCGGCGCCTGTCGCTGAGGTAGCGCGCGACAACGGCATTGGGGTCGATGGCGAGCGGCTTACCCGTCAGGAAGCATTCGATCTTGTTCGGCGGACGGTTGAGGCGCTGGCCCCTGGAGAGGGGCGGTCGGTTCGCGCGTCCGAAGTGCGAACCCGCGCTCGCAGCCTGCTGGGACGCGATAGTGCGAGCCTCAGCGAACGCAACTTCGAGCGCATCCTGCGCGACGCGCACGATGGACAGGTGATCGACCTTCGCCGTCGTGGCAACGATTTCGAGGTAGCGATGGCGGTCGTCACTGAATCGGTAGCCGATCAGCTCGGACAGGCTGAGCTCGCGGCCACTCCCGCCGCCGCACCGTCGGTGCCATCACCTCGCGGTATGGGTGCTCGCGCCGGCGTTCTGCGTGGTCGCTCGGCCGGCCGCGCGAAGCTGGGCGCGCCGCCCGCCGATCTTCTCCTCATTGGCGTCGTTGAGGAATCGGCTCCGTCGCAACTCGGGTTCGAGCCCGAGCCGTCGGTTGACGTAGCCGACGAGGTGGAATCGCCGAAGGCGGGAAAGACTGCGCGGAAGCGCGCCGCCCGCAGCCCAGCGAAAGCGGGCGCGAAGAAAGCCAGTGCGGCGGCTCCTGCTGCCGCCAAACGTCCACGATCCGCCAAGGCGAAAAAGGCCGGCTCGGACGCATGACCGGTGAGGCGGCGGCTGGCGCATCACGCCGGCCGCACCCACCCTCCTTTTACGACAGGGATACCGAGCTCGTCGCCAGGGAGCTCCTGGGCTCGGTACTCCGGTGCGTGACGGACCAGGGCGTGACCTCCGGCAGGATCGTCGAGACCGAGGCCTACCTCGGCGAGCACGACCCCGCATGCCATGCCGTCGCGGGCAACACGAACCGCACCCGGTGGCTCTATGCGAAACCGGGGATCGCGTACGTGTATTTCATCTACGGAGTTCACTGGTGCTTCAACGCCGTTACCCGGGCTGAAGGGCTGCCTAGTGCCGTGCTGGTGCGCGCACTCGAGCCGCTGGAAGGCCTCCCGCTCATGCGACAACGGCGTTCGCGAGCGCGCAACGATATCCATCTGACCAATGGACCCGGAAAGCTGTGCGCGGCGCTCGGCATTACCGGGTCACACAACGGCGTGTTGCTCAACGCGCCTCCGATCACCATTCTCCGCGGGAACGATGTCCCCAATCAGCGCGTGCAGGTATCGCCGCGCATCGGTATCACCCGCGCCGCCGACTGGCCGCTCCGCTGGTTTGTTGCTGACAGTCCGTACGTTTCCAACGCGCCGCGTCGCCTCCTAACCGGAACCCGCTCATGAATGGTCGTCCCTTCCTTCTTCTGCTCCCCGCGATCTTCGCATGCGCCCGCTCGCCGAGAGCGTCTACGCCGGAGTCGATGGCATCCCCAATGGCCGCAGCATGAAGCAGGAGCCCGCCATCCCGGGCGTGAGTGACCGTGCGATGCGCCTGTACCGTGAGGCGCTCGTCATCGACACGCACAACGATCTGCCGACACAGATCATTGACGAGAAGTACAATCCGGACATTCGTCACCCTGCAGGCTCCCGTGCCCCGGACGAGGGACACACGGACATTCCGCGGCTCGTCGAGTCCGGGATTGACGCCGTCTTTCTCTCGGCATTCATCGACGCGCCATACGCACTCGGCACCAATCGTTCCTATCAGCGCACACTGGTGTATCTGGATACGATCGACGCACTCGTCAAGCGCCACCCCAATACGCTGATGCGCGCGACCTCGGCGGCGGATTTGCAACGCGCGCGGGCCGCGGGGAAGGTTGCTGTTTTCACTGGAGTAGAAGGTGGTCACGCGATCGAGAACTCGCTCGAGCGACTGCGCGAACTGCACCGCCGAGGCACCCGCTACATGACCCTGACGTGGAACAATGGGAATGAGTGGGCTGGTTCCAACGCAGGCACCAACGGCACGAGCAAGGGCGGACTCACGCCCTTTGGACGAGAGGTCATCGCCGAGATGAACCGGCTGGGAATTCTGGTGGACATCTCACACGTTTCCGATTCCACGTTTTTCGACGCGGTGGCTGCGTCGACAATGCCCGTGATCGCTTCGCACTCGAGCTCGAGGGCGATCAACCTGCACCGCCGCAACATGACCGACGACATGCTGCGTGCCGTCGCGCGGAATGGAGGCGTGGTGAATGTGAACTTCGCTGCCCAGTTCATTGATTCGGTCTATCGCCTGTCGACCGAAAATGTCGATCGGTCCGTGTCTTCGCTGCAGGACTCACTGCGCCGCGCCGGCTCAGATGCGGAGACGGTTCGGCGCGAGGGCGCTGCTCGTCGCTCGGCGATGATGATGTCAGTAGCCCCCGCGCGCTTTTCCGTGCTGATCGACCACTTCGATCACATCGCAAAGGTCGCCGGCGTGGACCACGTCGGTATCGGCAGTGATTTCGACGGTGTGGGCGCACTCCCGGATGGCATGGATGACGTCACACGTCTGCCGCTGATCGCGCAGGCCCTGCTCGACCGCGGTTACAGCGAGCGGGACGTGCGGAAGGTCCTGGGAGGAAACATGCTGCGGGTCATGGAGCGGGCGATCGATCGCGCTCCGGGCAATCGGTAGTCAGCGAGCTATCGGAAACGGCACCGCGGAGTAATGCGTCCCCTGAAATGACGAACAGCGGCACGGGGGAACGGTCCCCGCGCCGCTGTTCTGCCTTACGTTCTGCGAGTGTTAGCCGGCGTTGTTACGCAGTACGCAGCACGCAATATATGATAGGCTAGAACGGCCGGTCGATGCTCGTTCCCACGTTGTACCGAAGGCCTGTTTCGAAGAGCAGCGTCGTCTTTTCATTGAGCAGGAAATTGGAGCTTCGAGCAGGCATCATCGACGCCTGCCCAAACGCGGAGAGACGGCGGAACTGCGCCTGCAGCCCGAGAATCCCGACAAACGAAGCACCGGTTCTCGAATCTTCCACGGCTTCGCGCACGAACTGATCCTGTGCGCCGTTCCCTCCGATACCCACGGCTTTCGCGGAGTGGAAGTTGAGAATGGCGAAGCCGGCGCCGGCGTACGGGCGAAGAAAGCCGCGACGAACGTTCGGGAAGACCATTCCCGCCACGGTGATTCGCGTCATGTCGTTCAGAGCCACGTTCGTTTTGAAGGTCGGATTCGCGAATGGATCGTCCACCGAGGAAATCCGACTTTTGCCGAAGAAGGTCTCGTCGAGAGCCACGTACAGTGCGCCACGCGTACGAGTGATGAGCCACTCACCGCCGATCAACTGGGCGTAGCCGCTCTCTTCGCGAGTCGCGTACTTCACGTTCCCGACCTTCGCTCCCCAGAACCAGGAGTCCTTGAAAAGGCGTCCTTCCTGGGCGCTTCCGACCTGCGGTACGATCAGTAGGGCGAAGCCGGTCGCGAGAAATCGAATTGTGCGCATTCGTGGAACCTCGGAAAATTGGTCCAGTCATATTGTACTGTCCGGTGACGACGCGACCGCCCAACAGGTCACGTATGCCGCTCCCGGTTTTGCCCGACTTTGCCTGCTTTCGCGACCGCCGGGAGCGCTTGCGCCATCCCGCGTTCGATGAGATTGTGACGGACACCGCGGCAGGCGGCCGGACAATCTCCCTCTTGCACGCAGATGCAACTACCGTCGTCGCTCCCAGTAACTGACGAGTTTCATACGCCCGTGTTCGGAACGGTGTTCGCTGGCCGCGCCGACGTCGTGCGCCGTCTCACTCCGGGCGATGCGCTCATCCTCGTCCCGGACCCTCCGGGTATTGACGATCCAAACGTGTGGGTGCATGCCCGCGGCGGCGATGTGGTCGGGCACCTGCGCCCCGACATCGGTGCCCCGCTCTCCACATGGATGCTGGCAGGCGGACGATGCGCGGCCTGGGTCTGGCGAGTGGGCACGGACAGTGACGCGAGCTGGCGCCGTCTGGTGATCACGGTCCGCCGTCACTCCGTTTGACGCAGGACGCAGGAGGTTTCGGTTACGCAGCCCGCAGCCCGCAGTCCGCAGCCCGCAGCCCGCAGCAGGCTTACTTCACCACCCCGAGCTTCTTTCCGACCTTCCTGAAGGCGGCAATCGCCCGGTCGATATCTTCGCGCTCATGCGCCGCCGAAAGCTGGCAGCGGATGCGCGCCTGCCCCTGCGGCACTACCGGAAATCCGAACCCGGTGACGAACACGCCTTCCTCGAGCAGCATGTCGCTCATTTGAATCGCGGCCGCCGTCTCCCCGACAATGATCGGCACGATCGGCGTCTCGCCGGCGAGCGGCTTGAATCCCGCTTCTGTGATCTGCCCGCGGAAATAACTCGCATTCTCGCGCAGCTTCTGCACGCGTTCCGGGTGCGTCTCGACGAATCGTACAGCGGCCAGCGAGCTCGCCGCCACCGTTGGGGGCAGCGCATTCGAGAATAACTGGGGACGGGACCGCTGTGTCAGATAGTCGGCCAGCGTCGCGGATCCGGCCGTGAAGCCTCCCGCTGCCCCCCCGAGTGCTTTGCCAAGTGTGGACGTGATGACATCCACCTCGCCCAGGACACCCAGATGCTCGGCTGTTCCTCTCCCTGTTTTCCCAAGCACACCGGTCGCGTGGCTGTCATCGACCACGACAATGGCATCCTGCTCCCTGGCGATCTGCAGGATGTCAGGGAGCTTCGCGATGCTGCCTTCCATGGAAAACACGCCGTCAGTCCAGATCATGCGTCGCTTTGCACCCCTGGCCGACGCGAGCTTGGCGCGCAGGTCATCGAGATCCGAATGCCGGTACACAGCGGTCGTACACTTGGTGATCGACTTGGCCAGTCGGATGGAGTCGATGATCGAGGCATGGTTGAGCGCGTCGGAAACGACGAAGTCACCCTCCTCCAGCACCGTGGCCGTCAACCCCTCGTTCGCTGTCCACGCCGAGACGTACGTCAGCGATGCGGCGCAACCGACAAACTTCGCGAGCGCTTCCTCGAGCTCGCGATGGATGGTGAACGTGCCGCAAATGAAACGCACGCTCGCCGTGCCGGCGCCGAACTGCTGCAAGGCCTCCACACCGGCCTCGACGACACTCGCTTCGTCGGACAGACCCAGATAGTTGTTCGATGAGAAAATGAGAACATCCCCTTTTCCTTCCATGCGTACCCGGGCCGCCTGCGCGGATTCGAGGTAGTTGAGCCGCTTGTAGACGCGATCCGCTTTGAGTTGCGCCACGGTCCGTTGCAGCGATTCCTCGAAATTCTGATTCAATGCCATCGATTGGATGTCTCAGGAAATCTCGAAGATGACTTTGCCCGCGTCGCCCGACTTGATCGCGTTGATGGCGTCATCAAACTGTTCGAGCGGAAACCGGTGGGTGATCACTGGAGCGGGATCGAAGCGCCCCGACCGCAGGAACTGCGTCATCACGTGCCACGTATCGTACATGCGACGTCCAACGACCCCATAGATCGTAATCCCCTTGAAGATCACCTCGGTCGCGAAATTCACCTCCATCGGCTTGGCTGGAATCCCGAGCATCTGGACCTTTCCGCCGACGCGGACCAGCGCGAAGGCCTGGTGAATCGCTGACGGCACTCCTGACATCTCGAGCACGACGTCGACTCCGAGCCCCCCGGTCTGCTGCTTGACCACTGCTTCCGCTTCCTGGGGACGAACCACGTCATGTGCGCCCATCACCGTGGCCAGCTCGAGCCGGGTGGCATTCACGTCAGACGCGATGATCCGCGAAGCTCCAGCCGCCTTGCAAATGCCGATCGCGAACAGCCCAATCGGCCCACACCCGGTCACCAGCACACTCGACCCCGGAATGTCCGCGGTGAGCGCCGTGTGAAAGGCATTGCCCATGGGATCGTGGATCCCACCGATGTCGTACGACACGTTGTCGTCCAGATGCCAGACGTTCGTGGCCGGCATGGAGATGAACTCCGCGAAGCATCCGTCGCGATCCACGCCGATGATCTTGGTGTAGGGGCAGACGTGCGCGTTGCCCGTGCGACACAGGAGACACCGGCCATCCACGATATGTCCCTCCGCGGTCACGCGATCACCGCTGCGGACATCCGTGACGAGCCTGCCAACCTCGACCACTTCTCCGGCGAACTCGTGCCCGACCACGATCGGTGGCTTGATGCGACCCTTCGCCCAGTCATCCCATTCGTAGATATGCACGTCCGTTCCACACACACCGGCACGCTTGACCCGGATGAGCACTTCGTCGTCGCGAATTCGCGGCTCGGGAACGTCTTCGAGCGTGAATCCCGGTCCTGCCTGCCGTTTTACCAGCGCTTTCACGCGCGTTTACTCCACTCTCGGGTTCGGAAGGACGTGCTGCTACATGAGCGGCGGTACCCTCGCATGGTTGGTGCCCGCGCTGAAACGAGCACCAGCGTGGCACGAGCAACCGGTCAGTCACCGGTGGAAATCAGTCCACGCTCCTCCGGCAGGTCGCGATACACGCCGGTTTCGCGCGGCGCGCACTCAACCCGGACCGCGCACACTTTGTACTCAGGTATGTGAGCGTATGGATCGAGGGCCGGGTTCGTGAGCAGATTGACGGCCGCCTCGCGGTAGTGCATCGGAATGAACACCTGCTTCCGCGCGACCCGATCGGAAAGCCGGACGGCAATCCGGATGGAAGCGCGGCGCGATGTCAC
>Ga0136611_10001309_pt1 | contig 17248 bp, 15 predicted proteins | sample AntDrymUQ2232306_2_FD_106645 | JGI IMG/M metagenome (GOLD analysis project Ga0136611, IMG submission 106645) | Polar desert sand microbial communities from Dry Valleys, Antarctica - metaG UQ223 (23.06) | ecosystem: Environmental > Terrestrial > Soil > Desert | place: Antarctica: Dry Valley...
GCCCTATCTCATATCTGAGATACCGTGGTCGGCATGACTGAGGACTACCAGGGTCGGATCGGCAACCTGATCCGTGACGCCCGCAAGCACCGGGGTCTCACGCAGCAGCAGCTCGCGGAGACCCTCGGCACCAGCCAGAGCGCGATCAACCGCATCGAGCGGGGCCACCAGAACCTGTCGCTCGCGATGATCGCACGGATCGGCGCCGCGCTGGACTCCGAGATCGTCGCCCTCGGCGCCGGCCCGACGCACCTGCGCGTGACGGGGCCGACGAGCCTGTCGGGCACCATCGACGTGAAGACCTCCAAGAACGCCGGTGTCGCACTGCTCTGCGCCTCCCTGCTCAACCGGGGTCGCACCACGCTGCGCAAGGTCGCCCGCATCGAGGAGGTCAACCGGCTGCTCGAGGTGCTCAACAGCCTCGGCGTGCAGACCCGGTGGTTCAACGAGCACGACCTCGAGGTGATCCCCCCCGCCGAGCTCGACCTGGGCAACATCGACGAGGCCGCGGCCCGGCGTACCCGCTCGGTGATCATGTTCCTCGGCCCGCTGCTGCACCGCAGCGAGACCTTCGACCTGCCGTACGCCGGGGGCTGCAACCTCGGCACCCGCACGGTCGAGCCGCACATGTCGGCCCTGCGTCCCTTCGGCCTGGAGGTCAAGGCCACCGACGGGATGTACCACGCGCAGGTCAACCGGGCCGTCGGTCCGCAGCGCCCGATCGTGCTCACCGAGCGCGGTGACACCGTCACCGAGAACGCGCTGATGGCGGCCGCCCTCCATGAGGGCACCACGGTCATCCGCAACGCCTCGTCCAACTACATGGTCCAGGACCTGTGCTTCTTCCTGCAGAAGCTCGGCGTCGGCATCGAAGGCATCGGCACCACCACGCTGAAGGTGACCGGCCGACGTGAGATCGACGTCGACGTCGACTACGCGCCCAGCGAGGACCCGATCGAGGCGATGTCACTGCTCGCCGCCGCGATCGTGACGAGCTCGTCGATCACCATCACCCGGGTGCCCATCGAGTTCCTCGAGATCGAGCTGGCCACCCTGGAGGAGATGGGGTTCGACTACGCCCGCTCCGAGGAGTACGTCGCCACCAACGGTCACACCCGCCTGGTCGACATCACCACGCAGGCCTCGATGCTGCACGCGCCGCTCGACAAGATCCACCCGATGCCGTTCCCGGGGCTGAACATCGACAACCTGCCGTTCTTCGCGGTCATCGCCGCGGTCGCGACCGGGCAGACGCTCCTGCACGACTGGGTCTACGAGAACCGCGCGATCTACCTCACCGACCTCAACAAGCTGGGCGGCCAGGTCAAGCTCCTCGACCCGCACCGGGTGATGATCGAGGGCCCGACGCACTTCTCGGGCGCGGAGATCATGTGCCCGCCTGCGCTGCGTCCGGCCGTGGTGATCCTGCTGGCGATGCTGGCGGCCAAGGGCACCTCGGTGCTGCGCTCGACCTACGTCATCCACCGCGGCTACGAGGACCTCGCCGAGCGGCTCAACGGGCTCGGCGCCAACATCGAGACCTTCCGCGACATCTGACGCCGCTAGCCGAAGAGGGTCTCCACCCAGGCGCGCACGTGGCGGCTGGGGGCGGGCGGCTCGGTCATGTCGCTGGTGATCCGGGGCAGCCGGGCCGTGTCGTGGACGGTGCGGCTGTGCCAGTCGGTCTCGGCCTCGACCAGGCTGCCGAGATCCGCACGCTCGAGGAAGACGCCGTGACCCTCGGGGCACTGGCTGGCATGGGTCCGCCGGACCATCTCGGCACCGCACTTCGGGCAGGACAGCGACTCCATGGGCCGACCGTACTCCTTCGCCGCTCTACCGTCCGGGCACCGACACGGCTGCCGGTTCATACTCCTCTCGTGAGATTCCTCAGGAGCCGTGAGCGCCCCAGTCCCCGGACGGGGTATGCCTACCTCGACGCACGTCACGAGGGCACCGGCGGAGTGTTGGCCTTCGCCCACCGCGGCGGCGCCAACCATCCGGAGGTCGCCGGACTCGAAAACACCCTGCACGCGTTCCTGCATGCGCACGACCTAGGCTACGGCTACCTCGAGACCGACGTCCACGTCACCCGCGACGGGGTGCTGCTGGCCTTCCATGACGCGGCCCTGGACCGGGTCACCGACCGTCGCGGGTCGATCTCGACCCTGACCCACGCCGAGGTGAAGGCGGCGCTGATCGGCGGCCGCGAGCGGGTGCCGACCCTCGCGGAGGTGTTCGACGCGTTCCCCGACAGCTTCTTCAACATCGACCTCAAGTCCGCCGCGGCGGTGCGGGCGCTGGCCGACTTTGTCGCGATCCGCGAGGTGCACGACCGGGTGCTTGTCGGCTCGTTCTCGCCGCGTCGGCTCAACGACTTCCGCCGGCTGACGCACGGCCGGGTGCCGACCTCGGCGCACCCGCTGGAGGTCGCGGCGTTCCGCCTGTTGCCCAGTGGTCACCTCGCCGACCTGCTGACCAGGGGGCGGGTGCGCGTGTTGCAGGTCCCGCACCGTCGCGGGCGGCTGACCGTCGCCACGCCTGGACTCGTCCGCCGGGCCCACGCCGCCGGCAAGCACGTGCACGTCTGGACGATCGATGACCCCGACGAGATGCGCGCGCTGATCGGCCGTGGTGTCGACGGCCTGATGACCGACCGCACCGACATCCTCAAAGCCGTGCTCACCGAGGGCGGGCACTGGCGCGCGCACCATTGACAGCCGCGCACCATTGACAGAGGCGTCTCGAGCGTGCTCCCCTGCGACGGGGGGATCCACTATGTCCAAGCACACCCGTACGCGCGGCCAGGGTCACCTCATTATCGTCGCGGCCCTGGCCGTCACGGCCCTGAGTCCGCTAGGCCTTGACCAGGCGCAGGCGGGGCCACCCGTCAGTGCCCTCCCCGCGGCCGCGAGTGGGTGGTCTCTGGTGTACGCCGAGGGATTCGGCTCGCTCTCCGTCGTCTCGCGGGCCCCGTGGGTCCGCGACCCCCACGGAGATGCCAGTCCCTGGAACGTCGACCACCTCGACGACGACGGGCAGTACTTCCAGGTCCAGGGCGGCGCGGACTTCCGCACCCAGCTGGCGGCGGCGGACATCCTGCGCAAGCGGGTTGCCTTCGGCAAGAACGGGTGGTTGACCGCCGAGCTCGCCGCGCGGGACGCCAACAAGGACGGAATACCCGAGAGCCCACCGAGCCTGCAGACCGTGGGAAGTGGCGGACAAACCGCGGGGCGCCTCGCCGAGCCCAGCCACGACGGCGGCATCATCATCCGGAGCACCAGCGCCCTACCTGCGCAGTACCGCATCGAGTACACCCTGAAGACCCTGGACTTCGGCGGCAAACGCGGTGAGCCCTCGTCCTTCTCCTACGGCGGCAAGACGAACGGCTACGCCTCCGACGGCTGCAAGACGAACTGGCCCTGGAAGCGGTCCGGGTCGTTCGCCGGCACCGCCGGCCGGTGCAACAGCAACTTCGGGGACGTCCGGGCCGAGAACGGTTTCTACTTCTTGGCGATCATGGACTACCACCGGCCCGCGCCGCACAACAACGTGTTCATCCACAACCACCGCAAGGTGGGCATGGACATGTACAACGTCAATGGAGCCTGGTCCGATTCGTACGCCGTCTGCAACCCGGCCACCGGCGCTCTCGAGGAGTACCAGACCTCCACCGCGAACGGGATCAACTCGATCTTCTTCGACGGCTCCCGCTTCCGGGCTCCCGAAATCGGCTACCAGCAGTTCGTGATGCCCACCGCGTGCGGGGTGCGCGATGGCTCCGATCCCGATGCCACGATCGTCTCGGCGGCGGAGATCAGACCCGAGCTGATGCCGAGCCAGTCCTACACCTTCGCGATCGAGCGCGACGCCACGGGCTACACAACCGAGATGACAGGGACCTTCCGGCACATCGGAACGACCACGCTGCGCTATCACCGGGACTTCGTCCAAGACGGGCATCCTGTCTGGCACTACAACCAGACCCCGGAAGGGTACGGCGGCGCGTTCAACAGCACGCTCACCTTCAGCGGACCGTTCGGCAGTTACACCAAGGAGCAGTGGCCGCAGGGTTCGGCCTACCCGGACTACTTCGTCATCGGTGACCCGCACCTGAACTTCTACGAGGGCTCGGCGACCATCGACGACCTCAAGATGTACGTGCCTGCGTCCTGAGACAGATCGGCCTGCGCGGCTGACATACTCCTGCCGTGAGTCACGACGGCATCGCCGACCTGCGCCCGCTGGTGCGCGCGAAGGAGCAGAAGGCCTGGTACTGGTACGACTGGGCAAACTCCGCCTACGTCACCACCATCGCCACGGTCCTCTTCGCGCCGTACATCATCAACGTCGCCGAGGAAGCCGCGGTCAACGACCGAGTGAACCTGCTCGGCCTCTCGGTCGCGCCGGGCTCGCTGCCGTCCTACCTCGTGACCGCCTCCACGATCATCTCCGCGATCCTGCTGCCGCTCCTCGGCCCGGTCGCCGACCGCACCGCCAACAAGAAGGGGATGCTGGCCACCTTCGCCTGGCTGGGGGCGGCGAGCGCGTCGCTGCTGTTCTTCTGCAAGGGCGAGAACTGGCAGATCGGCGCGGTGGCGGTCTTCCTCGCCAACATCTTCCTCGGCGCCTCGATGGTCGTGAACGACTCGATCCTGCCGCTGATCTCCGAGGAGCACGAGCGGGACCGGGTCTCCTCGCGGGGCTGGGCCTTCGGCTACCTCGGCGGGTTCATCCTGCTGGCGATCAACCTGGCCTTGGTGACGGTGCTGCCGTTCGGGCTCGACACCGAGACCGCCGCGCGCATCAGCATGCTTTCTGCCGCCGTGTGGTGGGCCGCCTTCACGTTCATCCCCTTCTACGGCCTCCAGGACCACCCACCGGCAGCGGCGCCCGGGCCGGCCGGACAAGGCATCGTGGCCGAGAGTTTTGGTCAGCTGCGGCGGACCCTCAAGGAGCTCCCGCAGTACCCCATGGCACTGAAGTTCCTGGTCGCCTACCTGTTCTTCAACGACGGCATCCAGACGGTCATCGCGTCGTCGTCGACCTACGGTTCAGAACAGCTTGGCTTCGAGCGGAGCACCCTGATCATCACGATCCTTCTGGTGCAGCTGGTGGCGTTCTTCGGCGCGCTGCTGTTCGGCCGGCTTGCGAACCGGTTCGGCGCCAAACGTGTGATCATTGCCGGCCTGGGCATCTGGATGGTCATCGTGACCGTCGCGCTGTTCCTGCCCGAGAAGAAGATCGTGCCGTTCCTGCTGCTGGGTGTCGCGATCGGGATCGTGCTCGGCGGCACCCAGGCGCTGGCCCGCTCCTACTTCTCACTGCTGATCCCCCGGGGCAAGGAGGCGGAGTACTTCAGCTTCTACCACGCGATGGACCGCGGGACGTCGTGGTTCGGGACCCTCACCTTCGGCCTCGTCTACCAGTTCACCGGCTCCTACCGCCCCGCGATCTTCGCCCTGATCGTGTTCTTCGTACTCGGCGGCCTGCTACTGATGCGGGTGGACACTGCCCGTGGCATCCGCGACGCCGGGAACGTTCTGCCACCCGTGATCTGAGACCCGTCCGCGATATGAGACACGCCCGTGACGTGCAGCACTTTCAGGCGGGTAGAGCGCGAACTTTTCCGGAATCTGGCGCGTCCCACTAACGTTGAAAGACGTACGCACGTTGTACGAGGCAGAAGGACGCCACAGCGTCATAACTGCCGCTCCCGTTCGTCACACCAGTACAACGGGGGAAACCATCATTGGGAGGTGGCTCCATGGCGGAGCGCACACTGCGAGGGGCACGGCTCGGGGGTCAGAGCTTCGAGGACGAGCGCGGCATCGAGTTCGCCGCCCGACAGCAGGTCGGCTACGAGTGCCCGCAGGGGCATGGCTTCGAGATCACGATGTCGGTCGAGGCCGACGTCCCGGCTCAATGGGAGTGCCCGCGCTGCGGCGCCGTCTCACTCAGCACCTCGGGCATCAAGCCCGAGCAGAAGGCCGAGAAGCCGGTCCGCACACACTGGGACATGCTGCTGGAGCGTCGCTCGGTCAAGGAGCTCGAGGACATCCTCAAGGAGCGCCTGGACCTGCTGCGCGGCGGCGAGATCGGACCGGCGCACCTGCACCGGGCCAACGCCAAGAAGCGCAAGGTCTCCTAGACCTCAGACCTGGTCGTCGTCGATGACCTCACCCCGGACCACGGATCCTTGCGATCCGGGTCCGGGGTTCTGCGCGTTCGGGGGTCGGGCGTTCGGGGGTCGGGCGGCGCCCACCAACCGGGTCGTCACCAACCGGGTCAGCAGCCGCCGGGCGAACGGGCGTGTGAAGGGCACGATCACCAGCAGGCCGACGAGGTCGCTGACGAACCCGGGGGTGAGCATCAAGGTGCCCCCGACCAGGATCAGCGCCGCGTCCGCGAGCTCGGTGGCGGGCATCCGCCCGGTTTCGAGCGCGGAGGTCAGCGCCTGCCAGGCGCGGCGTCCCTCCCGCCGGATCAGCCAGGAACCCAGGACAGAGTCGGCGATCAGCAGCGCGATGGTCCACCAGGCGCCGATCACCTGGCCGACCTGGATCAGCACGTAGATCTCGGCGAGCGGGACCACCACGAAGGCGACGAACAACACCCAGCCGGACAATTTTCGCGGGCGACCGCTCATCCGCGGGCCCGCGCGATCCACGAACGGGCCCGGCGCGAACGCTCCTGGAACCCCCAGGCGGTGATCCGCGCCAGCGACTCCCGGGCCACGGAGCCGGTCATCTTGGAGTCACCGCGGACCCGCTCGACGAACTCGATCGGGACCTCGACGACCCGGAGACCGGCATGGACGGTGCGGTAGGCCAGGTCGGTCTGGAACACGTACCCGTAGGACCGCACCGAGGCCAGGTCGAGCTTCTCGAGCGTCGTACGCCGGAAGAGGCGGAAGCCCGCGGTCGCGTCGCGCACCTGCATCCCGAGCAGCAGACGGACGTAGAGGTTGCCGCCGCGGGACAGCAGCTCACGAGACCGCGGCCAGTTGACCACCGTGCCGCCCGGCACCCAGCGCGAGCCGATCACCAGGTCAGCCTCGGCGAGGGCGTCCAGCAGCAGGTGGAGCTGTTCGGGCTGGTGGGAGCCGTCCGCGTCCATCTCGCCGATGACGTCGTAGCCCGCCTCGAGCGCGACCCGGAAGCCGTGCAGGTAGGCGGCGCCCAGGCCCGCCTTCTCGGTGCGGTGCAGGACCGTGACGCCGGGGTCTGCGGCGGCGAGGCGGTCGGCGATCTCGCCGGTGCCGTCCGGCGAACCGTCGTCGACAACGAGTACGTCGACGGCCGGTTGGGCGGCGCGCAGCCGGCCCACGATCCACTCGAGGTTCTGGGCCTCGTCGTAGGTCGGGACCACCATCACGGCGCGTCCCCAGGCCTCGTTGCTCACCGGTGCATCCTCGTCGTCGGCTCGGATGGTCGGCCCCGACGATACGGGACCAGCCCGGCAACGAGAGCACAAATCGACACGATCAACGCCAGCCAGCCGAGCAGCGGGCCGAGCCGGATGCTCGGCGGCACCGCGTCGGTCAACGAGACGACCTCGTCGATGTAGCCCTGCGTCTGCGGGGCCAGCTGGTCGACGACGCTGCCATCGCTCGCGATCACTCCCGCGACACCGTTGGTGGCGGCGACGACCACGTCGCGGCCGGTCTCGACGGCCCGGACCCGGGTGATGTCGAACTGCTGGTCGATCTGGCTGGTCTTGATGAAGGTGGCGTTGCTGGTCTGCACCACGAGCAGCTCGGCCCCCCGCTCGACCTGGGCGTAGAGGCCGTCGTCGTAGGCGATGTCGAAGCAGATCGCGTCGGCGACCTCGAACCCGGCGATCGGGAGCGGCTCGAGGCGGGTGCCTGCCTGCATGTCGCGGGCTACTCGGGCGAGCTCGTCGAAACGGCTCGTGAGCGGGTTGCTGTCACGCCATGGGATGTACTCGCCGTACGGCACCGGGTGGCGCTTGGTGTAGCGGTCCGCGGCCCCGGTGCCGGGGTTCCACACGATGCCCTGGTTGAGGATCTTGCCGGGCTCGGGGTGCTCCACGATGGCGCCCACCAGGATCGGCACGCCCACCGAGTCGACGGCGGCACGGATTCTGTCGTTGAGCTCGGCGTCCAGGAACGGGTCGATCGCCGTGGAGTTCTCCGGCCAGACCACGAAGTCGGGCCGGGGCGCCCGGCCCGCCGCGACGTCGTCGGCGAGGCGTTGGGTGGTCTCGACGTGGTTGCGGGTCACCCCGCGGTGGTCGAAGAGGATGTCGGTGCCGTCTCCCGGCACGTCCCCCTGGATGGCGGCCACGGTCGCTGTCCGGGTCTCGGGAGCGTCGTACGGCAACAGGACGGGCAGCGCCGTCGCCACCACGAGACCGCCCGCCACCATCGCCGCCAGCCGAGGGCGGCCGCGCCCGGACAGCACGGCCCAGGCCAGGCTGGTGCCGACGAGAGCGACCAGGAGGCTCACCCCGGTGCTGCCGACGTAGGGCAGTGCCGCGGCGAACGGGGTGTCCATGCTGCCGAAGGCGAGACGCCCCCAGGGCATGCCGCCGAACGGCCATCCCCCGCGCCACTGCTCGACGCTCACCCAGGCAGCAGCCGTCCACACCGGCCACGCCCGCAGGCGCGTCAGCACGGCGACCGCAGCCCCCAGCGGTGCGAAGAACGAGGTCTCGAGGACCGACAGCATCAGCCACGCGTCGTACCCGACCGAGCGCATCCAGAAAAGGTGGACGAACATGAACGGCGCGCCGCCGAGCAGCCCGACCCACGCGCCGGTGCGGGCGGTGGTGCCGTGCAGGGACCAGACCAGGCCGGCGACACCGATCGGGAGGAGGAACGGCAGGTCGTAGGGCTCGAAGGAGAGCGCCAGCACGAGACCGGCCGCGACGGCGGCCGGTGCTCGCACGGCCCGGCGCGGACCGACGGGTGCGTGGTCGCGCGTCTCGTAGGCCATGGTGGAAAAGTACCGACCTGCAGCACGCCGGGAGGGGCCGGGACCCTTCGGACCAACCCGACACCGACCGGTTGCCGATGCTCGGGAAGTTGTCTAAGGAGCCCCAGCCCCTCCCGCATCCACCCTCGTGGAGCGGGACCGGGTCCGCGAACCGCGTCGGACCAGTGGGTGGAGTCCCACCTTCCGACGCACGCCACTCGGACGCCGGTCCCCCGACCACGATCTGCATAGGAGGACTCCCGAACCTTCTGTCCCGACCCCCGGTCGTGTCAACCACGCGCTGACCTGCGGCAACGCGCGAAGGTGCAGGTCAGCGGAGGGCCCGCCCCACGAAATGGGTCCCACAAAATATTCCTGGACCGGCGTGTCGTCCGCCGACACGCCGCCGGCTGGACCAGTGCACGTGGATCGTGCCAAGGGGCGGGGTCAGCCGGCGGCCGGCACCACGACGGTGCCGGTGGCCGTGGTCGCCAGCAGCGGCTCCTGGAGCATGCGGGCCGCCCCGGGGCGCTCCGCGGTCGCCTCGCCGCGCGCGACCACGTGCACGGTGAGGTCGAGGGTCCGGCTGCGGGTGCCGGCCCGGACGAGCGTGCAGGTGACCTCCAGAACGTCGCCCGCGAGCACCGGCGCGCGGAACTGCACGTCGGCGTACGACGCGAAGAGCCCCTCGTCGCCGTCGGTGCGGATGCACATCTCGGTGGCGACGTCGCCGAAGAGCCCGAGCGAGTAGGCGCCGTCGACCAGGTTGCCGGCGTAGTGGGCGTGGGAGTACGACACGTAGCGACGGTGCGCCACGGTGGTGCCGACCAGGTCCTCGGGGGCCATCAGGAGGCCTTTCGCTGGGTGATCCGGTGGACGATGAAGGAGGCGACCTCACCGGGGGTCGTGCCGCGGGTGAAGACCCGGTCGACACCGAGCTCGGCGGCCATCGTCTCGTCGAAGCGCGGGCCGCCGACGACGAGTAGCGGGCGTTTGCCGGCGGGGTAGGACTCCCGGAACGCGGCCGACATCTCGCGGGTGTTCAGCAGGTGCGCGTCGCGCTGGGTGACGACCTGGGAGACCAGCACCGCGTCGGCCTTCTCCTCGCGGGCCCGTTGGACGAGCTGGGGCACGGAGACCTGAGCGCCGAGGTTGACGACCTTGAGCTCCCGGTAGTACTCCAGCCCCTTCTCCCCGGCGAACCCCTTGATGTTGAGGATCGCGTCGATGCCGACGGTGTGCGCGTCGGTGCCGATGCAGCCGCCCACGACCACCAGGCGCCGGCGCAGCGAGCGCTTGACCGCGGCGTTGGCCTCCTTGGGGGTCAGCAGCGGGTAGTCGCGCTCGACGATCTCCACCTGCGAGACGTCGACGAGGTGGTTGACCCGGCCGTACACGACGAAGAACGTGTAGCCGGCGCCGATCGGCTTCGCGTGCACCACCAGCGCCGGGTCGATGCCCATCTTGTTCGCGAGCTGGGCCGCCGCGCCCTCGGCCACCTTGTCGTGCGGGAGGGGCAGGGTGAAGCTGACCTGCACCATCCCGTCCCCCGTGGTGTCGCCGTACGGCCGGACGATCTGGCTGTCGGTCACTTCGCCTCCAGGAGCTCGGACGCGGGGTTGTAGTAGTCGCGGGCCTTCCGGGCCACGCCGTCGAGCCCGCGGCCCTGGTCCGGCGGCCGCTTCATCAGGCCGAACGTGCCGTCCGCGATCGCCGCCAGCAGCGGCGGGTCGCCGTGGTCATCGGTGTCGTGGGCGATCTCCTCGAGCAGGCCGATCGTCTCGCCCAGCACCTCCTGTGCCCGGTTGACGATGAAGCCGCCCGGCGCCGGCCTGAAGTCCTCGTGCAGGTTGCCGGCCGCGTTCATGACGTAGCGGACGTTCTGCAGCGCCAGGTCGCGGTCCGAGATCCACGGGGTCACGACCGCCTCGGTCATCATCCCGACGAGCAGGATGCCCTGCCCGGTGAGGGCGCCGACGAGGTTGAAGAAGCCGTCGAGCAGGTAGCCCTTGAAGACGTCGCCGGTCATGTGCCGGGTCGGCGGCATCCACTTCAGTGGCGCCTTCGGGAACAGGTCGCGGGCGAGCATCGCGTGGGCGAGCTCCATCCGGAACGAGTCCGGCACCTCCGGGTCGATCTCGAAGGCGTGGCCGAGCCCGAGCTGCCAGTCCGCGAGCCCGGCCTCCTTGGCGAAGTACTCGTTGAGGAGCTGGCTGGTGGTGACCGTGTGGGCGGCCTCGACGGCGTCGGCGGTGGTGAGGTAGTTGTCCTCGCCGGTGTTGATGATGATGCCGGCACGGGCGTGGATCTGGCGGCTGAAGCGCTGGTCCACGAACGTGCGGATCGGGTTGATGTCGCGGAAGAGGATGCCGTACATCGAGTCGTTGAGCATCATGTCGAGCCGCTCGAGCCCCGCCAGGGCGGCGATCTCGGGCATGCAGAGGCCGGAGGCGTAGTTGGTGAGCCGGATGTAGCGGCCCAGCTCGCGGCTGGTCTCGTCGAGCGCGGCCCGCATCAGCCGGAAGTTCTCCTGGGTGGCGTAGGTGCCGGCGAACCCTTCGCGGGTCGCACCTTCGGGCACGTAGTCGAGCAGCGACTGCCCGGTGGACCGGATCACCGCGATCACGTCGGCGCCCTCGCGGGCCGCGGCCTGCGCCTGCGGGATGTCCTCGTAGATGTCGCCGGTGGCCACGATCAGATAGATCCACGGTGTGCGTGGGGCGTCGCCGACCTTCTTGATCACCCGCTCGCGCTCGACCCGGCGGGCGTCGATGCGCTTGATGCCCTTCCCGACCGCAACCCGCGCGGCGGTGGTGGCGGCCTTGGCCTCGCGCCCCTCGGGCAGCCGGAAGCGGATGCTGCCGGCCGACGCCTTCTGGGCCAGGGTCGCGAGGTCGTCGGCCTCGCCCCGGCGCAGCGCGTCCCAGACCGGGAGAGCGACTCCGTGGGCGAGCCCGCCCTGCTCGTGCAGGTCCGCGCGCACGACGTCGGTGAGCCGGTTGACCCACGGGATGCCGTCGGCGTCGGCGCCCTGTAGTCCGGCCAGGCGCAGGGTGGCGCGCTCGACGGAGACAGTGGTGTGCTTCTTGGCCAGCGACACGATCGGGCGGCCGACGGTGCGGGCCAGTGCCCGGGCGCGCTTGAACTCGGCGGGGTCGAGACCGAGCTTTCCGGGCTTTCCGGGCTTTCCGGTCGTGCCGGTCATGGGAGGTCCTCGGATCGGTGGACGGTGCGGCCGTCGACGACGGTCCGCACGCAGGTGGGCAGGTCGGTGCCGGGCGTCAGGTCTGGCAGGCCGTCGGCGTCCCGGCCAGCCGGCGTCTCCCACACGGCGTACGACGCCGGCGCGCCGACACGGAGCAGTCCCGCGTCGACGCGGGCCGCGGTCCAGCCGCCACGGGTGTGCGCCCGGAACGCGTCCGCGGGCTCGAGTCCCTGGCCCGGGGTCTGGTGGTGGACGGCCGCCCGCACCGCCCGCCACGGGTCGGCCGTGGTGACCGGGGAGTCCGAGCCGAACGCCAGCCGCACGCCCGCCAGGTGGAGGTCGCGGAACGGGTTCATCTCGTGCCAGCGCCCGCCCAGCCGCTCGGCGTACATCCCGTCGGGGCCGCCCCAGAGGCCGTCGAACATCGGCTGGACGCTGGCGGCCACGCCGAGCCGGGCGAAGAGCGCGACGGCCTCGACCGAGGGCATCTCGCAGTGCTCGAGCCGGTGCCCCCGCGAGCGGAGCGCATCGTCGCCCAGAAGGCGGGCCGCAGCGTCGAAGCCCTCGGCCACGGCGTCGAGGGCGGCGTCGCCGATGCAGTGGAAGCCGGCCTGCACCCCGAGGCGGGTGCAGCCGACGACGTGCTCGGCCACCTGGGTCGCATCGAGGTAGCCGTGCCCGCAGTGGCCGGCCTGGTCGGCGTACTCGTCACGCATGGAGGCCGTGCGCGAGCCGACGGCTCCGTCGGCGACCAGGTCGCCGGCCAGACCGGCCACGCCCAGCTCGTCGACGCGGTCGAACGCGCCGAGCTCACCCCAGTAGAGCGTGGCGCGTAGTCCGGCCTCGTCGGCCGCCTGGCGGACCAGGGCCAGCTCGTAGTCCGGGCCGATGTGCGGGGCGGCGTTCTCGTGGAAGGCGCCGATGCCGCGCGACGCGAGCGCCTCGACCGCACGACGCGCAGCGGCGAGCCGCTGGTCCGGGCCGACGAGGTCGGAGAGCCGGTCGCTGACGGTGTGCTTGGCCCGGCGCATGAGCCTGCCGTCCTCGGACCAGCCGTCCTCGCCGCGGGCGTGCGGGGTCTCGGCCAGCAACGCGTGGCTGACGATCGCGGAGTGGCCGTCGACGCGGGACAGATAGAGCCGGCGTCCCGGTGCCACGCGCTCGAGGTCGTCCGCGGTCGGGTGGTCGCGATCGGGCCAGGCCGTCTCGTCCCAGCCTGCGCCGATCACCACTTCGTCGGCGGGCAGGACGCCGACGTGGGCAGCGATCCGGGCCAGCGCGTCGACCCGGCTGGTGGCGCCGTTGAGGTCGAGGCCGTCGAGCTGGCGGCCGGTCTGCACCAGATGCAGGTGCGAGTCGACGAACGCCGGCGCCACCCACCGGCCACGGAGGTCGACGACCTCGTCGGCACCGTCGTACGACGTGGCCTGGTCGTCGATGCCCAGCCACTCGATCCGGCCGTGGCGGACCGCCATGGCGGTGGCGGGTCCGGCGTCGGTGTGGATGACACCGTTGCGGATCAGGGTGCTCATGGCTTCACAGCCGTCGCTCGAAGAGTCCTCGCACGCCGTCATTGTCGCGGAGGAGGTCGAGCGCGTAGGCGGCGTGTCCCGGGACGTAGCCGTTGCCGACCAGCATCGTGACATCGGCTGCGAGCCCCTCGGCGCCCAGCGCGGCGGCGGAGAACGACGTGGCCATCGAGAAGAAGAGGACCGTGCCGGCGGGCGCGGTGGCGAGGATCGCGCCGCCCTCACAGCCGGGGACGTCGACGCAGACCACGGTGATGTCGGCGGGTCCCCCGGCGTCGGTGACCGCGTCACGCAGCGCGATCGGGTCGCGGGCGTCGGCGACGACGACCCGGTCGGCGATCTCGGACCGCTCCAGCAGGGCGGCCTCGGCCGCGTGCGGGACGACCCCGATGACGCGCCGCGCCCCGGCGTCGGCCGCCGCCGCGATGCTCAGGGAGCCGGACTTCCCGGCGCCGCCGATCACGGCGACGGTCACCCCCCGCTGGTCGAGGAGGTCGTTCTGCGACCGTCTCGAAACCACGTACTGCTCCACGATCCGGTGGGTCAGCGCGGGGGCGCCGCAGACGTCCATCACCGCTAGCGCGAGCGCGTGCGGGAGGTCGTCGGGCAGCACCGCCGCGATGGAGCGCCCGAAGAGGATGGCGTAACCGTCGGTGGGCACCTGCTCGCCGCGCCCGTCCCATCGGCTCAGGCCGTCCTCGATCACCAGCGGCGTGAGGGTCAGCGACACGAGGGTGGCCACGCGGTCCCCCACGCTCAGGCCGAGCGTCGACTCGGGACCGACCTCCTCGACGGTGCCGATGAGCATGCCGCCGGAGCCGGTCTCTGGGTTCTGCATCTTGCCGCGTGCCCCGATGATCGCGAGCACCTCGGCGCGGACGGCGTCCCAGTCACCGTCGTGCTTCTTCTCGAGCTGCCGGAAGGACGCCGCGTCGAGGTTGAGGCGCTCGACGCGGACCCGGACCTCGTCGGGCCACAGCTCACGGCGGGTGTCGAGCCGGTACGCCGCCTGCGGGAGCACGGTGCCCCCGTCCCCGGGTCGACCCAGGACCCGGTGCAGACCGGTCGGGTCGCCGACTGCCGTACGCTCGCTGGCCGTCATCACCGCTCGTCCTCCATAAAATCTGATCCAGAACAGGAAATCCTCCGGCGTGGCATTGGACTTGCCGAAGACTGTCCGCCTACTCTGGCACGAGCCAAGCGCGTCGCACAACCGACGCGCCCGGTGCCGCGCCCCGCCACATCTTCGGAGGACCAGCCAATGAGCATCGAGACCGCGATCGGTCTGGACACGGGTCAGCCCTACCCCTACGAGCGCGTCGAGCTCGTCGAGCCCGACTGGACCCGCTTCCCGGGCTGGCGGGACGTGACCGTCGCCGAGTGGGAGTCGGTGCAGTGGCAGCGCTCGCACTGCGTCAAGAACGTCAAGCAGCTGCGCGAGCTGATGGGCGACCTCGTCGACGACCGCTTCTATGCCGACCTCGAGCGCGACCAGGCCGAACGGGCCACCATGTCGATGCTGGTGCCCCCGCAGATGATGAACACGATGATGCCGACCTCGACGCCACGCGGGGCGGGTTCGCTGACCGATGCGTTCTACGCCGACCCGATCCGGCACTACATGATCCCGGTCTTCTCCGACCGGCGCACCGACTGGCCGTCGCATCCCCACGCCACCCGCGACTCGCTGCACGAGCTCGACATGTGGGTCGCCGAGGGGCTGACCCACCGCTACCCGACCAAGGTGCTGGCCGAGCTGCTGCCGACCTGCCCGCAGTACTGCGGCCACTGCACGCGGATGGACCTGGTCGGCAACTCGACCCCGGTGATCGAGAAGCTGAAGTTCGCGACCAAGCCCGCCGAGCGGCTCGGCGACATGATGGACTACCTGCGCCGTACGCCATCGGTGCGCGACGTCGTGGTCTCCGGCGGCGACGTGGCCAACATGCCGTGGCCCCGCCTCGAGGCGTGGTTGACCGAGGTCCTCTCGATCGAGAACATCCGCGACATCAGGCTGGCGACCAAGGCGCTGATGGGTCTCCCCCAGCACTGGCTGCAGCCCGAGGTGGTCGCCGGCATGGAGCGCGTCGCCACGTTGGCGCGCGCGCGGGGGGTGTCGGTGGCGATCCACACCCACGTCAACCACGCCAACTCGGTGACCCCGCTGGTCGCCCGTGCGACGCGCGCGATGCTCGACACAGGCATCCGCGATGTCCGCAACCAGGGCGTCCTCATGAACGGCGTCAACGCCGACCCGGACGCGCTGCTCGACCTCTGCTTCCGGCTGCTCGATGGCGCCCAGATCATGCCGTACTACTTCTACATGTGCGACATGATCCCGTTCTCGGAGCACTGGCGGGTCTCGGTCGCCGACGCCCAGCGGCTGCAGCACCACATCATGGGCTACCTGCCGGGCTTCGCGACGCCGCGGATCGTCTGCGACGTGCCGTTCGTCGGGAAGCGCTGGGTGCACCAGCTCGCGTCGTACGACACCGAGCGCGGCATCTCCCACTGGACCAAGAACTACCGGACCTCTATCGAGGCTGCGGACTCGGCCGCCCTCTCCCGGACCTACGAGTACTACGACCCGATCCACACCCTCCCCGCCACCGGCCAGGCCTGGTGGGAGGAGCACGGGCGCCTCGACGAGTCCGCCCTCAAGGCCGCCGAGATGGCCGAGGCCTCCCGGCGGATGGCTGCGCTCCAGGCCTACTGACGTCCTGGGCGGACAGATTCCCCGGCTCGCCGTAACTATTCAGGTCCCCGGCGCGCCTGAGTGTCGCTTGCCAGCGTGATGGGACCACCTCGTTGCCACGAGCATGGGACCACCTGGAGGTGTTGGTGAGCATCACAGGGCCTCGCTTTCGGTGTCAATGGCGGCGCGCTGGTTGAGCGGGTTTCGTTGCCGGTAGGACGGGCCCTCGATGACTAGGGTGTGTGCTCCTGAGGTGAGCCGGTCGATGGCGGACTGGGCGAGTAGCGCGTCGCTCATCATCGACATCCACTCGGCGGGTTCGCGGTTCGAGGTCACGATGGTGGCGGCTTTGCGGTGTCGTTCGACGACGAGTTCGTAGAAGTCGTTGGTCTCGGTCGGGTCGAGGCTTCGGAGTGCGAAGTCGTCGAGGATGAGGAGGTCGACGCGGGCGAGTTTGCGCATCTCTGCTTCGAGGGTGTTGTCCAGGCGTGCCGCACGCAGGCGGGTGAAGAGTTTGTCGGCCCGCGAGGCGTGCACGCTGATGCGGCGTCGGATGCCGATGTGTCCCAGGGCGCTGGCGAGGTGTGTCTTGCCGACTCCGACGGGGCCGAGGATGAGGACGCCGTGGCCGGCCTCGGCGAACCGCAGGCTGGTCAGGTCCGACAGCAGCGTGCGGTCGTAGGTGAGGTCGTCGGGTTCGTCCCAGGTGTCCAGGCGCATGGTCGGGTCGAGTCCGGCGGTGCGGGCGCGGAGCATCGCCGAGCGGGACTCGCGTCGGGTGACCTCGTCGTCGAGGAGGAGCTCGAGGAACGCGGCGTGGCCCATCTTGGTTTGCCTGGCCAGGGCGAGCCGCTCGGGCAGGGTGTCCTTGAGCCCGCCC
>Ga0136611_10001310_pt1 | contig 17244 bp, 10 predicted proteins | sample AntDrymUQ2232306_2_FD_106645 | JGI IMG/M metagenome (GOLD analysis project Ga0136611, IMG submission 106645) | Polar desert sand microbial communities from Dry Valleys, Antarctica - metaG UQ223 (23.06) | ecosystem: Environmental > Terrestrial > Soil > Desert | place: Antarctica: Dry Valley...
GCAGGAGTACCGCACCACTTTCGAGGGCGTGGTCCCCAATCTCCAACGCCGCTACCGGGACACGGCCTCCAGCGCGGCCAAGGAGGAGCTAGAGCGCTACATGATGAATAAACCGTGTCCCGCTTGCAAGGGAGCGCGTCTCAAACCTACGAGCTTGGCGGTTACCGTCGCGGAGCTGAACATCGCGCAGGTGACGGCGCTCTCGGTCGGGAAGGCGCACGCGTTCTTTCAGAAGCTGGATGGGTTCCTGACCGAACGCGAGCGACTCATCGCACGCCAGATTCTCAAGGAGATTCGTGCCCGACTCGGCTTCCTGGCAGACGTGGGGCTGGGGTACCTCACGCTGGACCGTACCGCGGGCACGCTGTCCGGGGGAGAAGCACAACGCATCCGCCTGGCAACGCAGATCGGCTCGGGTCTAATGGGCGTGCTTTACATCCTGGATGAGCCAAGCATTGGCCTGCATCAGCGCGACAACAACCGCCTGATTGACACGCTAACGCGCCTGCGCGATTTGGGCAACACCGTGCTGGTGGTGGAGCATGATGAGGACACGATCCGCGCCGCGGACCATGTGATCGATATTGGCCCTGGAGCAGGGGAGCACGGCGGTCACATCGTTGCGGAAGGCACGCCATCCGAGATCATGGCGCACCCGCACTCGCTGACTGGCCAGTTTCTCTCGGGCCGGCGCGCCATTCCGGTGCCCAGCCGGCGCCGGCCGGGTAGCGGGAACGCACTGACCATCCGTGGCGCGCGGGAGAACAACCTCAAGGACGTGGATGCCACCATTCCGCTCGCCACCTTCACCGGCATTACCGGCGTCTCGGGGTCAGGCAAGTCCACGCTGGTCACGGACATTCTCTACCGGAAGCTGGCGGCGCAGCTTTTCAAGGCGCGCGAGCGTCCTGGAAAGCACAACGCCATTGAGGGCACGCAGCATCTGGACAAGGTGATTGATGTGGATCAGTCGCCCATTGGCCGGACGCCGCGCTCGAACCCGGCCACCTACACCGGACTGTTTACCCCCATCCGGGAGATCTTTGCCAAAGTGCCCGAGGCGCGCGTGCGGGGGTACAAGCCGGGGCGCTTTTCCTTCAACATCAAAGGCGGTCGCTGTGAAGCGTGCCAGGGGGAGGGCATCATCCAGATTGAGATGCACTTCCTACCGGATGTCTTCGTGCCGTGCGAGGTGTGCCAGGGGAAGCGCTACAACCGCGAAGCGTTGGAGATCGCGTACAAGGAGAAGAACATCGCGCAAGTCCTGGAGATGACGGTGGACGAGGCCGTTGACTTCTTCGCCAACATCCCGGCTCTGCGCAACAAGCTCAAGACGCTGCAAGACGTGGGCCTGGGCTACATCCGCCTGGGCCAGCCGGCCACCACGCTCTCAGGCGGTGAGGCACAGCGCGTCAAGCTAGCCACCGAGTTATCGCGCCGCGCCACAGGCCGCACGCTTTACATCCTGGACGAGCCAACCACGGGCCTGCACTTCGCAGATATTGAGAAGCTACTGGGTGTTCTCCAGCGCCTGGTAGACGGCGGCAACACTGTTGTCGTGATTGAGCACAACCTGGACGTGATCAAGTCTTGCGACTGGCTAATTGACCTCGGCCCCGAAGGGGGCGACGCCGGTGGCGAGATCGTCTTCGCCGGGACACCAGAGGACATCCTTGACGTGATAGAAAGCCACACGGGGCGCTACTTGCGGCCAGTGCTTGAGCGCGTATCGCAGGCGGTGCCCGCGGCTGGGTAATTCAGTTCCCGCCTGGTAGTGGTGGGAGTTGTAGGTCTTGGTCGTCACTGGGGCCGCCGCGCTCAAGGCGGGTGGCCAGGCCACCACGTTGCGCGGCCAACCCAATCTCGCCGTGGAGGGTGCCAGGCATGTTCATCGCGTCGAGGATGCCGGTACCCTGAAGCTCCTCAGGGATGTCATGTGACATCATGCCATCGCTCATGATGAGAGTATCGTGGGCAATTTCGGAGATGGTCGGATCATGAGTGGCCATGATGATAGTCACGTTGCGTTCCTCCACAATGCGTTTAAAGAGCATCATGATCTGGAGACCGGTCACGCTGTCCAGCGCACCGGTTGGCTCATCAGCAACGATCAGTCCCGGCTCGTTTGCCAAGGCGCGAGCGATGGCAACACGCGCCTGCTCACCTCCCGACAGCTCGAATGGACGGTGGTGCATGCGTCGCCCCAGGCCCACCATCTCAAGCAGGTCAATCGTGCGTTTCTGCCTCGTGCGGGCGTTGACCCCCGCCAGGCGCATTGGAAGCTCCACGTTCTCCACGGCAGAAAGCACTGGCAGGAGCGCGAACGCCTGGAAGATGAAGCCAATCAGGTGTCGCCTCAGCTTGGTCAACTCTCCGTCGTTCATCCGAGTGGTGTCGTTACCCAAGATAAAGGTCTTGCCCTTGCTCGGCTTATCCAGACCGCTCATGATGTTGATGAGCGTTGTCTTGCCCGAGCCGGAACGCCCGCGTAGCGCAATCAGCTTGCCGCCTGGAATCTCACAGCTGACATCGCGACATGCGTAGACCGCCTCTCCGCCCAGGTGATAAACGCGGCTTACATCCTGGCAAGTGACAATCGGTCCATCTGACGCGGCGACGGGATTTCCACGGCGGACAGCTAGCGTTTCCACGGCCACCGGCGCTTGCCTTTCCCGGCCGCGTCGGCCGCCTTCTCGCGCTCCTGGATCCGATCTACCAGCGCTGAACCGTTCGCGGATGCCGTTGGACCCTGGTCGCCCGCAGCCGCCTTGACAACGATGCGGCCGTCTTCCATGTCAACCCGCACGCGACGGCCAAGGCCGAGGCGCTCTACATAATCGCGTGGGATCTGGATGCGACCGGCAGCGTCCATGACCACGAACTCTTCGTGGCTTTGCTCTTCTTCTACCTGTCCATCTTCGCCTTCCACACTTTCTGCCTGGCGGCGGACAGTTTCGGTACTGGTCCGGCCATCGCGAATGGCAACAACGCGATCTACTCGAAACGCGATAGCCGGATCGTGCGAAACAATGACGATAGTTGTGCCGTATTCCTTATTCAAGCGCCGGAAGATGCCGTAGATCGTGGATGCTGTGGCAGTGTCAACTGCACCGGTTGGCTCGTCTGCGAGCAAGAGCGGCGGCCTGTTGGCCAGCCCGATAGCAATGGCGACACGCTGCTGCTCCCCACCGGACATCTGGGACAAGCGATGATGCTTGCGGTGGCCGAGGTTGACCGCCTCCAGCAACTCGCTCGCCCAAGATTCCTGATCCTTCGGCGACTTCCCCGCCAGGATCATAGGAACTTTCACGTTCTCAATCGCGGTGAGATACGGAATCAGATTACGGCCGGACTGCTGCCAGACGAAGCCGACGACTTCGCGCTTGTACATGACCATATCCTGGTCATCCATCTTGAGCAGGTCGCGATTACCAACAGAGACGCGCCCCGCGCTCGGCTGATCAAGACCGCCGAGGATGTTGAGCAGGGTTGACTTGCCCGATCCGCTATTGCCGATGATTGCCATTACCTCACCGCGGCTGACGGTGAGGTCCAGGCCCTGCAACGCGACGACTTCCAACTCGGCGATTTTGTAGATCTTGACAAGGTTGTCGCAGACGATTACCGGTTCGCCAATGACCGGGAAGTTGAGGTGCGCACTCTCAAGCTGGCGCCTCTGACCCTTGGAACGCTCAGCGTCATCGGCGGCGCTCACCACGGCGGCGGCCGCTTCCACTGCGTCGACGGAGTCGTCGGTGCCCAGGGTAGGGACCGGCTGATCCTTTCGCAACAGGCCGACCACTAACCGGTCTCCTCGCCGAACTTGATGGCCTCATGAATTTTCATACGCGCCAACATCCAGATGAAGGCTGGAATGGCAACGGCAAGGATGACGCCGAACATGAGGTAGATCTTGGCAATGTCATCCCATGCCGTCATCACAACGAACTTGGGGATGCCGGCGTGCGCCTCGCTCTTGATCTGGAGAAATGGAATGAAGAGTTTCCCGGTGCTCACCCCGAGAATCGTGCCCACGAGCATGCCAAGTGCAATTAGAAAGCCTTGCTCAAACAGGAACAAGCTGACCAGCTGGCGGATGGACAGCCCCATAGCTCGCAGAATTCCCAACTGCTGCATGCGCCGTTTGGCAGACAGGAACGAGTAAAGCATGAATCCGAGCACAGTAAGCAGCGCGGCGATAATGAAGCCAACGGTAAGGATGCCGAAGATCCCTGTGCGACTTGGGTCATCCCGAAGTCGCAGCGCTGTCTCGCGCGCATCCACAAAGCGACTAACAATGAAGTCGTGCTCGCGCACGCCGTTGACGGTCTCCTGGGGCGACGTCACGCCGTCCGTTCTCGTCCAAACGTCATACGGAGACTGCCCGATCTGGTCAAAGAGATAGTCGAGGTTAACAATGAAAAAGCGCTCGGTGTCCGGCCAGAGTGTGGGCCAGTAATCCACAACGCCGGTTATCACAAAGTCCACCGGTCGCTGCTTGACGTTGACGACTAAAGAGTCACCTACTTTCAGCTTAAACTCGTTGAGGAACTTGCGGTCAACGATGGCACCCTTTTCGGCCCGACCCAGGCCATTGAGAAGTGTGTTGACATGCTGACCGGCGAAGTCGTCCCGCCACCATGCCACTTTGGCGAAGTCAGGCGGATCAACGCCGTGGATTTTGATTTCTTGGGGGCGTCCGCGTCCGGTGATGTTGGCATTTCCGGTGGAGCGAAAGACGCGCGCCGCCGCCTTAATGGAAGGCACATCAAGGTGATCCGAGACCGGCTGGAAGCTCCATGTTTCGCTCAGCTCATCAAACTGCCCTGACTCAACAAGCAGCAGGTCACTGCCGGTCTGGTAGTAGACGCGATCGTTGTAGTTGCGATCCAGCGTCTTAGCAACCGACGCGGCAAACGTGCCGAGCGCCAGAGTCAGAGTCAGTAGGAGCACAAGGCGCGTGTATTGGCCTGGCATGCGTCCAATCTGGCGCAGACCGAGCATGACGGAGACGGGAAAGACACGATTGCCGATAAACGAAAGGCCGTTGACCAAGTGGGGGAAAATCCGAAGGAAGACAAGCGCCCAGGCGAAGATGAAAATGGCTGGAACGAGCAGCAGGAGGGGATCTGAGAAGACATCACCCGCCTCGCCCAGGGTGAGCACGCTCTGGCGCCCAGACAGCAAGTAATAGCCGTAACCGGCTACGGCGAGGATCAAGAAGTCAATGAACCAGCGCTGCCAGAATGGCGCCCGGCTGTTGCGCGCAACTTCTTGCTTATAGGTGACGATGCTATGGCGCGCAGCGCCAACCGCCGGAAGGACCATTGCACCAATCGAGAGCCCGACAGCGGCGAGCGCAAACTGCATTGTCTGCGCTGTGATATGCACCGGCAACAATTCACGGTTAGAGAAAACAAGAAAGGTGTACGTGCGTCCAATGAACTGAGCCACCACCATGCCGAGCAGTGGTCCGACGATGAGCGCGAGCGAGCCGAGTAGGCCCCCTTCCGCGAGGTAGACTCCGACCACCTGCTGCGTACTTGCGCCGCGCGACTTGAGTATGGCGATCTCGTTGCGCTGGCGGTCAATAATCATGCCGGCTGAGATTGTGATGTAATAGAGGACGATACAAACAATCGGTGCTGAAAGTACAAACAGCAAGATCTTTAGGAAAAAGAGCTTGATGGAATAGTCTTGGAGAAGGCTTTCCGGTGAGATCTCCATCCGAACGTTTCCCAGAATGGTGGCGGTGTGAGAGCGCAATTCGTTGATTCCCTCCAGGACGCGGGGAACGTTGTCCGAGCGGATGGAGTTGACGTCAAAAACCATGAACCATGCGAACTCGTGGGTGATCCCCTCATAGGGCTTAGCGACGTTCTCAAAAAAGCTCGCCTCTGGGAGCATAATGGCATTGTTGAAGTAGTCGAGCTGATAGAACCAGTACGTGTCGTCCGGGTTTTGGGGATACCACCTCCCGGTGATCTTCACGTTGACGGGAACCAACTGCCCGTTCTTTTCCCAAACCATGGCGATGCGGTCGCCCACTTCGAGGCCATTCTCGTCAAGGCCTGCGGTAGCCATGATGGCCTCGATGTCGCCGCTGGCATCTTTTCGGGGTTCAGGCATCCTGCCGTCGAGGATCTTGACGTGCTGCTCGAAGTCGCGGATGTACGCGAGGAAGCCGTAGCCGGCGAACTCGCGGCCCGTCAGGGACTGGTCGTCGGTACGTGACAAGAGCGGCAGCGAGTCAGTCTGGCCATACGTTACATAGAGCCGGCGCGGAATGCCGATGACGCTGGCTGCGTCGTCAGTCAAATATTGATTGGCTTTGGCGTAGTCGCCAAGCGTGATGGGTTTGAAGACGTTGCCGGTGGACACGGGAGCAGGAGCGGCGGGCGCAGCAGCACCGGTACCGCCTGTCCCTGCAGCCGCTCCGGCGGTGCCGGGCGCTGGCGCCGCGCTCCCTTGCGCTGCAAGAGAGGTCCCTCCTTTGGCTGCGGATGCGTCCTCAAAGTGACGCAGCAGAATTGAGGATTTTGGTTGAACCTGGTCGGTGCTGATAGTCAGCTGCCGGCGCAAGAGCGCCTCACTCATGCCCTCGGAATATAGAGGTATGCTGGAAACCAGCGTCACGGTGATGACCAGCCCTATAACTGATGCAAGGATCAGCGTGAAATTGTTGGCGATCCTTTTGAGGACCATCCTGAAAACGGAAAATGCGGCAAGCATTGTTGGCTAGCGCCGGATCCGAAGAGAGACCGTCAAGTGGATGGATTCGGCGCTCACTCGCGGGAAACCAGATTCAACGCCTGATTAGCTTCCTGCAAGGATCGGCATACCCTCATCCAGACCGCTGACGACCTCCGTTTCAACGTCCGTGGAAATACCAATTTCTACGTTTCGCGAGCGTTTCACGGTGCCGTCCATGTACTCCACAAACCGACGCTTGCCGACCGTGCGGATTGCCTGAGTTGGGATAAGCAGGACATCGTCTTTCTTCTGAACCACGATCTGAACGCGCGCGTTCATGCCTAACTGGGCACCGGGTCGCGTCCATTCCACTGTGATCTTGGTGTTCTTGTCGGCTACTACGCCCTGCTGGGTAACAACCGAGCTGGGAAGCGTCTGAACGGTGCCGTTGATCGTCTGGCCTGGGAACGCATCCAGCGAGATTAAAGCGCGCTGCCCCACCGCCAGCTTCGGCATGTCAGACTCGGCGATCTGGGCATTGATGAGCAAGTTGGCCGGGCTTGAGAGAGAGATCACCGGATTGAACGCTTGTACATTGTCACCAGACTTGCCGTTAACCTTTGTGACCTTGCCGTCGAAGGGCGCCACAATCCGCGCGTCAGAGTAATTGCCCTCTAGCTGATCCAAATCCAGCTTAGCCTTCTCTACGTCCTTCTGGAGTGATTGCAGGTCAAAGGTCGTCCCCGCACGGGTCGCAGTAAGCTTCTGGCGCTCGATGTCCAGCTGCGCACGGGCCTTCTCCACATCAAGCTGGGCCTTCTCGACCTTGCTCTGCTGCTCGCGAATATCAAACTCATTTGTACCGCGCAGCACGCCCTCCAGCTTCACCTGCGCCGCCGACACGGCAGCTTCGCTGCTGGGGATGGCCAAACGTGCGCTCTCCACCGCGAGTTGCAGGGAGTTGATCTCATTGTTGATCTGCGCTAAATCCTGCTCGGACGGCGGCCTCTGCAGCGCCTCCAGCTTAGTTATCGCCAGGTCGTACGCTACCCGTGCGGTCTGTGCGTCAAATGGGTTTGGCGCGCGCAAGCGCGCAATATCGTTCTCCGCCGCGAGCACCGCTTGCTCGGCAAGTCGAACGTCCCAAGCATTGACCTGTTGGTTCTGAATCGACGCTTGTTTGTTCCTGGCAATTTCCACGTTGAGCTCTGCGGTGCGAATATCCGCCTCGCGCTGCGCCTGTGTACCCGTGGCGACCGAACGCGATTGCTCTAGCTTGATTTCTGCGGCGCGCACCGCGATCTCGGCATTGGCGACATCTTCTGCCTTCACGGGTGGCGCGTCACGAACTTGCGCGAGCTTGGTGCGCGCCTGCTCCAGCTTGATCTCGGACTGCTGGACATCCTCTATCCGCGGCCCTTGCATAGATCGCTGAACGGAAATGCGGCGAGTCTCTAGCTCCGCTTGCGCCACAGCAATGGCGTCCGGAGAGGGACCGGTGAATTTGTAGCCTAGATCAACTTGCTTGGCGGCAAGCTGCGCCTCCTTGGTGGCGAGGTCGAGGCGCGACTTCTCTAGACCCGCAATGGCCTGCGCAACGCCTGCCTCGGCGCCCTTTATGTCCGCGTCCTGCGGGCCGCCGCCCAACTTCTCAAGCTGCAGGGCGGCCTGGCTCAGGTTAATCTGCGCAACGTCGAAGGATGAAACCTCATCAGCCGTCTCATCCAGAACGCCCTTGGAACGCGCCTTGTCGTGCGCGATTTGGGCGTTGTCCAGCGTGGCCCTCGCCTTGCCGATCCGCGTGACCAGGTCGCCGGTCTCCTGCTCGGCCAGCACCTGCCCAGCCTTCACTTCTTGCCCGGTCTCAATGAAGATGCCGCGCAGCCGGTTAGTGGTTCTAAAGTAGAGCTCCGCCTCCTGCGAGGAGATGACCCGGCCTATGACTTTGATGGAGTCCTGGACCGTGCCCCGGCGAACCGTTGCCTCCGGGCGTGTTTGACTCGTGCTCGTGCTGGGAGCAACGGTAGGCTCTGGCGCTGCGTTGCCGAGGCCGCGCGCGCCGATAGGCAGCTCACAGCCGCCCAGGATGACGGCTCCCGCCGTCAGGAGCGCCGCAACGCGGTACATGGGGCGATGTAGTTCAGCCATCCCTCTCTCTTAAACGAGGCGGAAGACACACAGCTTCGGCACTGACGTTCACGTGAGAGTTTAGGGAAGCCCCAGGAGAACGTCAAACCGCTGATAGGATTGGCGCAGAGATATTGCGTCTTCTTAACTAATAGTGGTCGCACCAGTGGTCGAGCCGCCTGCATCTGAGTCCCCCGGCGACGATTCGCCTTGCCTGATTCCGGCTGTTCGTTTGGCCGAACGCCTGAACGCGCTGCCTCGCCAACCGGGCGTCTATCTCATGAGGGACGGCCAGGGCCGCGTGATCTACGTCGGCAAGGCGGGCGTGCTGCGCAACCGTGTCCGATCCTACTTTGGTAGCCAGGATGACCTTGGTCCCAAGACACGCGCCATGGTTTCGCGCGTGTCCGACTTTGAGTACATCGTCACAGGGTCAGAGAAGGAAGCGCTACTGCTGGAGAGCAACCTCCTCAAGGAGCATCGCCCGCGCTACAACATCAAGCTGCGGGACGATAAGCAGTATCTCTATTTGAAGGTCGGCAAGCAGCAGAAGTACCCGCGTGTCTACACCGCGCGTCAGGTGGCCAACGACGGCGCGCGCTACTTTGGGCCATACACCAACGCCCAGGCGCTACGCGAGACCATCAAGCATCTACAGCGCCTCTTCCAGTTCCGCACCTGCGCGCTTGATCTTGAAAAGGTCTATCAGCGGCCCTGTCTCCTATTTCACATCAAGCGCTGCTCCGGTCCCTGCATCCGCGCCGTGGACGATGCCGGATACAGCAAGGGCATTGATGAGTTGATCTGGTTCGTAGAAGGCAAGCACGACCTGGTGGTGGATCAGCTAGAGACCGACATGGCGGCCGCCGCCGAGAATCTCCAGTTCGAGCGCGCGGCCGCCATCCGCGACCGCCTGGCGGCGGCGCAGAAAGTAGCCGAGCGGCAGCGGATTACCAGTGTCGGCCGCGGCGATCTGGACGCCATCTCGTACGCGCAGCAAGACGGCGAGGTGGCCGTCCAGGTGTTCGCCGTGCGGGAAGACAAGATCGTGGGGCGCGAGGAGTTTGTTTTGCAAGACGCGGAAGGCGCGCCTCAGTCTGAGATCCTGGCGCAGTTCCTCCAGCAGTACTACGACCGCGCGACGTACGTCCCGCCGACCATTCTTGTGCCACACGAGGCAGAGGCGGCGAAAACGATCGAGGCTTGGCTGACTGACCGGCGCATGAGTCGCGTTCACTTAGAGGTGCCGCAGCGAGGCAGCAAGAAGCAGTTGATGGACCTAGTCACGCAGAACGCGGGCGAGGCGCTGGAGCGGATGAAGCTCAAGTGGCTGCAAGACGAGCGCAAGACGCGCGGCGCCGTCCGGGAGCTGGGCGAGGCGCTTGGCTTGCCCGATCCGCCACGGCGCATCGAGTGCTATGACATCTCCCACATCCAAGGCACGTCAACGGTGGCGTCCATGGTCGTCTTTGAGGACGGGCGTCCAGCCCGCCACGCCTACCGTCGCTTTCGCATGAAAGCGGGCGATCAAAACGACGACTTCGCGTCCATGCATGAAGTCATCACGCGACGCTTCAAGCGCGCGACCGCGGCACCTTCAACGTCCGCACCTCCAGCAACCACCGCACTGGCTGAAGCCGCACCACAACTGAGCAATCTGGAAGATGAGCGGATCGTCGCGGCGGCCGAGCAGAGTGGCGCCGTCCCCGAGAATGCGGGCGAGGCCGGGCTCGCTGACACCGAGGAGGCGCCGTCGGCGGAGTCGGATGCCAAAGGTTGGGCAATCCTGCCCGACCTCGTGATTATCGACGGCGGCAAAGGACAGCTCAGCGCAGCCTTGGAAGCCATGCAGGAGGTGGGCGCCCCGGCCGTTCCCACGGTGGGGCTGGCCAAGGAGCGCGAGGAGATCTTCCGACCCGGCCATTCTGATCCGCTCTTGCTGCCGCGTGCGTCGCAGGCGCTCTATTTGGTGCAGCGCGTGCGTGATGAGGCGCACCGCTTCGCCGTGACCTACCACCAGCTTGTGCGCAAGAAGCGCATGGTTGGGTCTCGCCTGGATACGGTGAGCGGCATTGGCCCCAAGCGAAAGAAGGCGTTGATCCAGCGCTTCGGCTCGGTTGATTGCATCAAGCGCGCGTCGGATGAGGAGCTGCTCTCCATGCCCGGCATTAATGATGAGCTACTCGAACGCCTGAGAGAGCAGCTGTAACCCCACAAACTTCTCACCGGAAGCGCGTTGACGCCCCAGAGAGGGCAGGATAGAGTTGAGGGGCGCCCAACGGCGCCCTTTTTCCATGTCCCGCTCGCCCAGGACGTTCGCTGTCAGCGCCGCCGGTCGCGCCCTTGGCGCGCTCTTTCCGCGCCGCGCCGCACCTGACCCTGCAACCATCCGCAAGCTGCTGGTGATCAAGCCCGCAGCGCACGGCGACATCCTCTTCGCGTCCGCCGCCATTGACCAGTTGCGCTGCGGGTACCCAGAAGCGGAGATCACCCTCGCGGTCAGCCAATGGTTCGTTGAGTTGGCGCACAACGTTCCGGGTGTTGACCATGTGCTGGATAGCGGTAGGTTCGGCACGCCCGGCCGCTTTGGGCTGATGGATGCCTGGCGATTTTCACGCCGGCTGGCGGTGGAGCGCTTTAATCTCGCCGTCGTGCTGGATCGATCTCCCAAAGTGGCAATTGCCCCCTGGCTGGCCGGAATCCCGAATCGCGCGGGCATCGACAGCTCCGGGCGTGGCTTTGCCCTGACGCTCCGCGTGCCGTGGGACCGTCCGACCCACGAGGTAGACCTGATGCTGGACGTGGTACGTGCGCTCGGCGTGGAGGTCTCTGATCCAATGCTGCGCTACGAGCCGGCCGGCGAGCACGTGCGCTACGCGGACAGGCTGCTCCAGGAGTGGGATCTCGCGGGTGAAGCGCCCGTGGTGGTGATCCATCCCGGCGGTGCGAGCAACCCCGGCATGGTGATGCCGTCCAAGCGGTGGCCCGCGCCCCGATTCTCCGATCTGGCGGACCGGCTAGTGGAGGCTACCGGCGCGCGCATTGTGGTCGTGGGCCACGGCGCGGACGCGCCCATCTCGCGCCAGATGCGCCTTGGAATGAAGCACCCGTCGGTTGACCTGGTTGGCCAGACAACCATCGGACAATTAGGCGCGCTCTTGAAAAGAGCCAGCCTCTACATCGGCAACGATTCCCTCCCGTTGCACCTGGGAGTCGCCGCTGGCACACCCGTAGTGGGCCTATTTGGCCCAACCGATCCCGCCATCAACGGTCCCTACCGTGGCTCTGGCATTGGGTTAGTTGACGAAAAGGCGTGCTCACAGCGCCGCGCATTCCAGCCCGGACCGCTCCAGTCATGCCTAAACTGCACCTGTATAGAGCTGATCACGGTTGAACGAGCCGCCGGTGCGGCCGCACAACTCCTTCGCACCTCCGCGCCAAGGAGATCCGAAAGCAGTAGGTAGCCGCATTACGTTGGGCGCGCTGTATCGTTAGCGCGCACCGTGCTCCTCGCGCTCGATGTCGGTAACACCCACGCGGTAGGCGGCCTCTTTGACGGCGACCGGTTGGTCACGGGCTGGCGCGTCAACACGCAGGCGAACGCTACCCCCGATGAGCTTGCAGTGCTCTGGCACGGGCTCTTGGCGACGCGGAGCGTTGACGTAGCCATGCTAGAAGGTGCGTGCCTCGCCAGCGTCGTTCCGGCGGCCACACCCAGCTACCTTCAGCTCTTACAGGAATCGCTGCGCCTACGCACCGTTGTCATCGGCGTAGGAATAGACCTCGGTCTTGAGGTACAGGTGGCTAACCCACACGAGGCTGGCGCCGACCGCATTGCCAACGCACTGGCAGCACGCGAGCGGTACGGCAAGCCGGCCATCGTGGTCGACTTTGGCACCACCACCAACTTCGACGTCGTCTCGGCCGGTGGGAACTACATCGGCGGCGCGCTGGCGCCGGGAGTCACCGCTTCCCTTGAAGCGCTGGTTGGCAAGGCGGCCAAGCTCTTCCGCGTGCCGTTGGTCAAGCCACCGGCCGCCATTGGGCGCGACACGACTACCGCCATGCAGTCCGGCGCAGTCTTCGGCTATGTTGGGCTGGTGGAGGGACTGGTGGACCGTATCCGAGCGGAGCTAGGCGGCAGCGCCACCACCGTTGCCACTGGTGGTCTGGCTCGCCTAATCGCACCGGAGACCGACCGCATCCAGCACGTCGATCCCGATCTGACTCTCCACGGTATCCGGCTGATCTGGGAGCGCAACCGGCCGTGAACGTCAAGGGAAAGCGCGTCGTGCTTGGCGTGACCGGCTCAATTGCGTGTTTCAAGGCGGCGCAGCTTTGCAGCACGCTGGTGCAGTTGGGCGCCGTTGTTGACGTAATCCTGACCGAGTCAGCGCAGAAGTTCATCACGCCACTCACGTTTCAGGCCCTCACGCGGCGCCCAGTCTATACCGACCTCTACGATGTGCTGCCCGATCTGAGCAGCGCGCACGTCGAAGTGGGAATGCGCGCGGACGTACTGGTCGTCTGCCCCGCGTCGGCCACCACGCTCTCACGCCTGGCACACGGCTCCGCTGAGGACATGCTCTCCTGTACCGCCCTGGCCACAGGCGCGCCGCTAGTGATCGCACCCGCAATGAACGTGAATATGTGGCAGCACCCTGCAACTCAAGCCAACATGACGCTGCTGCGTGAACGCGGCGCGATTCAGGTTGGGCCCGTGGACGGCCGCCTGGCCGAAGGCATCACCGGCATGGGCCGCCTTGCCCCACTGGAGGATGTGGTGGCTGCCGTCCGTGTGGCGCTCAACAAGCCCGGAACGCTGTCCGGCCGGAGGGTGGTGGTTTCCGCCGGAGGCACGCAAGAACCGCTTGACCCGGTGCGGTACATCGGTAACCGGTCCAGCGGCAAGATGGGCTACGCGCTGGCGGAAGCGGCGCGCGACCGCGGCGCAGCGGTGACGCTGGTCAGCGGTCCCTCCGCGCTTGCCGCGCCCTGGGGCGTACACATCGAGCGCGTGGAAACCGCGAGCGAGATGTTGGCAACAATCCTTGCCGCAAGCGACGGCGCAGACGCCCTCATCATGTCTGCCGCGGTAGCGGACTTCCGACCGGAGAGCGCCGCGGAGCACAAGATCAAGAAGCAGACTGGCGACGCGTTGGCGCTGCGCTTGGTACAGAACGACGACATCCTGAAACGCGTGCATGAACGCTTCGGAGACCGGCTCATCAAGATCGGCTTCGCCGCCGAGTCGCGGGACGTTGTGGAAGAGGCTGCAAGAAAGCTCTCGGCCAAGGGACTCCACCTCATCTGCGCCAACGACGTGACCGAGGCAGGCAGCGGCTTTGGCACCGACACCAACCGCGTGATCCTGCTTGGCCGCGACGGCACGCGGGAAGATCTCCCTCTCCTGGCCAAGGATGCCGTGGCGGAGCGCATCCTCGACCGGTTGGAGCAGCTCCTGCCGCTACGTCAACTCTAGCTCTTCCAACACTACGGCGATCCCGTCTTCGTCGTTGGAAGGGGCCACGCGGTCGGCTGCCAATCTTGCCTCTGAAGTTCCGTTAGCCATGCAGACGCCCAACCCGGCGAACTCAAGCATCTCCAGATCGTTCACGTTGTCGCCAAAGGCTATGACCTCCGCCGGCGTGCAGCCAAGCCGGTTGCACACCTCCTGTAGGGCGTGAGCCTTGGACGTGGTTGGGCCGACGATCTCAATGGCGCCGCCTGCGGTGAACTGGTTCTTGGAAAAGATCACGCGCCAGAGCGGACGGGCCTCGGTCGGACCGCCCTGCGCCGGTGGATCGACGGAGGGCTTCGGCGGCGCATGGCCGGTGAGCACCTCATTGAGCGCTTCCAGCCGCGCCAGCGTGTCAAACGCAATCAACTCGATGGGCTCGTGCTCAAGCAGCGCGCCGTTCAGCTCGTGAACGTGCGGAAAGCCGCCCAGCGCAACATCGCGCTCCACGTACGCCGCGACGCGGACGTTTGCGCGCCAGTCACCAGACACCCACAGCGTCTCCGGCTGGTGGGCGTTTCCGAATACCAGCGCGGGCATGCCCATCTGCGTGAGGATCTCAAGCGCGGCGTGCGCCGCCGCGAGCGGCATATGCGCGTGCGCGATGATGTCATCGTTGAGCCAGGTCACCGCGCCCTGGCTTGCCACCAGGAAGTACGGCAACCCAAGCCCCTGAACTACCGGCACCGCTGTCCGGCGACGGCGTCCAGTGGCGATTGCGAGCGCCGCGCCGTTCTTCTGCGCTGCCGCCAAGGCACGCCTCGTCCGTTCGGAAATGGTGCCGTCGCTTCGCAAGAGCGTGCCGTCCACGTCCACGGCAACCAGGCGAAAGCCCATCTGTAACGATTCTAGCTATACCGATCCGAACGAGCACCTCCCACGATGTCGCCTGACCTTGCCGCCGCTTGGGACTCAATGTGTTCGCCGGTCCGGTCACGCTATGCGACGCAGGCTACACCGGGCCGCGCGCGACGGGTGGTATCGGGTCTGCTTCGATGGGAGGTCGCACGCCGCCTTAGCGGCGCAGGCGACCCTGGAGTGCTCTCCGTAAATGCGCGCATCCTCGTCGTGCAGCCCGATCACCTGGGCGGCGTGCTCGCCTCGACCCCGGCACTCCGGCTGCTCAAGGCATCGCTCCCCACCGCTGAGATCACGGTTCTCGCCGGTCCGTGGGGCGCCGACGTAGCGGAGCATTGCCCGGCGGTCGATCGCGTAAGGACGTGTCGCTTTCCAACGTTTGAGCGCGGCCCGGCTGGCGCCGCCACCGCGCGTCGCGCGCTAGCCAGGGTGGAGCCGTACCAGCGACTGCTGGCCGAAGCGGAAACTCTGCGGGCTGAGCGATTTGATCTGGCGCTCGTGCTTGTCCCGGACTACTGGTCGGCGGCGCTTGTGGCGCTTGCCAGAATCCCACGGCGCATAGGGCTAGCGGATGGCCAGACGGACGCTTTTCTCACGCAGGTGATTCCAGCAGTCCGGCCGCCGGTTGGCAAACTCTCCGACCGGCCGGAGGCTGATCATGTCACCACGCAGCAGCTTCGTCTCGCCGCCCAGGTGCCGCCGCTCGCGGAGCGCGCCGTGCCACCCAACCTGGACCGCTCGATGAGCTATGAGCCGTCCGCCGGCGACCGAGCCAGCGCCGTGCGCGTGTGGCGAGCGCACGATCTCGACGAGGCGAAGGCCGTGCTCGCCATTCATCCCGCGCCGGGCGGGGCGCCAAAGCGCTGGTCCTCGGAGCGATTCGCCATGCTTGCCAATCACTTTGCCGGCCGCCATGGAACGCGCGTCGTGATCACGGGCGGGCCGGATGACCTGGAGGAGGCGCGAACGGTGGCGGCCGCCTGCCGTCAGCAGCCCGTGGTGCTCGCCGGGCAGACATCGTTCGGCACGCTGGCGGCGCTGTTCGAGCGTTGCCGGGCAGTGCTGGGTACCGACAACGGCGCCCTCCACTTGGCCACGGCAATGGGCGTCCCAAGCCTCCGGCTGTTCGGTCCAACCGACGCCCGCGTCTGGTCAGGCTGGACCGGCGCGATGGCGACAAGCCCTTTGACGCTCTCAATTCAGTCTCCCCGGCTCTGTTCACCGTGCCACCGGCTTGATGTCCCGGACTGGCGAACGATCCCCGGCGTCAAGGGCGACTCCTATCCGTGCATGGCGGACGTGCCGGCGGATGCCGTCATCGCCCTCGCCGACCAACTTTGGAGAGACGCGTTCCGGTGACGCTTAAGTCACTCCTACGGCGCGCGTACCGGCTCGTCTTTGCGCTGACGGTTGCGCTCTACGGACTGTTCCTGGGTCGGCCGGCGCGCATCGCGCCGGCCAATCCCAACCGCGTCCTTGTGCTCCGCTTTGGCTTGCTTGGAGACGGCATCCTGCTGACACCGGCGCTGCGACTGCTGCGGGAAGCGTGGCCGGAGGCGCGTATTGACGTGCTCGCAACGCCGGTTCAGGTTCCCGTTTTCGAGCCGCCGGCGTTAGTTGACCGCGTGCACGTCTGGGCTGCGGGGGACCTATGGGAGCTGCGGGATGCAATCCGACCCCAGCGCTGGGTTTCGGCATGGCGAACCGTTGCCGCGCTGCGTCGGGAACGGTACGACGCGATCCTCTCGTGCTACGGTCCACTCGGTTCCGCCCTTGCACTGGTCGCCGGTGCGCCTCGACGGATAGGCTACGCCAGCGAAGCGCTGCCCGGCACCCTGACAGACCCGCTCCCCGGCGCGCGCTGGGACGGACCGGGGCACGACGCCGAGTACAACGTCGAGATTGTACGCGCCCTAGGCACCGCCAGTCCGGCGCCGGACTCCCTAGTCCAGGTGACCAACAAAGCCCGGTCGGCCGTAGCAAAGCTCCTTCCCCTAGCGCAAGGGGTGCTCTGTGTGCTGCATCCAGGCGCGGCCAACGGCCAGGCC
>Ga0136611_10001311_pt1 | contig 17238 bp, 22 predicted proteins | sample AntDrymUQ2232306_2_FD_106645 | JGI IMG/M metagenome (GOLD analysis project Ga0136611, IMG submission 106645) | Polar desert sand microbial communities from Dry Valleys, Antarctica - metaG UQ223 (23.06) | ecosystem: Environmental > Terrestrial > Soil > Desert | place: Antarctica: Dry Valley...
TAGCTTCAACGTCTTGCACACCCCCGAAATTGAGGAGCGCCGGGACCTTCTCTCGGCCCAGCAAAACGCCTTGGGGGGGATCGACGCTATCCGCGCCGCCGTCCGTCACTACGCCGTCCGTGACGAAATCGACCTAGCCGCCAAACCCCGGGACCGGACGTGCTGGCCGAACGCCCGTCGTGCCCTACTCGCAGGAGCCGAGGAGGCGCCCTACGTCATCGTCATCACCGACGATATGCTGCCGGGCGTTGGCTTCTTCGACGCCGTCCGTCAAATGATCCGGGTGCGCCCCGTCCACCCCATCGGGCTGTTCACCCTGAGACGGAACATCGCCAAGACGGTTCGCGACCGAGGAGACCGGTGGTTTACGAGTACGGGAGGAATCTACGGCAACGGCTACCTGCTACCGGCGGCCACGGCCCGTGCGGCCGTGGCGTGGTGCGACTCGCATATCTCGCCTGCCTACCCTCACGATGACCGACGGGTGAGTGCCTACCTGATGCGAACCGGCCAACGGGTGTGGCAACCGATGCCCTCCCCCATGGAGCATGTCGGCGCCGGAACGTCCACGCTAGGCCAGGCCAACCGGAACCGACTCGCCGGGTGGTACGAAGCGGACCTAACCGGATTCGACTACACCGTGGTGCCCGCCGACCCCGTCTACTTGGCGAGTGGTGGACGTGGGGCGCACGCGGACCTGATCGCTAGCCCGAAATACCAGATCGGGGAGGATTGGTGAACGTGCTGCCAGTCAGCCTGAACGTCCTGCACGTTCCCGATGTCGAGGAGCGACGCGTTCTCTTGGCATCCCAGCAGGATGCGTTGGGCGGTATCGACCGTATCCGCGAGTCGGTGCGCGACTATGCGATCCACTCGGACCGGGACCTTCCGGCGGACCCCCGGAAACGCTCCGCATGGCCGAACGCCCGGCGGGCGCTGCTGGCCGGTGCCGAACAGGCTCCCTACGTGATGGTCTTGCAAGACGACATGCTCCCGGCCAAAGGCTTCTTCGGCGCGGTGCGTCAGATGCTACGGGTACGACCGGCGCACCCCATTGGGTTGTTCACCCTCAGGCGCAAGATCGCCGGGGCCGTTCCCGTCCGAGGAGACCGGTGGTTCAGCAGCACCGGCGGCGTTCACGGTGGGGGATACATCCTACCGGCGGCGATGGCTCGGGACGTGGTGGCGTGGTGCGACTCGCACATCTCCGCCGACTACCGGCACGACGATGGCCGGATTAGCGCGTACTTGATGCGGGCGGGGCAACGACTCTGGCAGCCCTTACCGTCGCCGATTGAACACGTCGGCGCTGGCACGTCCACCCTTGGGTCGGCGAACCGCAACCGGGTTGCCGCGTGGTTTGAGCCGGACATCACGGGATTCGACTACACCGAGATGCCCGCCGACCCGATGCACTTTGCGGGAGGCGGCAAGGCAACGGCCACGACGCTCATTCGAAGCACGACCTATCACATCGGGGGTGATTGGTGAGCGAGGTACAGCAGATCGGCCCGCACCGGATTCACCACTCGGACATCCAACGTGGTGCCGAATCCTTGATGGGCGACGAAAACGCGTGGATCACCTACGTTGACCCGCCATGGGGGCCGGGTCACATCAAGCTGTTTGCCACCATGAACAAGAAGCAGACGGGCCAGGACGTATCCCCCATGCTGCTGGAACCGTTCCTCTCGGCGCTATTCGACCTAGTGACCCGGCACACCGATGCCTACCTGATCGTTGAATACGGGGTGCGGTGGAGGAACGTCGTTCAACGTATCGGCGCCGATCATGGGTGGCACCCCGAACGCGTGGTGCCCGTGGAGTACGCGTCCGGCAACCGACTGCTCCCGGTGGACTTGCACCTATTCGCCAAGCCGGGATTCACCTATCCGCCGCGATACGGCGATGACTTGCACGGTGTGACCGGATACAACCTAGTCCGTCGCGCGGTGCGTCCACTCGCCCGCCCGGGCCTGATCCTACTTGACCCGTGTTGCGGGATGGGCCTATCGGCCCGTGCGGCGCTATCCGCGCAGATGCGTTTCCGGGGCATGGAGTTCAACGCCCACCGACTCGCCAAAACGGCGATGCTGCTGGCATGAAAATCTACCTGGAGCAGAACGTCTACGATGCCGCGCTAGACCGCATCCGCCGGGTCTACTCGGAATTCCCGGTGGTCGTGGTCAATTGGTCGGGCGGCAAGGACTCCGTTGTCCTCCTGCAAATGACGCTCATCGTTGCCGAGGAGCTAGGCCGTCTACCGTTGCCAGTGATGTGGTTGGACCAGGAGGCTGAGTGGCAGTCCGTGGTGGACTTTAGCCGGGACATGTTCGCCGATCCACGGGTGGACCCCTATTGGCTCCAAATGCCCATCCGGATTAGCAACGCCACGTCCGCCGAAAGCGGCTACCAGTACTGCTGGAAGGAGGGAGAGGAATGGTTGCGAGACAAGGAACCCGGTAGCTACAAGGAGAACATCACCGGGTCGGACCTCTTTGCCCAAACCCTATCGGCGTTCCCGACCGCGTTCTTCCCGGGGGTGCGAGTGGCGCAACTGGCCGGGGTGCGTGCCGAGGAGTCCCCCGCTCGCCTCAATGGCCTAACGTCCTACGCGACCTATAAGGACATCACGTGGGGGAACAGCAAGACGAAGGACACGGCCAACTTCGTGTTCTACCCGCTCTACGATTGGGACTTTCGCGATGTTTGGAAGTCGATCCACGACAACGGCTGGCCCTACTGCTCGCTGTATGACGCCATGTATCAATGGGGCGTGCCGGTCCGCAATATGCGCGTGTCCAACGTCCACCACGCCACGGCCATCAATAGCCTGACGATGATGCAGGAGATAGAACCCGAGACGTGGGACGCCGTCGTCAACCGGGTGTCCGGGGTGAACGCCGTCGCCCACGTCCGAGAGGCCTACCGCTCACCCCGAGAGGTGCCATGGATGTTCACCGGGTGGGAACAGTACAGGGACTACCTGCTAGACCACCTGATCACCGATGACGCCCACAAGGCCATGTTTCGACTGCACTTTCACGGTGACGATAAAAACTACAAGGAGGAGGCTCACGAGTCGCTACACCGGATGCAGATAGCCGCGATCCTGACCAATGACTACAAGGGCGTCAAACGCAAGGGCTACCATGCCGCGAACGGCCGATTCAGCAAGAACAAGGGGCGCCGCCATGGACGACTCGCCATCAATACCGCATGACACCATCCCGACCATGGAGGCCGTCGGCGCTCTGACCCGGGTGCTCGCGGATGCGACCCCGGAACGACGCCGGGCGATCATTGACGCCGTCCAACGGATACTCCACGCCCACTCGCCCCAAGCGCACCATCCGATAGACCGCGTCCTCTGGGTGCCGCTGGAACAAGTAGACCCGAACGACTACAACCCCAATAGCGTCGCCCGCACCGAAATGGCCCTGCTCGCCACGTCGATTCGCCACGACGGCTACACCCAACCTATCGTCACCATCTACGACCCGGATACCGACCGCTACACCATCGTTGACGGGTTCCACCGCTACTTCACCATGCGCACCGACCAAGCCATCTTCAACGCGACCGGGGGCATGCTCCCTATCGTCGTTATCGACAAAGACCCCAATGACCGCATGGCCTCTACCATCCGGCACAACCGCGCCAGGGGTAAGCACTCCATCACGGGCATGTCGAACATGGTGTTCCAACTGCTCGACAACGGGTGGGAGGACCATGCCATCTGCAACGAATTGGGCATGTCCCCCGAGGAGCTACTACGGCTCAAACACATCACCGGATTTAGCAAGCTCTTTGCCGATGTAGAATATCGGCGCTCCTGGGTCACCGGGCGCCAAATCCGCATCGCCAAGGAATACGCCGCCACCCACTCGGAGGAGGACACGACATGACCCGAGGTCGCCAATTGCTCTACACCGATGAACGCGTTGAGGAGGTCTTGGCGGGCATCGCCACCGGCCTAACCGATAAAGACGCCGCACTCTCCGCTGGCCTAAGCGAGGATACGTTCGGCTACTGGATGAATGGGCGCCGTGGGGCGAAGGCGGACTTCGCGGATCGTGTTACGCGTGCGAGGGCGCAAAGGACCCGCCTTTGGTTAGGTGGTATCCGTCGTGCTGCCGCGAATGGTGACTGGCGTGCGTATGCAGAGCTACTAGATCGCTGTTCGCCGGACTACCGCAAAACGAACAAGCACGAAGTGTCTGGCCCGGCCGGGTCGCCGATCCAACACGAGGTCACGATGCTGGACGATGCGGTGCGTCGGATCGCCGCCGCAGAGGGGTTGTCCTACGAAGAAGTGCTGGCCGAGGCAAAGGTGGTCTTAGCCGGGGGCTGAGAGAACAAATGTTCTACAGCGAAGCCGAATGCTGACCCGCGCTGCCGGGTGGGTGGTAAGGGGGACGGGTGGTCACGGCGGAACGGGCGGCACAGATTCACGTCGTCTCGCAGAACGCGGCCAACCGGGTGCGTGCCCGTAGCCACCTGATCCCGTTCGCCGTGCGCGTCCAACCGGGGTACCAACCGTCGGCGGTGCATTACCTGATCGCGTCCTACCTGGAACGGATCGACCGGCGCGACATCACCCGGCTCATCGTGGAAATCCCCCCACGTCACGGCAAGACCAACCTGATTAGTGAGCTATTCCCGGCGTGGTATCTCGGACGCCACCCAGACCAACGGATCATCGGCACATCCTACGCGGGCGGTCTTGCTAACCGGATCAGTCGCCGGGCGAGGAACGTATTGGACTCGCCCCTCTGGCCCTTCCCGGATGTCGGCATTGCGAGGGACCTTGGCGCGGTGCAATCGTGGGACCTAGCCGGACACCGAGGAGGGTACATCGCCGCCGGTGTCGGCGGCGGTATCGGTGGTCACGGTGCCCACGTCCTGCTGATTGATGACCCGTTCAAGAATGCCATGGAGGCCGAATCGCATACCGTCCGCGAGTCGGTCTGGGAGTGGTACACGTCCACCGCCTACACCCGGCTGATGGAAGATAGCGCCGTCATCATCGTGTCAACCCGCTGGCACGAAGACGACCTGATCGGCCGTATCCTCCGGTCTCAAGATGCGGACCGGTGGACGGTGATTCACTTACCCGCCGTCGCGGAGGACGATGACGACCTACTCGGACGTGCCCCGGGAGAACCCCTCTGGCCCGAACGCTACCCGGCCGAATCGTTGGCCGTCATCAAGAACGTGGTCGGTGCCCGCTATTGGTCGGCGCTCTACCAGCAACGCCCGTCCCCGGCAGAGGGTGGCATCCTGCCCCGGGCGGGGTGGACGTTCTGGCACCCGCCGGGTCGCCCGTTGCCGCCGGTCAGTGTCCGCATGCTAGACGGGTCGCACCATCTCTGCCCGGTGCGAGAACTGCCAGAACGCATGGACCGCACCGATCAATCGTGGGACCTAGCCTTTCGGGACGGCGTCGAATCGACGGCGATGGGGCACGGTGTGGAGGGCGAGGGTGGATCGTTCGTCGTGGGTCAGGTGTGGAGCCAGTCCGGCGCCGACCTCTACCTACGGTCCCAACTACGGGCGCGACTCGGATTCGTCGGCACCATCTCGGCTATCCGCTCACTCCGAGAGCAGTGGCCGAACACCGGCGCGACCTACGTGGAGAACAAGGCCAACGGCCCGGCCGTGATTCAATCGCTACGCCGACAGATACCGGGCATCATTCCGGTGGAACCCGAAGGCGGAAAGGCTGCCCGGGCGGTCGCCGTCTCGCCGAACATCGAGTCCGGGAACGTGATGCTGCCGCACCCCGATATTGCCCCGTGGGTGTGGGACCTGATCGAGGAGGGCGCCACGTTCCCGAATGGCACCTATACTGACCAAATCGACGCGCTTACACAGGCCGTCAACAAGATGCTCGGAGAGGGCAACCGGTTCGTGGAAGTCGCGGACCAAGACGCGTTGGACGCCTATCGACGCATGATGACCGGGAGGTAACGGGGTGGATGTCTGGCACCGGGCGACGGCCCGTATGACAACCGAGCAGGCGAAGGACCGCGTTGCCGGTATCGTTGTCGTGCTACTGGCACTACTCGCAACCGTCGCCGCCGTCGGTGTCGTGGCGTCGTGGGTCCTGGTCATCGTGCTGGGCGTGGGCCGTATCGTTGAGGCGGTGACCTAGTGGTACGGATTCTCGCCCCCATTGAGACGCTAGGCTCCCGGGTCCGGTCCGGGCTAGGCGGCATGGACGGGGCGTCACCGTCCGCTGTTCGGCACCCCGTCAGCGAATTGCAGTTTTGGGCGGACCTCTTTGACGGCCGGGCCTTCGCGCCGGGCGACGTGTCCTATCAGGACTACCGTCACCGACTCGGACTACCGCCGACGTTCAGGATGATCTACAACCCGGCCAGCAGGCTGTTGGAGTTTTACGTCGGCTGGCTATTCCGGGGCGGCTGGCACATGGACGGCGCCGCGTCCCCGTCCGGCGTCCCCAACCTCGTGCCCTTCTCGCCGGATAGCTTCTCCGGTCCAACGGTCGCCGTGCGGGGCGAACAAACGGCCGCCATCCCCGCCGCCGTGATGCAGGCCTTGGAGTGGGCCGGGGGCACCGACGCGGTGGACCTCGTCGTCTCGGCGGGAACCCGTCTCGGATCGGTCCTATGGGAGCTGGTGGAGCAAGCGCCCGACCCCGAGGAGGGACGACGGGGCAAGGTCTACCCGGTTCCCGTCGAAGCCACCGACATCCTGGAACTAGAACTATCCTCTGCCCACAATGTCCGCCGCTACGTCATCGGGGGCTACTCTGTCCCCCACCCGGTCACGGGCGTCCCCGGCACCTACCGCAAGGAGGTGGACCGGGACCAAGTGCGAATATGGTACGGGCCGCAGGACAACCCGGACTACATCATTGACCATGGACTCGGCTTCTGCCCGGCGGTGTGGGTCAAGCACTTCGTGCGGTCCGGTCCGTGGGGGACGGCGCCTATCCGGTACGCTATTCCAATGGTGCTAGAAATCAACCGGTTGCTCTCTCGGACGGGAGACTGGGTGGACGCCTTCGTCCGGCAACCCATCTACATCGCGGGGGCCAAGGGGTTTGCGCGTCCGAACGACCTATCGGGTGACGTGGTGACGTTCGCCGATCCACGCGGCCTACAGGCTAACGCGCTGGATGTGTTGTTCGGCCCGGCCGGGTCATCCCCCATGCCGATGGTCGGGAACCTCCCGGTCGGAGAGGTCGGAACCCACCGCGACTACCTAGACGGGCTGATCGGATCGGACCTTCCCGAAATCATCGTTTGGCGAGAACTGCGAGAGCAGTCCGTCGTCACTGGCCCGGGGGCGTTGGCCATGGTCGGCGACTGCCGGGCGCGATACGACCAAGCCCAGAGGAACTACCATGCGGCCATCGTGCAGATGGGGCAAATGGCGTGCGCTATCGGCGGGCACCGACTGGCCGCCGGGGTATGGGGGAGCGGCGATGCGATCACCGAGCAGCACTTGAAGTTTGCCCCGTTCGGCCTAGACTCCTACGAGCGGGGGGAACTGGGGTTTAGCCTGGACCGCCTACCGCTGATCGAGCAGACGGCGACCGACCTCGCCGAGCAGGCGTTGGCCCGAGAGCGCGTGACCACCCCGCACGGCCTACGGGAAATCGGCTACTCGGACGAGGACATCTACGGAGAGGGATTGGTACCGGAAGTCCGGCCCGGTATCTACAAGCCACCGCAACCGGTACCGGCCGCGTTCGTGAATAACCCACCAGAAGGGAACGACGATGAGCAAGAGTAACTTCCTGGAAGATGCGATCCTGAATCACGTGTTTCGGGGCGTGGCCTTTCCGACACTACCGGCCTCCATATACGTGGCGCTACTGACCGCCGCGCCGACCGATGCGGGCGGGGGGACAGAGGTCACCGGCGGCGCCTATGCCCGGTCGGCGGTGACGCGGGCCGTCGGGTCGTTTGCGGCACCGACCGATAGCGCCGGGTCGCAGTCCACCACCAACACACCGGCGATCACGTTTCCGACCCCTACGGCGAACTGGGGTGCGGTGACGCATATCGCTATCTATGACGCCCTTACCGTCGGCAACATGTTGTATTCGGCGGCACTCGGAACACCGCGCACCATCAATAACGGCGACACCGCACCGTCCTTCGCCGCTGGCACGTTAACGATTCTCGAAGGATAGGATGTCCATGCCCCTATTTCGGATAATGAGTCAGGAAGACTTCACGCTGGACGTGGAGTACACGACTCAGGGCAAGGTGACGGGATTGGTCGGTCAATCGCTCTGGGACCGCACGGTCCACGGTGAAATGCATTTGATTGATGGGCGCGTGTTCGGCTATGACTTCCTGGCCGGAACGACGACCGTGCCCATCCCGGTCAACGTCGTGAACCTGGACTTCACCGTATTGGGAGATCCCGTCTGGGTCGGCGTCCACTCCTTCCGGGTCTGGTAGCCCACCGTGGCGATTGGGGTTCTGCCGAGCGTCGGCCAGACGGCAAAGGTCAACACGACCGATGCCTTCATCGACGTGACGATGCCGAGCGGCGTCGCGATTGGCACGGTCCTCGTGGCGACCGTCGTGGCACAGGGTGGCGACGCGACGACGATGCCCGTCCACGCTGATTGGACGCTCGCGGTCGATAACCGCACGACCGGGCAACCACGAATGTGGACGGCGTATCGCGTCGCGACCGGGACCGAGCCGGGGACGTATCGGTTCGTCCTCGCCCTTGCGACGCATCTCGCATCGGGGTCTATCGTCGCCTTTACCGGCGTGGACACGGCGACCCCCATGGACGTTGCGGGCGCGACCAACGTCACGTCTGCCACGGGCGCGACCGTGACCACCATCATCGCGCCGTCGCTGACGATGGTGACGGCGGGGTCATGGCTCATTACGGGCGCGGGCGTGGCGAGCGGGTCTATCACGCTGACCCACCCCGGCGGTATGACAGCGATTGTCGAGGTCGGGGGTCAGAGACAAGAACTGGCCTACGAAGAACGGGCCGCGTCGGGGGCGACGGGCACCCGGTCCTTCACGCTTTCGTCAGCCGGAAACGTCACGACGTGGAGTATTGCCCTCAGGGCGGGTCCGTCGGGTCGCATCTTCACGGCCGGTGCAGAATCGGGGACATTGAGCGAGTTGACGGCCTCGACGGGTAACATGACCGCGTCCACCGTGCGCCCCCATCGCGGTAGCTACAGTTACCGCTCGGACATCGGGGCTCCGTCGGTGGCGGCATTCGGCTGGAAGAGCTTTACCGGCGTGGTGGGCACGACGTACTACTTCCGCCATTACTACTACATCACGTCTTACCATCCCGCCGCGTTCGGCACCATGTTTCTGTCACGGATCAGAACCCCTGCCCTCGTGAACCTCCTCAGTATCCTCACGAGTGCAACGGGCATCATCTCCATTCGGAACGACGTTGCCAACGCCAACGTCGTCTCGTCGTCGGCCGGGGCTTTGCCGTTGAACACCTGGACGTTAATCGAGGCGGGCCTCTGCATCAACGCGGCGACCAACGACGACTACGTAGAACTGCGCATCAACGGGGTCAGCATCGGGTCTAATAGCATCCTCGACATGGGGACGGTTGCGCCGGGCCGATGGGAGATCGGGCAAATCAGCCTGAACGGTGGGTTGAACTACACCTACTTCTTTGACGCGGTGGCGCTGAACGCCTCAACGGGACTCACCGACAACTCCTGGCCCGGATTGATCACGCCCGGTCAGGCCGTCCGGCCCGTCGCCGACGTGGCGGACGGCACCTGGACCGACCAGCTCGGGGGGGTGTCCCTCTTCGCCGCCATCGATGAGGCAACGTCGAGCGACGCAGACTTCATCGAGTCGGCACTCTTGACGACGACCGCCGACGTATCCGAGGTCGCACTCGCCCCCATCACCGACCCAAACACCTTCGCCGACCATATCGTCCGATATCGGTATGGCAAGAACTTCGCGGGCGGAGACCGGGTGGACCTGACCGTATCACTACGACAGGGCACCGCGACCGAGATTGCGTCCTGGACGCATACTGACATCGCGGCCAGTCCAATCACCGTGGACCAAACCCTGACCGCCGCGCAGGCGGACGCCGTAACCGATTATAACGACCTCCGCCTCCGATTCAGCGCGTTCAAGGTCTAGGAGTCCACCGTGCCTGATAGCTTCATCCAGCTCCCGGCCGACAGTACCGGAAAATCCCTCCGGACGTTCAACCGGGGCACGGCGGGCCACGACCAATATGTCGTCCCGGTCGATCCCCGGAACGTGACGTTCCGGGGACGTGGGGCGACGTGGCGCATCCCTGGCCGGGCGGGGACGGTGGGGCAAAAGCTCGCGGCGATCCACAACGCGACCGGATCGACCGTCCTGCTTAACCTGAACCGGTTGAGCGTGGACGTGTCCACCACCGTCGTCAAGGCCGTGACCGTCCTGCCACCGATCATCCGCCTCCACCGGTTCACCGCCGTCCCCACCAACGGGACGGTCACGGCCAAGGTCGGACTTGACACCGCGTTGGGCACGAACGCCTCCGTGACCGCTTGGCAGGATGCCAGCGCGGACGGCACGTCAAGCGCCGCCGCCCTCACGGTCACGATCCCTGTCAATCAAATCCTGACCGAGGAGTTTGCCCCGAGACTCATCACCGCCGCCGGATACGAGCCTGCCGACCGTCTAACGTTCCTCGAAGGGTCCCCCGACGTGATGATCCGGGCCGGAGAGGGCATCGTCGTCGAACTCGCCTACAACTTGGCGACCATGAACCCCATCACGGACTTCTGGATCGTGCAAATCGACTGGGACGAATTCACCGTCTAACGGGGGTAGGTCGTGGCCTGGATTCGGTTTGCCTACGAACAGCCATGGCCCACCGACCGTCGGGCACGGGTCTATTGGGCTGATCTAGAGGCCCCCGTTCCCGGCGCCGTCTCGCACCCGCTGTCGGCCACCATCACCGGAACGAGTAGCACCACTGCCACCGGACTCGCCCTATCGCACCCGCTAACGGCAACCCCGGCCGGTGCGTCGTCAACCGCCGCCGGATTGCTCACGGTCGGACACGCCCTATCCGCGACGGCCACCGGCACGAGCAGCACCGCTGCGTCCGGCTTCGTGGTGGACCATCCGCTATCGGCCACCATCACCGGCACGAGCGGGGTGACCGCATCCCGCATCGCACTGGCCCAGCCTATGGCCGCGACGGCGACCGGCACGTCATCGGCGGCCATCACCACGCTTACCGTTGGCCACGCCCTAACCGCATCGGCCACTGGCACGAGCAGCACCACGGCGAACCGGATCGCCGTGGGCCATCCGCTCTCGGCGACCGCCGCCGGAACGTCCTCTACCGGCGCGACTCGCCTAACACTGACCCACCCCCTGACGGCCACCACCGCCGGGTCATCGTCGGTCACCGCTTCCCGGTTGGCACTCGCCCACCCGCTAACCGCCACGGCCACCGGAACCAGCGCGGTCACCGGATCGGCGCTTGCCCTCTCGCACCCGCTATCGGCAACCGCCGTCGGCACGTCATCGGCGACCGCGTTGAGCATCGCGCTCGCCCACCCGCTGACCGCATCGCCCGCTGGCACCAGCGCAGCGACGGCGACGTCGCTTACCGTGGGGCACGCTCTGTCCGCCACCGTGACTGGAACGAGCAGCACGACGGCGGCGCTTATCCCCGGTGGCACGACCCTAGCTGCGACTTTGACCGGCACGTCATCGTTGACCGCCGCACGACTTGCACTCAGCAACCCGCTCTCTGCGACCGCCGCTGGCACGAGCGCGACGATAGCCACGAGCGTCACCATCGGGCACCCGCTGACGGCGACCGCTAGCGGCACGTCATCGGTCACCGCGTCATCCGTGACCGCCGGGCATCCGCTATCGGCCATCATCACCGGCACATCATCGGCCAGCGCGACTCGGCTGAATGCGGGGCACCCGCTATCGGCCACCGTCGCCGGGTCATCTTCAACCACCGCCACTCTGGCCCCCACCGGCGCGACGATGTCCGCGACGATCAGGGGTACGTCATCTACCACGGCGAGTCGGCTTAGCGTGGCTCATCCGCTCACGGCCACCGTAGCGGGAACGTCCTCCGTCACCGCCGCGCTACCTGGCAGCGCCGCCGCGCTATCGGCCACCGTCGCCGGTACGTCCACCCTAACCGTCGCCCGAATCAGGATTGACCAACCGCTTGACGCGGCCATCGTCGGCGGGTCTTTCCTGACCGCGCCCCGGCTCATCGTCTCGCACGACCTATCCGCCACGGCGCAAGGATCGTCCGTTGTCGCTGCCGGTGGCATCCGGATCAGCCATGCCTTGATCGGCGCCGCTGTCGGCACGTCGTCTCTGAACGCGGTACTCGGATTCACCATACTGGCGCGGTTGACGTTCACCGCACACCAACCGGCCGCATCCTTCGCCGCCGGTCGGACCGGTGTAGCATTCATAGCCAACCGTCCCGCCGCGACATTCAACGCATCCGACTCGGACACCGGAACGCTAGTCGTCAAACGCGGCACGCGCTCATTCGACGGGAGTGGACCATGACGACTCTATGGCGACCCACGGACCTAAGCGTGTCGCCGCCGTCTATTCAGCGTTCGGACACGGACCGCGAAGCCTTAGCCTTCGACGCGGGACAAACCGTCACGTCCGCATCGGCCACGCTGCGCGACCTAACGACCGGCCCCGAAATCGGACCGCGCCTATCCGGCCAAGCCGCCGTGGCACCGCCACTCGAATCCGTCGCCCTGGTGGGCAACGTCGCCACCGTCATCGTGTCCGGGCTTATCCGGGACCGGGCCTATGAGCTATCCGTCAACTTCACTGGCACGTCCGGCCTACGGTGGACCGCGACGCTCATCATTGAGTGCGTGGCGTGATCGAACTGCTTATCACCGTCGCGGCTGGTCTAACCGCCGCGTTGGTCTACGCGCTAATCTGGGCGATGGAGAATGAGGGATGAATCCACGCCGGGATGGGTCGGGTATCGTGTTACTCGCCGGTGATTGCCGAGAGGTGCTAGGCGGATACGAGGCGGACACGTTTCACGCCGCCGTCACCGACCCGCCCTATGAATTGCACTTCATGAACCGGAGTTGGGACAATGCCGGGGTGTCGTTCGACCCGGAAACGTGGCGGGCGGTGTACCGGGTCGTTAAGCCGGGCGGGCAACCCCGTCTATTCCGCGAGGAGGTACCTGCATGATCGCCGCTGATTGGCCCGCCTATCAATACCGGGGCGTTGTAATTCGCGCCGTGGACGGGGACAACCTGGTCGCCCGGTTGGACCTAGGATTACGCGTGCTAACCGTGGTGTCCCTCCGCATCGCGGGCATCAATGCCCCGGAACGGTTCACCGGCACGGAGGAAACCCGCGCACTCGGCAAGGCGTCGTGGGAACACATGCAGCTATGGGCCGGATGGTCTATCTGTGTGCGGACCTATAAGGACAAGCAGACATTCAACCGATACGTGGCCGATGTCTACGCCGTGCTAGACGATGGCACGCTGCGAGACGTGGCAGAGGACGCGATTGAATCCGGCCACGCGGCGTGGGTCGGCGCAACCTAGCACCCCACCGAGGAGCACCCCGATGACCCCGGCCGAACACCATCAGCTCGCCGACTATGTCCGCGCCGTCGGATACGACATGAACCTTTCTGGGTGGACCATCCGGGTCAAACGGGAACCGGCCCAGCCGAACGCGGGCGCCGACGTGATGGTCTACCGCGCCCGGTGGATCGCCGAACTGCGAGTCGCGGATCGGTTCTTCTCGGAGTCGCACGCCGAACAACGAGAGCTCATCGTCCACGAACTGCTCCACGTTCACCTAGACCGCATGGATACCGCCTACAACTGCGTTGAGGAGCTGATCGGAACGCCCGCCTTCACCGTGTTGTCATCGGCCTACCGGACCGCCGAGGAGCTATCTATCGACGCCCTAACGACCATATTGGCCCCCATTATGCCTTTGCCATCGTGGGACGAAGCCGACGCCGTGACGGACTACGTGGACGCTCACCCTTGACATGGCACTATGCTAAGCTACTGGCGTAGCCCCATCGGGGGCACTAGCCCTACCGGGAGGCGTGAATCCCGGGTCGCCCCACGCGGGGCGTTGGCCTAACCGGGGGGTGAATCCCGGGCAGAAAGGACGCGGCATGTTTGGTCCTGCATTCGGGTACCCACTGTCACTCGCACCGCGACTCTCGGACAATGACGCCGCTGCCGGGGGTGGCACGACTACGGTCACCGTAGCAGCCCCCGCGCCATTGACGTTCACTGCCGAGCAGCAGAAGGAAATGAATCGCATCGCCGCTGCTGCCAAGCGCGAGGGACAAGAGGCCGCCGAACGCAAGATGGCCGATGAGGCGCAGGCCGCGAAGGACGAACGGAACCGCAAGGCTGCCGAGGAGCGCGGGGAATACGACAAGGTCAAAGCCAGCATCGAGGCCGAACGCGACACCGAGAAGAAAGCACGGGTCGCGGCCGAGAAGCGGATGGCAGACTACGTCAAAGACATCACCCCGGACGTGACGGCCCGATGGGACGCACTACCGGACGAGGTTAAGCCGCTCTACCCGGGTGCGGACGATGACGTGCTAGGGAAGGCCGCGTTCCTTACCCGCGTGGCACCACTCGCAGCTAAGCTAGCCGGAACGTCCGGAGTCGTTGCCCCGGCACTCGCCGGTGGGACGAACCCCCCAACGCCGCCCCGACCGGCCGCCGCCGCCGGTCGGACGTTGGAGGAGGACATCGAAGAAGCCCGGAAGTCCGGGCAATACCCGAGAGCGTAGCGGGTCAGGGGACTGCTCCTGGCCTACGTATAGGAGCAGTCCCCTATGGCCGCTGTTGCCAAGTCCGGGCGCCCCAGCCTGGCGACCACCGTTCCCGGTCGGGAACACACGATCACCGGAAAGCTCGCCACGGTGGCCATTTCCGCCGGTGACGCGTGCCGGATCACCCCTACTGGAATCGCCCTATCCGTCGGTGCCGCCGTCAATGACGTTGCGGTTGTCGATGGCTTTGCCGCGTCCGACTGCCCGGTCGGCGAGGCGGTGACCCTCTACGACGGGGTTCACTTCCACTACGGCGCGAACATGACCGTCGGCACGTTCCTCTATCTCTCTGGCACCGTAGCCGGTGGGTTGGATACCGTCGCCCCCGTTGGTGGCAGTCAGGCCATCGTCGCCCGCGTCTTGACGAGCAGCACCCTGCTCCTCAAGCGTTCGTACTAGGAGGTCCATAAGCCATGTATGGCACGTATAGCGTTCTGGACACCCTGGCCGCGTACAGCGGGACGGTGGCCAACTACGGCGAACAGCGGGCCGCCGACGAAATCGCCCGGGCACTCGCAATCCACAACGCCCTGACGAACGACATCATCGCGGACCTCTGCGAGGTGACCGCCGATGACATCCGGTCCTACGGCAACACGGCGTCGATTGAGATGCTGGACGTTGACGAGTACGCCGCCGTTGACGCACAGAAGATTAGCTTCGGCGACAACGTCGGGTTCCCGCTGCGCAAGCGTCAGGCGTCGGTGCAGTGGACCCGCGACTTCATGCGCGTGATGGCCGGGGCCGAACTGGCACGGACGTTCAACGCAGCACGCATGGCGGACACCAACCGCATCATGCGAGACATCCGCAAGGCGCTGTTCAAGCCCACGAACAACCTGACCTACCGGGACGTTCTCGGCGGGAAGAACGCGATCCTGCCTCTGCGGGCCCTGCTCAACGCCGACGGCACGGCCATCCCGACCGGACCGTCCGGGGAGGCATTCGACGTTGCGACCCATACCCACTACCTGAACTCGGCGACGTTGACGGCGGCGTCCCTAAACTCCGTCGTGGAAACCGTCGTGGAACACGGGGTAGACGGCGCGGTGACGTTGGTCATTAGCCGGTCGGATGAAGCGGCCGTGCGGGCGTTGGTCGGCTTCGTACCGTACACCGACCCACGCGTGATTCAGGGTTCCACCACGACCTACGCGGGCGGCAACCTCAACGTGACCGCACTGAACGACCGGGCCATTGGCGTGTTCAACGCCGCAGAGGTCGTGGTCAAGTCGTGGGCGATTGCTAACTACTTCGTCGCGGTCCTGCGAGGCGCCGCCGGGAAGCCGTTGGCCATCCGCACCCGGACTGGCACGTTGGACGGGCTGGGCGCACTCGAAATCGACGCGTCCAATGAGGCGTTCCCGTTGCGGGCTGAGTACATGAACCGCGTTTACGGCGTGGGTATTTGGACTCGGACCGCCGCCGCGATCCTGTTCGTCGGCGCCGGTGGACTCTACGTTGAGCCCGCTATCGCCTAGCCCGGTGAACCCGGAGGAGTAGTACCCATGGCGAACCCTCAGATCATGCGGTCCCCCACCGCGCCGACCGACAACGTGGACACCAACATGCTGAACCCCCAGCAGCCACCGACCCCGACCGAACCGAAGCCGGATACCGACACCAAGACGTTGACCGGGGACGGCCCCCATCAGGTCGCCCCGAACGTGACCGTCATCATGCAGACACCGGACCGCGCCCTGCTGGCGGCTGAGGCCGTAGCTGAGGGGTTGGCCATGGGCCTAGATCAGGCCAAGGTCGCCGGTGGAATCTATAAGGACATGTTCGGAAACCTAGTCAACGGAAACGGCGTCATCGTCTCCAAGGACGGCACGCCGGTGAAGGCGACGTAGGGTGCCGCTGCTTAGGGCGGACCTAGCGGCCTACGTGGTGGGCGCACTCGGACAGCCTTTATCGGCTGCCGGGGTGTCCACCGCCGACGTGTCCGGCGGCATCAAAGAGCCGCTAGACGATGCATTGCGCCGACTCGGAATCTCCGAGGAGGCGCTTGCCGCGCCGGACCTGACCCCGTACTCGCCCGCTCTCGTGTTGGCCATGGCCTACCTAGCCGTACTGGAACGTATCCGGGTCGGCGCGGTCAGCGTGGCGTCGGTGCGAGTCGGCGACGCATCGGTGACCCGGGAAGGCTTCATCGCCGGTATCGACCGGATGCTGGCAGAAGCACGGTCCCGGGTTCTGGAACTTGGAGGAGCCGCTAGCGCCGGGGACGAATGGATCGGACAGGGCACCATCCTGTTCACGTTAAGGACTGCCACGACGGAGTGGACGTAATGTTGAACGCGGCGGAGCTGGCCCACGCCCGGGCGATCATCCGGGACACCCTACAACCGGGCACCATTCAACGAGTGGTGGATACCGGCGGGGTGCAAA
>Ga0136611_10001312_pt1 | contig 17232 bp, 13 predicted proteins | sample AntDrymUQ2232306_2_FD_106645 | JGI IMG/M metagenome (GOLD analysis project Ga0136611, IMG submission 106645) | Polar desert sand microbial communities from Dry Valleys, Antarctica - metaG UQ223 (23.06) | ecosystem: Environmental > Terrestrial > Soil > Desert | place: Antarctica: Dry Valley...
CACGCCGACCGCGCTATACCGGTTCTCGGTGCTCCCGTCGCCGAGTTGCCCGTATTGATTGTAGCCCCAGCACTGCACACCGCCGTAGCGCACCGCGCAGCTAAAGTGCCAGCCCGCGCTCACGCTCAGCACGGTCGCCGGGTCCGGCGCCGGGGCCGGCGTCGGCGTCGGCGCCGGCGTGGGAAGGGTGCCGCCGTTGGCCGCGTGGAGGACGAGTGTCCCCCCCGGCGTCGAGGCGTATGCCGCCACCTCGATGTAGTACGTCTGGCCGCCCGTCACGGCGAGGCCGGTGAGCGTCGAGGTCGCGTCCGTCACATCGTCGTTACAGCCGAGGTTCGTCAGCGCGGTGAGGCTCGTGCCCGCCCAAACAGCGAGCACGGTGTCATAGCTGGAGCCGGCCGTGGTCACGGCGAGCGTGCCGCTGGTCGCTGGCACGAAGCGGAACCAGACGGTCGCGCTCTGCGCCGGATAGACGATCGAGCCACACGGCAGCGCGGGGTCGTTCGCCTCGTTGGTGTAGCCGAGCGTGGACTGGGTAATGCTGAACGGCAGCGACGCGATCTCGAACGCACTGGCGAAGCGGTCATGCGGCCCTGGGACCGGCGCCTGGCTGAGGCCGACGACCTCCACCGGCGTCGCGCGAAGATGCAGGGTGCTGTCACCGAGCTGGCCGTACTGATTGGCGCCCCAGCACCAGATCGCGCTCCCCTGCAGTGCGCAGGTGTGATGGTCACCCGACGTGATCGCCTGGACGCCACTCTGGAGGCCGCTCACCTGCACCGGCGTGGGCTGCACCGTGGGGGGGGCGCCATCACCGAGTTGACCGCGTCCCCAGCACTGCACGCCGCCGCTCCCGAGCAGCGCGCACGCGTACTCATAGGCCGCGGCGAGCGCCTGGACGCCGCTGCTGAGACCGACGACGCCCACCGGCGTCGTCTGGATCGGGGTCGTACTGCCATCGCCGCGCTGGCCACGTTCCCCGTAGCCCCAGCACCAGGCGCCGCCGCCGGCCACGGCGCAGGTGAAGTTTTCGCCGGCGGTGATCGCGCTGGCGCTGCTCGGGAGGCCGCTGACGGCTACCGGCGTGAGGCGGCTCGTCTGGGTGCCATCGCCGAGCTCACCGCGCCCGTTGTGGCCCCAGCACTGCACGCCGCCGGTGTTCAGCACGGCGCAGGTGTGGGTGGGACTGGCCGCCAGTGTCGCGACCGCGGCGCTCAGGCCGGCGACCGGCGCCGGCGTCAGGCGGTTCATGGTACTGCCGTCGCCGAGCTGGCCGTCGCGGTTGTCGCCCCAGCATGTGACCCCGCCGGTCTCCAGCAGCGCGCAGGTGTGCCGGTCGCCCGCCATGATCGCCTGGACCCCGGTGCTCAGACCAGTGACCGGCACCGGCGTGAGGCGGTTCGTCGTGGTGCCATCGCCGAGCTGGCCGAAGTCGTTCCGGCCCCAGCATTGCAGGCCGCGGTAGCGCAGAGCGCAGGTGTGACCGGCCCCGGCGGCCAGTGCCACGACCCCGCTCTCGAGGCCACTGGCGTTGACCGGCCGGCTCCGCGAGGTGGTGCTCCCGTCGCCGAGCTGGCCGTACTCGTTGGCACCCCAGCACTGCACGCCGCCGTAGCGTACGGCGCATGTGTGGTTGGTGCCCGTGGTGACGGCCAGCACGGTCGCCGGATCGATAGCGGCCGCGGGCTGGGGGGCACCGCGCTGCGCGGCGGTCGGGGTCCTGTCTGATGCGAGCAGGCCAAGCACCACGACGACCGCGAGCAATCCCACAAGGCCCGCGCTGCGGCGGCGTACGCTCATGTCCATTGCACTCTCTCCTTCGCTCACGAATCGACCCGGCACGCGGCGCGCACGGCGGCTGGTCCGGCCGCATCTGGCTGCGTCGGACCAACACCCAGGCACATCATCCGCGCTAGGATAGTACCATGTGGAGACTGTGCGTGCGTGTCCGGGCATCCGGTCACCAGCGAAGCGCTGTGACCACCGCTGCCGCGTGCTGTTCCATGTGCCGTCGCCTCTGGCCCCTGATCCTGCATAGAGGGAGAGGGTAGTCAATCCGCACGCCGTTTCCAGGAACAGCACCTGGACGACCGCCTGCACAATGCGCGCCCGGCCCGCGGTGGCGGGCCGCCCCGCGCCGTAACCGTCTTCGCCGCGGTGTCTCACAACTCGGCTTGGGATCACTGGCTCGCGGAGCGCCGCGGACGACGAGTTGAGAAATACGGAGCTTAATCCGACGCGGCCTGCATTTCCTCGACCGTATCCGGCGAGAGCGGTGCCGGCGGCGCCTGCCAGGTAGCGAATGTTTCCAGCCAGTAGGGGAGGTCATCGGCGATGCAGTGGCGCATCACCCAGACGAAGGGGTTGCTCCACTTGATCCCCTGCCATTGCGGGCCACGCGGGCCGCTGCCGCCGAAGAAGGGCAGAAACTCCGGCGCGCCCCAGATGCCGCGATAAGCGAGCCACCACCATTCATCATCCGCGCGCAGCGCGGGAAGGTCGCGCAGGATGTGTTCGGGTGGCATCACGCGCACGTTCTCCGTAAAGACGCTCACGCCCGTGCCGAAGGCGGCCGGCGACTCCGCCACCCAGTCGGTGGCGCTGCGCGTTTCCAGGACGAAGTGCGAGGGGATGTCAAACTCACCGAAGAAGGGCACACGTAGACGACGGCTCATCGAGGGATGATAGCCGGTCTCGTTGTAATCGAAATAACTGGCGTGCGAGCCGCGCGCGGTGTAGACGATTGGATGGACGCCGTCCGCATCCGGCACGCCCGCATCGTCACAGTGGCTGATATCCTGCCAGCGCCGCCAGCGTCCGAGGTCGTGGCAGGCGAACGCGGCACCAAGGGGGCGGTATCCCTCCGGACCCTCGTGCAGGAAGACCGTGATCCCCTCCAGGTCTCCCTGGTGGCGGTTCCAGGCATCGTTGTAAAAGAGAAACCACCAGTATTGCAGCACCACGGCGGCAGAGAGCGGATGCTGCTCGCCGATCTCCGGTAGCTCGCGCCCCTCAAGCACACGCGCATAGATCGTGTGCTGATAGCGTTGCGCCGCAGGGGGCCGGCCGTGGTCGCTCTCGACAATGCGGAGGTAGCGATCCCAGACCGCCTGGGCACAGCCGCAATCCGCCTTCGGCACCGGGATCGCCCAGTGCGCGCGGAACTGCCGCCCAAACGGGAAGAGGTGGCGGAGGATGTTGAGCGGATTGCCGCCGTGCAGCCAAGGGATCTCCAGTGAGCTTCGCGCCTCACCGGGCCGCCCCAGGCTGGCGCGGATCGCTTGTGGGTCGGTTGTCTCCGGCAGGTCCGGCAGCCACTGCGTGCGCCCGCGGCGCAGGCGGACATGGTCAAGCAGCACATGCACCGAGCGTGGATGATAGTCTGCCCCGATCATGTTCGCCAGTTCGCCGGTACGGTAGGGCGGGCCAAGCTCCGGCTCCTCCGGGAAGAGGATCAGGTTGGGCCGGTAGCGCGACGCCAGCGTCTGCCGCAACTCCGCTGAGAGTTTGGGCCGGCCCGCGAGACGGACATCCGCCACATCTTCCGGACGCGGACGCCGCCGCCCCCAGCGGCCGCCGGAGACCACAGAAACCAACCAGCGCAGGATCGCAAAAACGATCAGCACCACCACTGCCACCGGAACGAGCACGAGCGCCAGCACCGCGATTCCGACGAGCAGGAGCACGTCGAGCACGATCAGCAGCAACGGCAGCCAGACCACGCGCACACGCCGCAGTTGCATGCGCCCGCGCGGCTTCGGATCCACGTCCGTCACCTCAACCGCTCCCCTTCGCCTGCCCCTTGCCAGGTCGAGCCGCCCGTCCAAGTCCGGGCGTGTACTCGCGCAGCATCTCACCGCTGAAGAAAAGGTTGAAACGGGCGAGCGCGCGCAGGTGTCCAAGCGGCCCGCGTGCATGGACGCCCCGCATCGAACGCACCTGCGGCACCAGGTCCAGCGCCCGGATCGTAAGCACGCCTCGCGCGGCGACCGGCTCCCCCGCTTCGTCCGCGTGGTGCAGCGTTGTGAAGAGCGTCGTCGTGTCCTTCCACGCGTCGAGCACGTAATCGTTGTGGACGTCCTTGAAGCCTTGCAGCAGATATGTGCGACCCTCCGCGCCCGTGAAGGCGAAGCGATAGCGCATCTGGCGCCGGCCACGCGCATCACGCGCAAAGAGGTTGAACTGCCCCGGCTCGATCGCGACCGTGCCCCCCGCCCACTGTCCTTCCACCGAGCCGGTGAGCGTCGCCGGATGCTCAGGATCGGCGAGGAAGCGGTCGAGATCATCCACCGTCACCGCGAGCGTGAAGCGCAGGTCTGTCCCCGCGCGCCGTCCGCGCGCCTGACCGTGACGATAGTCTTCCGTTCCGGGGGCGAGGAAGCCGCCCATCGTTTCGGTGAAGGTGAATCCGAGCGGTAATCGGGTCTTTGATTTGCGCATAGCAGGAACCTTTTCATTCGTGCGCGAGGGAGGCGTCCCCCTACCCACGTCTCACAATCCCATCCGCCAGCCGCTCCGCGAGGGCGCTGATCGTCAACGCGGGATTGGGGCCGAGCGCGCGCGGCACGGCAGCGCCGTCCGCGACAAAGAGGTTCTTGTAGCCCCAAACCTCGCCCTCCGGTGAGAGTACCCCGGTCGCGCGGTCGTCCGCGATCGCGCAGCCGCCGAGTGGATGGACCGTGATCAGGCGGCGCAGCAACCCCCAGAGCGGGCTGACGACGTAGGTTCCACCCAAACGCGCGCTGATCCGGCGGAACGCGCGCTCCATCCGGTCAATCAGCGGCTTCGTGCGCGCGTTGTCCCATTCGATCGTCAGCGCCGGGCGGCGGCCAATCCGTTGACGCAACGCAACGCGGCCATCGGAGGCGTCTTTGCCCATGCCGAGGAAGATGATCGCGTTCGCGGGCAGCCGCCGCGCCAGCGCCTCGCGGTCTTCGGCGAGATGAGCGATCTCCTGATAAAACCAGCGCAGCCGGGCGGCGTAGCCGACCGGCCCCTGCATCAGTTTACTGAGATACTCGGCGTTCGGGCGCATCGCCGCGACGAGGAAGGCGATGTCTGGCGAAAAGCCGCCTTCCTGGAGATAGAGCGGCCCCGGTTCGTCCTCGTAGCCGACCGCGGTCGTAATCACGGGGCCATGCCAGGGGTCGAGCCGCTCGCGCGTGTTGAGCGCGCCACAGAGGAAGTCGCCGTTGCCGGAGAAGTGCGCCCCGAGCGTGGGGCTGAGCTCCGGCAGGAGGCCGTGCTCATCGCGGCAGCGCAGCAGCAGTTCGTTCGTGTTCACCGTGCCCGCCGCGAGCACGACGAGCGGTGCCCAGACCGAGTGGCGCGTGAAGTCGCGCCGGTCACGATAAAAGACGCGATAGCCGCCGTTCTGCGGCTTGATCGCGATCACCTCGGCGAGGGTCTGCACGACGGCACCGTGCCGTTGTTGGGCGATGGCGAGGTAATTGAGGTCGAGCGTGTTCTTCGCGTTAAAGCGGCAGCCGATGTCGCATTCGCCGCAGTGGCGGCAGGGCGATTGCTGCACGTCAATCCCGTGGCCGAACGGGTCCTGCACATAGGCAGTCTCCGGATCGGGTACGAGCGATGGCTCCGCGCCGAAGTAGACGGCGACGTTGGGACGGAAGGGCCGCGCACCCGCGCCCGCCGCTGCCGCGACATAGGCGCGCGTCTTGGCCGGCTCGAGCGCCTCCGGCATCGGCACGACGCCGAGCATCCGTTCCACGCGCGCGTAGTAGGGGGCGAGCATCTCTGGGCCGAAGCCGGCGGGCCAGCCCTCGCGGAAGCTCGCCTCCGGCGCGCGGATGTGGACGTTGGCATAGGTATGCGAGCCGCCGCCGACACCGCTCGCCGTGAGTGTGGCGATCCGCGGGAAGATGCGCAGGTCAAAGAAGCCATTCCATTGCGAAGTCCAGAGCCAGTCGGACAAGCCCGCACGGCCAATCCGAGGGAAGTCTTCGCCGCTGCGTGCCTTGCCGCGCTCCAGCACAAGCACGCGCCGCCCGCTCTCCGCCAAACGGCAGGCGCTCACCGCCCCCCCGAAACCGGAGCCAACGACAATCGCATCAAGGTGCGTCGTCACCGTCGCGCATCCAGTGCCGCGCGCTGCTCGATCACCTCCTGCTCGATCCCGGCACGGACGGGCGTGTAGGTGATGCCTAGCTCACGCGCCGCCTTGCTCCCATCGAATGAGAGTCCGGCGCGCATCGTGAGCACGGATGGATAGGAGATCCCTTCAAAGGGCAACTTCTTTCTCAAACCCGCAACGAGCGTCACCAGCCCTGAGTCGGCGAGCACGACCGCCTCGGGGGCGCGCAGGCGTGGGGCCTTGGTCCCGGCCGCGGTCGCGATCATCTCCATCATCTCACCGACGGTGAGCCGTTGCGCGCCGGCGAGCAGCCTCTTGCCCACGTAGCCCGGACGCTCCGCCGCGCGCACCATGATCTCGACCACGTCGTCCACATGCACGAGCGTGATCGTGGTATCGGCGAAGATTGAGAATGGCATCTTCCCTGCCACGATTTGGGCGATGTGCTGTCCCGTCTGCTTGATATCGCCGGGACCAATCACGCTGCCGGGATAGACGATCACGAGCGGCAGGCCACGCGTCTCGAACAGATGCCAGGCAAGCCGGTCCGCGGCATGCTTGGAGCGGGCGTACTCGGTGAAGCGCACCGGCCCAAGCGCGCTCTCTTCCGTAAAGGGCTGCTCCTCTGGCCTGCCCCAAACCAGCGCCGTGCTGACGTGGATCACCTTGGCGACGTCCGCATCGAGCGCGCGCTCGATCACGTTGCGCGTACCTTCCAGATGAACCGCGCGGTAGACGCTCTGTTCTGGCTCCCAGTGCGTGTTGATGCTGGCGAGGTGGAAGACCCAGGCGCAGCCACGTATGCCCTCCTCGACGGAGCGGCGGTCGGTCACGTCACCAACGACCAACACCACACCGAGGTCGCGCAGCGGCTCGCCCCGCTCCGGGGAGCGCACGAGACATCGGACCTCGTGCCCGTCGCGTCTGAGCCGCCGCACCGGGTGGCCGCCGATGAAACCGGTGCCACCCGTGACAAATGCCCTCATCGTCCACGTCGCTCCCGCGGTCGGCCTTAGCCTGCCACCTTGAACTGGAACACGGTATTGCCGATCTGAATCTGGTCGTTCTCTTCCAGGTGGTGAATCTGCTCCAACGGCAGGCCGTTGAGCGTGGTGCCGTTCGTGCTCTCCAGGTCCTCCAGCGCCACGCCCCCATCGAGGCCGCGCATGATCCGTGCGTGGAAGCCAGAGGCGAGCGCGTCCGCGACGATCACATCGTTGCGCGGGTCGCGGCCGATCAGCGTGAAGTTGTCCTTCAGTGGGAAGATCGTCCCGGGCGACTCGCCCTCTGTTTGCACGAGGAAGACGAGCGCGCGTCGCGGCCGGCGCAGGGCAACGGTGGCCGCCACGGATGGCCCACCTGCGCCTACGGGGATTGCACCGTCGGCGACCGGCGCGGCAACGGGTGCCGCGCCGACCACTTTCAGTGTGAGCACCGTGTCACCAACACGGATTGCGTCGTTCTCCGTCAGGCGGCGCGGCTCCGTGAGGGGCTGATCGTTCACGTACGTACCATTGCTGCTGCCGCGGTCCTCGATCAGGTAGGCGCCATCGGGTTCCCGCACGATGCGCGCGTGGAAGGCGGAAATCATCTGATCCGCGAGCACGACCTGATTGCTCGCATCGCGGCCGATCCCTGTCTGCTCCTCAGTGAGGCGGAAGGTCGCGTCGCTCTGACCGCGCTGGACGAGGTACGCCAGCTTTTGCGGCGGGCGACGGTAGGTGACGGTCGGCGAAACCGGTGGCGTGCTGCCGCCACCAGACGCCGAACCGGTGCGGGGGATCGGCGCGGTCATCGGTGTGCCGCTGGAGGTGATCGTGGCCGGGGCGATCACTGAAGCGGAAGCGCCGGCGGTGGCGAGCGCCGGGCGCAAGGCAGGCGCGGCGTGGCCCTCGAGGTCGCCGAGGCCGATCTTCTCCCAGAGCCGTTTGAGCGGTGCGGGTGCCCACCAGTTCCAGTCGCCCATCAGGCGCATCGCGGCGGGCACCAGCAGCGCGCGTACGATTGTCGCGTCAATCGCAATCGCGAGTGCCATCCCTATCCCGATCGCCTTAATGATCGTCAGGCCGGAGGTGGCGAAGGCGAGGATCACGACGATCAGGAGCGCGGCGGCGCTCGTGATCAGGCGGCCTGTCTTTTCAAGTCCGAGTGCGACTGCGAGCGTATTGTCGCCCGTGCGTAGATACTCCTCGCGGATGCGCGAGAGCATTAAGACCTCATAGTCCATCGAGAGGCCGAAAACGATCCCAAACAAAAGGATTGGCAGCGTCACGTCCAGCGTGCCGAGCGACGTGTAGCCGAGAATCCCCTCGAAGCGCCCATCCTGGAAGATCCAGACGACGATCCCCGCCGAGGCCGTGAGCGAGAGCAGGTTCATCAGCATCGCCTTGATCGGCAGCGTGATCGAACCGTAGACGAGGAAGAGCACGATAAAGGTGACAAGGCCGATCACGCCAAGCGTGAGCGGTGTGCGCGAGCGGATGCTCGCCTTCGTGTCCACCAGTTCCGCGGCGTTGCCGCCCACGATCGCGGTCATGCCGAGCGGCGGCGGCACAGCGCGCACCTCCGCCACTTGCTCCTGCGCGCGCGATGCGTCGAAGTCAAACGCGCTCACCAGCGAGGCGCGGGTAGTAGTGTCGCTCGCAAAGAGCGCAATCCCGGCGGCGAGCACAGGGTTTGATGTCGCCTCTGGACTGGTGAAAAGCTGCTGATAGGTCGCTTTTGGCTGACCAGGGATGAGCGTGAAGAGGCTGTCTACGCGCGTGATCCCCGGCAGCGCGCTGAGCCACTGCACATAATCAAAGAGCTCACCGATCCGCTCCGGCGTCAGCACCTTCCCGTTTGCGCTCAGTACTACATTGATCGGCGTGGTCTCGTGCGGCAGAAACTCCGTGTCCAGGATCGCGCTCACGTCGCGCGGTTCAATGCCCGCGGCGAGCGCGCGGTAGTCCTGCTGCGTCGCGCGGAAGCGGAGGAAGGGCGAGCCAAGCGCCAGGAGGACGACCACGACCACGACTGCAACCAGGACCGGGCGACGCATCACGCCCATTGCAAGCACATGCCAGAATCCGCTTGCACCGGCCGGCACGGCCTCATCCTGCTTCTTCACCCAGGGCATGCGCAGCAGATCAATCTTGGGGCCAAGCACGGCCACAAGCGCGGGCAAGAATGTCGTTGCGAGCAGCACGGCGATCAGCGTCACCGCGATCCCCCCGATCGCCATCGAGCGCAGGAACGTCTGGGGGAAGACGAACAGCCCCACGAGGCTGGCGGCGAGCGTCACGCCAGAGAAGGCGGCGGCGCGGCCTGTGGTGCCGACCGCCGTGATGATCGCCTCCTTCATATCGTGCTCGTGCAGTTCCTCACGGTAGCGGTTGAGGATAAAGAGCGAGTAATCAATCGCCAGTCCGAGACCGAGCACCGTGATCACGTTCAGCGCGAAGGCGCTCAGATCCGTGACCAAGGCGATCCCGCGCAGCAGCGCCAACGCAAAGACGATCGCGATTCCGCCCATCACGAGCGGCACGCCCGCCGCCACGACGCTGCCGAAGATGATCACGAGCAGCACGGCGGTGATCGGGAAGGCGAACATCTCACCGCGTTGCAGGTCGCTCTCCGTCTGATGGTTGAGCGCGCGGAAGACCGGCACTTCGCCGCCGAAGCTCGTCTCGACGCTGTTGGCGCGCAGGAGCCCCTCCAGGCGCTCCAGCGCTTCAATCTTGCTCTTGTCATCGCCACGCAGGGAGAGCACGGCGAAGGTGCGGCGGTTGTCCGGCGAGACGAGCGGCGCGGCTCCGGTGTTGTAAAAGCTGAGCACACGCTCCACCGCCGGATCGCGCGCCGCCTGATCGAGCGCCGCCGTGATCGCCGCTTGCGCCGGTTCATCCTTCACCGAGCCGGAAGACACGGTATAGAGGGGCACGAGGTCGGCGCTGCCCAGGCCAAATGTCTCTTGGAGGAGCTGCTGGGCTTTGTAGGACTCAGTGCTGGGGTCGTCATACCCGCCCGGCTGGAGCGCGCTGAAGACGCTGCTGCCAAAGATCGCCGCCGGCGGCAGCAGCACGAGGTAGACGGCCAGCACCGGCCAGCGAAAGCGGTAGGCAAATCGGGCGAGGGCGAAAAACATACGCCACCTGCATCACCACGTACCCTACCACGCGTCCCGCTCGCCGCGCGCGCAGGCACGGATCGTGCGCTCGGCCATTGGTCTCACGGTCGCGCGCGGGTCAGACCGAAGGCGCACCAACTCCTGGCAGACACGCCGTGATGTTATTTTGCACGGTTTGTCCTCCATGTCCAGCAGAGATGCGACTCGGCCGTCCAGTCGGTGAGCGAACCTGGCGTCAAGCCGGATGGCGTCGAATTCTACACCCAGGTGATGCTGGATCCGGGAGAGTAGCAAGATGTGGTGCTGACCGGTGTTACCCCCGATACCTAGATCCTGGTCTGTCAGCTACGCTTCCCAGACGCCCCGATTCATTCCAGGCGCGGCATGGTCGCCGCAATTCCCGTCCAGTAGGGCACGGCAGGGGGCAGAACCGCGGCTAATCCGCGTCGAACGCGCCGACCGTCTCCGCGTCCTCACGCGCGAGCCCCTGCGCATAGCCGCTGATTGAGCCGATCAGCGCACCAGAGGCACCGGGGAAGATGCCAAAGCCCTGTACATCGTCTTCCTGGTCCAGCGAGCTGAGGTCCACATAGCCGGAGACGTCCTCATTGGCCGCGTCCGCCGCGTCCGCGAGCATCTGCTGGAGGAACGCTTGCTCATTCCCCGAAAGTGACCCCGCCCAGAGCGCGAGCTTCTGCGTAAACGCGCCCAATTCCGCCTCCGTAAGCATCACACGCTGGTCGTTCATCGTCTGCCTCCTCAAGCCGCGCGGTCGAACTGCGCCCGCTGCACCACGAATGTAGCACTGCCCTCCGGCCGCGTCTGTCGCAGATGTTACACGCGCGGCGCGCGGCAAAGGTCCGGGGGCACTATGATCGTTGGGCGCGCGGTCAGTGAGCAAACCGCGCCGCACGACGCGCTGAGAAGTATGCCGCGGCGATGCACAATGCTGTGGCACACCCTGCTCGGGGAGGCGATGACCAGGATCATGCTCGCCCAGTCAGAGACCGATGAAGGAACGCGGGAGGCGCTCACCGCGCTGAGGCGGTTGCAGCTCTTTGCCGGCCTGGACGCCGACGCACTCCTGCCGCTCGCGCGCCAACTCCACGGACGGCGCTGTCGCGCGGGCGAGCGGATTGTCGAGCGCGAGGAGCGCGGCGGCGCGGCGTACGTGATCCTGCGCGGCCGGGTGCAGGTGGTGTTGGAGTCGGCGGGCGGACAACAGTTTATCCTGGCGCAGCTCAACGCGGGCGACCATTTCGGTGAGATGGCGCTGCTCGATGCGGAACCGCGCTCCGCGACGGTGGTAGCGGTGGAAGAAACCGACCTGTTGGTGCTACAACGCGAGCCGTTCCTGCTCGAACTGGAGCGGCGGCCGGCGCTGATGCGCGCGCTGCTCGTGGCGCTCAGCCGCCGTCTGCGCGCGGCCAACGCCCAGGTGGGGCTGCTCGCCTTCGGTGATGCCTCCGTGCGCCTCGCGCGCCTGCTCCTGGAGCACGCGGCCGAGACGCCGGAGGGGCTCGCGGTGACGCTCCACCAGGAGACGATGGGCGAGATGACCGGCGCCACGCGGCAGACGGTGGCGCGTATCCTCGGACGCTGGCGTGCGCTTGGCCACGTGCAGACCGCGCGCCGTGCGACGCTGGTGCTCCGGCCGGAAGCGATCGCCGCCGTGGCAGGCTTCCGGGAAGGGTGAAGGGCGAGGGATGAGCGATGACCGAGCTTGAGCGCGACGAACGTCTCGCGGAACTGGAGGCAGAGAACGTGCGTCTGCGCGCCCGGTTGACGGATCAGCAGGCGGTGGAAGACCTGCGCCGCGCCGTCACGCGTGCCGCCGCCGCGGGGCGGCTGGCCGCGCCGCAACGCCATACGGATCTGCTCGACCAGATCGTGACCACCGCCGCGCATGTGCTGCATGCGCACGCCGCTTCGCTCTTCCTGATTGATGAGGAGGCCGGCGACCTTGTCTTTGCGGTGGCGCTCGGCGAGAAGGCGGCGGAAGTGAAGAAGTTTCGCGTGCCGCTCGGCACGGGGCTCGCCGGCTACGTCGCCGCCACCGGTCAGGCGCTCGCGGTCTCCGATGTCGCCCAGGACCCGCGCTGGGCGCGCGCGATCGGTCAGGCGGTGGACTATCACCCCGGTACACTGCTTGCGGTGCCGCTGCTCGTCCAAGAGCGTGTGATCGGCGTGCTGGAACTGCTGGACCGTGACGGGGGTGCGCCGTTCAGCATGGACGACATGCAACTCGCGGGCCACTTCGCCGCGCAGGCAGCGGCGGCGATCGAGCAATCGCGCGTCACGCAGAGCGTCACCGGCCTGCTCCGCGCGGCGCTGGCGGACACGGACGCCGGCGACGAAGCGGCGTCGGCGGCGGCAGAGATTGTGGATGGCACGGAGCTTCAGGAGACACTCCGTCTCGCCAGCCTGCTCGGCGAGATCGGCCGTCGCGGGGAAGCAGAGCAGCAACTCGGCATCCGGATCGTCGAAGCGCTGGACAGCTATCTGCGGCAGCGGGCGGGGGAGTAGCGCGCGTGGAAGAATCTCGCCCCGCCTGGAGTAGCGCGTTCGCGGCTGAGGCGGTGCAGCCCGTCCCGGACCTCTGGCCCACGCGCATGATCACGCCCGACTGGGCATGGGGCGGCGCGGATGGCCACGGCGTGCGCGTCGGCGTGATTGACTCCGGCATTGACCCGACGCACCCGCTCGTGGACGGGCGCGTCACCGGCTGGGCGGAGTTCAGCGAGGAAACGGACGGGCGCATCAGCGAGCGTTTCACACCGCATACAGACGCCTTCGGGCACGGCACCGCCTGCGCCGGCATCATTCGCGCGCTCGCGCCGGAGGCGGAACTGGTGAGCATCAAGGTGCTGGGCGCGCGCCTGAGCGGCAAGGGCGGCGCCTTCATCGCCGGTCTACGCTGGGCGATCGCGCAGCGCCTGGACGTGGTCAACCTTTCACTCGGCTCGGGCAAACGCGACCTGATGCCGCTCTTCCACGAGCTCGTGGACCAGGCGTACTTTCAGGGGATGGTGCTGGTGACGGCGGCGAATAACCTGCCGGCTGTCAGCTATCCCTCGCTCTTCGCCGGCGTGCTCTCGGTCGCGTGCCACGCGGGGCAGGACCCATACGAGTTCTACGCGAACCCCGCGCCGCCGGTAGAGTTCGGCGCACCGGGGATCAATCTCGATGTCGCCTGGCTGGAGGGCGGGCAACTGCGCGTCACCGGGAACAGCTTCGCCGCCCCTCATGTCGCGGGGCTGGTCGCGCGCATCCTCAGCAAGCACCCGGGCTTGACGCCATTCCAGGTGAAGACGATCCTGCGCGCCACCGCGCGTAATGCCACGCCAGGCCCGCCCTTATCCCCTCCCCAAAGGGATCAGCGATGAACGATGAGCGGTGGCCCGGCGGCCTTCAGCCTTGATCGTTGATCCCGTTGAGGCTGCCGGTCGGGAAGAGCGATGCGCTCTGCGCGGCCTGCACCACCGCATCAAGCAGGCCCGGAAAGCGGGCATCCAGGTCCGCGCGGCGCAACGAGCTGAGACGGAGCGTCCCCTCGGCGCGCACGGCGATTACCCCTGACTCGCGCAGCACCTTGAGGTGATGCGACCCCGTGTTCTTGGCTACCGGCAGCCTGAAGGCGCCGCACGCGCGTTCGGCGCCGTCGGCCAGCACCTGCACAATGCGCAAGCGGATCGGGTCGCTGAGCGCGTTGAGCACGGTCGGAAGCGAGAGGTCGTCGCGCCGGGGGTGATATGTGTCCCGCATACATACAGTGTGCCACAGCTTCTGCTAGAGTGGAGTAGTTCGAGTACTATAGAACTATAGAAATAATGAACTGAAGCTGTCCCGCGACCCACGGGGCAGATGGAGGACGAAAATGACTGAAGAAATGTTGCTCCGCGCGACGATCGATGAGCATCACCGCCAGCAAGCTGCCACCGCGGACGCGCGCGCGGCCCGAGGGTTGCCGCCGCTCGCCTCCCCGCGGACCAGCGCCCAACCTGGACATGCCGCGGGGTGGTGGTGCTGGCTGCTCGACCTGCTGCCGCCACGCGCGCGCCGCCATCTCTCTGCCTAGCCTGGACGCGGGGCGCGGCGGGCGCATCTCAGCGCCGTTGTATGATCACTGTCATACGATCCGCTGAGACGCCCGCCGGCCCGGTCACGCCGTGGAAGCGTGCGGCGGTCCGGACGCCGGATTTCGGGGAGATTCCGCATGAGTGCGATCCGGTCGCGTACCTCCCTGCATTACGCCTGGATGGTCGCCGCCGTCACTTTTGTTGTCTTGATGGCGGCCGCGGGTGTGCGCTCTGTCCCGAGCGTCCTGATTCTGCCGCTGGAGCGGGAGTTCGGCTGGAGCCGCGCAACGCTCTCGCTGGCCGTGTCCATCAATCTGCTGCTCTATGGTCTGATCGGCCCCTTCGCGGCATCGCTGATGGAACGCGTGGGCATGCGCCGGATGATGGTTGGCTCGCTGCTTGTGCTCACGATCGCCGTCAGTCTGACGACGCAAATGCGCGCCTCGTGGCAGCTCCAACTGCTCTGGGGCGGATTGGTTGGCCTCGGTTCCGGCGCAATGGCGGGCTGGATCAGTGCCACCGTCGCCAACCGTTGGTTTGTCAAGAACCGTGGCCTGGTCGTCGGCACGCTCACCGCGGCGGGCGCAACCGGGCAATTGCTCTTCTTGCCGCTGCTCGCGCGCATGGTCGGGACAGTGGGCTGGCGGCCGGCGGTGCTGCTGGTCGCGGGCGCGACCGCGCTCACGATCCCGCTCGTGCTGCTCGTCATTCGGAGCTATCCGCGGGACGTGGGCGCATTGCCCTACGGCGTCGCGCCTAGCAGCGAAGCGGCGCAGATACCGCCACCAACGCGGCCAACCGGCAATCTGTTCACCGGGGCGCTCGGGACCTTGCGTACCTGTCTTCGTAGTGGCGACTTCCGCCTGCTCCTTGCCAGCTTCTTTATTTGCGGCGCGACCACCTTCGGATTGATCGGCACACATCTGATCCCGATGTCCCACGATCACGGCATTTCCGAGGTGACGGCGGCGAGCCTGCTCGCGCTGATTGGGGTCTTTGACATCGCCGGCACGATGGGCTCTGGCTGGCTCTCGGATCGCTTCGATAGCCGCAAGTTGCTCTTCTGGTACTACGGGCTGCGCGGCATCTCCCTCCTGTTCCTCCCCTTTGCCTTCAACGCCGGCTATCAGGGACTTGCCGTCTTCATAGTCTTCTATGGATTGGACTGGGTTGCCACCGTGCCGCCAACGGTACGGATCACGGCTGACCTCTTCGGGCGCGAACGTGTCGGCACGGTGTACGCCTGGATCTTGGCGGCGCATCAACTCGGCGCGGCGACGGCCGCCTACGGCGCCGGCGCCCTGCACACCTCACTCGGCGACTACCAGGTGAGCTTCATGGCGGCCGGCGCGCTCTGCCTCGTGGCCGCCGTGATGGTGCTGCGCATCCGCCGCGCGACCGGCGACGATCAATCGAACCTGCCAACCGCGGCTGGCCCGGTGCTGGAAGCGACCGCGCCCGCGACCGCGTAGGCCGAAGCGCACCTACTCTGGCTCCGCTTCGAGCAGGGCGCGGACCTCCGCCTCGGTCTCCAAGCCTTCCTCAAGGCCGCGTGATGATTTATGATCGGGCCTCACCTAGATCGGGACAATGCCGGACATGATCCTCGCGGCTCCATGAGGCGTGACACTTCTCACTGACGCTTGCTCAGCGTTTGAGAAGGTCCGCATTGACACGATCCGGCTCCCAGCCCCAGGGGCGCGGACCGAAATCGGGCATGAAGACCCGGCCGCGCTTCACGGTCAGGGAAGGGACGAGCGCCCGCTCCGTGTGCAGGCCCGTGCCGAGCACGTCGTACACGGTCCAGTCGCCCTCGCGCAGCTCAAGCACGGAGATGTCGGCCTGCTGACCCACCACCAGGCTGCCAAGGCGATCCTGCACGCCGATCGCGCGCGCGGGGTTGGCGGTACACATCGTCACAACCTGTGGGAGCGTAAAGCCGAGCGCGAGGAAGCGCGTCATCATCTCGGTCATGCTATGCACGGTGGTGAGCCGGCCTGGCAGGGTGAGGTCGGTGCTGATGCAGTGGGGGAGCAGGCCCTGGTCAAGGATGCGGCGGCCGATATCAAAGCTGAAGTTCATCCGCCCATGGGCCGTATCGAACCAGACACCCCGATCTGCCGCCTCGCGCGCCTCCGGTACGAGCCGGCCGTCCGCGTCGAGCACGCCGCCGGGGTTGGCGGTGAAGAAGTGCGTGACGATGTCCCCCGGCTCGAGCAGCGGCAGCAGCGCGTGAATCACCTTTGGGTCGTAGCGCTTCGTCGTGTCGCCGATATGGACCATCAGGCGCGTGCCGCTCTCGCGCGCCGCCTGCTTTGCCAGCCGCGGCATCTCTATGCCGAGGATCTCCAGCGCGGGGGAAACCATGCGCGCCTTGATCCCCCGGATCAGGCTCCCGTGCTGCGCGACGACGCGCAGCGTGTCTTTGAGGTCAATACTGTTCGCCGCGATGATATCCGGGTTGGTGGCGAGCCCCGTCTGGCAGATGTGGAGGAAGGGGATTACCTCGGTATGACAGTTGGGGATGATGTAGCGTGGGAACGCGCCAAAGGTCGCCGCGCCGGAGCTACCCACATCCACGATCGTCGTCACGCCCGCGTAGACGCCCGCGAGGTCGGGGTGGACGCCGGTGCGGCTCACACCATCGAAGATATGTGCGTGCAAGTCAATCAGGCCGGGGGTAACGATCTTGCCAGCGATGTCAAGCGTGCGCGTGGCCTCGGGATCGTCAATCGCCGGCGCGATCGCGGCGATCAGGTCGCCGTTGATCGCGATGTCGTAGACGCCATCCAGTCCGGTTGAAGGGTCAACGACGGTTCCACCCTTGAGTACGAGGTCATACATGGTCAGCCTCCTTGGCGCGTACGCGGGCCCCACCCCCGGCCCCTCCCCATCACGGCGGTGATGGAGAGGGGAGTACGGCCAGACCCGGTTTGCCAGCGTCTCCCCTCCCC